>JAANMX010000907.1_pt1 | contig 36738 bp, 37 predicted proteins | sample 7279681 | NCBI WGS metagenome assembly JAANMX01 (sample SAMN14094542, study PRJNA606508) | bioreactor metagenome | isolation source: A lab-scale SPAN reactor treating ammonium-rich wastewater day 351 | place: Ireland: Galway | collected 2018-01-01 | reverse complement strand
TTCGACAGTTTCCGTAATAATTCATTTGTTTTCATCACCTGAACTCGTTGTACAAAAGTATATAATTGTTTACTTTATTCCAAATTAAAAGTAATTTATTATTTACTTTTAACCAAAAAAACGCCCCAGTTTCCGGAGGCGTTTCATTTGTATTTTTAGAACTGTTTTCTAATAGTGACCTTTCTCTACATAATGCGCTGCGATTTTCTCGGTGAGGGCAATAATGTTCGGTTGGTTGGTGTACTTTGTAAATCTTCGGAGACCTGAAAGCATCATGCGCTGCTCGTCGCCTTCAGCGAAAGAAATAATTCCTTCTTTAGCCGCCACGATGATTTTCTCAACGGCTTTGTAAAGGTTCAGCTGAGCCATCGCTACTTCGACAGAATCTGCGGTGAAGTGTTTCTCGGCTCTCAACACTGCGGATTCCGCCATGTAAATCTGGTTCAGGATTTCGGAAGCGTTTAATAACAAATGCTGCTGTTTTTCCATCTCCATCATGTATTTCTGAAGGGCAGCGCCGGAAACCATTAAAAATACTTTTTTCAGGTTCGCAATCACCGCTTTTTCTTCGCTCAGGAGTTCAGAATAATCAGGCACCTCGAAAGATGGAATTCCCATCAGTTCTTTTCCTACTGCCATGGCTGGTTTCAGCAGATCGAGCTGGCCTTTCATGGTTTTCTTGATGAGCATTCCTACGGCTAGCAATCTGTTGATTTCATTGGTACCTTCGTAGATTCTTCCGATACGAGCGTCTCTCCAAGCTGCTTCCATTGGGGCATCTGCCGAGAATCCCATTCCGCCGTAGATCTGAATTCCTTCATCAGCGGTCTGCTGGGTTAAATCTGATACGAAAACTTTCAGGATAGATGCTTCCACCGCGAATTCCTCAACGCCTTTCAGTTCTGCTTCCTGGTGGTTCATTCCGCCGGCAACAAGCTCGTCAATTTTATCCTGAACATCTTTGGCAGCACGGTAAGAACCGGCTTCTGAAACGAAGATTCCGGTTGCCATTTCGGCGATTTTCTTTCTGATCGCTCCGAAAGTGGAGATCGCTACGCCAAACTGTTTTCTTTCGTTGGCGTATTTTGTGGCGTGAGCTAAGATTCTGCGCTGTCCGTCGAGGTTTGCTGCTGCCAGTTTAATCCGTCCCACGTTTAGGGAATTTAACGCGATTTTGAAACCGTTGTTTCTTTCTCCTAAAAGATTTTCCACAGGAACTTTCATATCATTGAAGAAAACCTGACGGGTAGAAGAGGAGCGGATGCCGAGTTTGTGCTCTTCTTCACCGAAAGTTAAACCTTCAGTTCCGGTTCTTTCTACGATAAACCCGGTGATGTTCTTGTCGTCATCAATCTTCGCGAAAACGATGAAAATCTCTGCAAAACCTGCATTTGAAATCCACATTTTCTGTCCGTTGATGATATAATGTTTTCCGTCTTCAGAAAGTTTTGCTCTGGTTTTTCCTGAATTTGCGTCTGAACCTGCATCGGGCTCAGTCAAACAGTATGCGCCGAATTTGGTTCCTGTCGCTAAATCCGGGAGGTATTTATTTTTCTGTTCTTCAGTTCCGTAAAGCAGGATCGGAAGAGTTCCGATTCCGGTGTGGGCACCGTATGCTGTTGCCAGTGAACCGTTACCGCCGGAAAGATAATCGCACGCCAACATGGTGGTTACGAATCCCATCCCAAGGCCGCCGTACTGTTCAGGTACGGTAACTCCAAGGAAGCCCATTTCGCCTAGCTTGCGCATTGTTTCTTCGGTTAATGCGTAATCTTTACTTTCGAATCTTTCGTGGTGCGGAACCACTTCTCTGTCGATGAATTCTTTCGCAGAATCGCGCATCATCTTTTGTTCTTCAGATAGTTCTTCGAGGGTGAAGATGTCTTGAGCAGGAGTTTCTGTAATCAGGAAATCTCCGCCGATCAGTGTTTTTTGTGTTGTATCGCTCATGATTATTTGAGGTATTATGTACGATGTAAAATGTACAACGTACTGGAGTTATAAATTAATTTGAAATACTTTGTACACCGTACATTGTAATTTTTAAAGTTAAAGCAGTTCGAAAATACTCGCTGCTCCCTGGCCGGTTCCCACGCACATGGAAACCATACCATATTTGTTGCCACGTCTTCTCATTTCATCCAGAAGCTGCACGGTAAGTTTGGTTCCTGTACATCCAAGCGGGTGACCTAAAGCGATTGCTCCTCCGTTCACGTTAAGAATATCAGGGTTTAATCCTAATTCTTTCTTAATGGCTACTGACTGTGATGCGAAGGCTTCGTTCAGCTCAATTAATTCCATGTCTTTTAATTCTAAACCAGCCTGTTTTAAAGCTTTCGGAATCGCGTAGATAGGACCCATTCCCATGATTCTAGGCTCTAAACCGGCTGCAGCGTAGGCAACCAGTCTTGCTTCAGGTTCCAGACCTAATTCTTTTACCATTTCTTCGGACATTACGATCACGAAAGCCGCACCGTCACTCATCTGTGAAGAGTTTCCTGCCGTTACCGAACCGCCGTTTGCAAAAACCGGACGAAGCTTAGCTAAGCCTTCTAAACTGGTTTCTTTTCTCGGACCTTCATCTACATTGAAATCGAATTTCTTGGTCTCCATTTTCTGGTTTTCATCCAGGAAATTATATTCTACCGGAATGGAAACAATCTGGTTCGCGAATTTTCCTTCTTCATTGGCTTTCAAAGCTTTCATGTGAGATTCGAACGCAAACTGATCCTGCTCTTCGCGGGAGATTTTGTACTGATTTGCTACTTCTTCCGCGGTGTAACCCATTCCCCAGTAATAATCCGGGTGAGATTTTGCTACGGTAGTTTCAGGAACCGGTTTGTAACCACCCATTGGGATGTAACTCATGGATTCGGTACCACCGGCGATGATACAGTCGGCCATTCCTGCCTGAATTTTTGCAGAAGCAATTGCGATGGCTTCAGAGCCTGATGCGCAGTATCTGTTTACTGTTACGCCTGGAACTTTGTCGGTATTCAATCCCATCAGGGAAATTAAACGGGCAACGTTTAATCCCTGTTCGGCTTCCGGCATTGCGTTACCTACAATAAGGTCATCAATTCTGTCTTTATCGAGTTGTGGAACAGCAGCCATTAATTTTTCAATAACTGTTGCCGCCAGAACATCGGGTCTTGTAAATCTCAGACTGCCTTTTGGCGCTTTGCCTACGGCGGTTCTGAAACCTTTAATGATATATGCTTGTCTCATTTGGATTATAGATTTTTAGACAAGAGATATTAGACTCTTGCGTTGTTAATTATTTTTTATTTACATTTTCTTTAAACACGTAAATCATTTTCTGAATTTCGTCCAATTTGCTTAAGATTGGCTCATTTACTTCTTTACTGATGAAATTTAATCGTTCAGAAATTATCAGTTGGGTTTGGAGTTCGTACGAGGAACCAAACGCGACATTTAGAAACTGATTAAACTGCGGCGCTGTATCTCTTCCTGCCCCTTCCGCAATGTTTGATGGAATTGACACCGCAGACCTTTTTATCTGTGATGATAAACCATATCTTTCATCATTTGGCATTTTTGCTAATGCTTCGTAGACCTCAACACATAAATCGATGGAATCGTTCCAAATTTTTAATTTTTTAATATTATGCATATCTGTGGAATTTAAATGTGTGATATTCTATCTTAAAGTCTAATATCTCTTGGTCTCTTGTCTAGTTACGAAGTGGTTTTCCGTTCTGCAGCATGTACTGGATTCTTTCGAGGGTTTTTCTTTCGCCGCAAAGCTGAAGGAAGGTTTCTCTCTCAAGGTTTAACAGATACTGTTCTGTTACAATGGTTGGTTCTGAAAGATTTCCGCCTACCAAAACGTTGGCAAGTTTATCGGCAATCTTTTTATCATGCTCAGAAATATATTTTCCGGTAAGCATTTGGTCTGTACCAACGTAGAACATACCTAAAGCGTCTCTACCCAAAACTTTTACTTTCTGCTCGATTGGCTGGGTATAACCCTGTTCTGCCATCAGTTTTGCAACTTTCTTAGCTTCCAGAATCTGGGTGTTTTTGTTTACGACAACGATGTCTTTATGGTTTTCTAAAATTCCCATATCGTAAGCTTCGTAAGCTGAAGTGGCTACTTTTCCCATCGCGATATTCATGAAAGCATCTCGCAGACGATTGTTTTTAACATCATCGCTGTGGAATTCCCTTGAAGTTCTGATTGCGAATTCTTTGGTGCCGCCACCGCCAGGAATTACACCAACGCCGGTTTCAACAAGACCGATGTAAGTTTCTGCTGCAGCAACCACTTTGTCGGCATGCATGGTCATTTCGCAACCACCACCAAGCGTCATTCCGTGCGGAGCAACAACAACAGGAATTGAGGAGTAACGAACCCTCATCATGGATTTCTGGAAGTAGGCGATCGCCATATTCAGATCATCCCAGTCCTGTTCGATGGCCATCATTAAAATCATTGCTAAATTCGCTCCTACAGAGAAATTCGCTCCTTGATTTCCAATTACCAATCCGTCATATTCCTTCTCAGCTAAATCGATTGCTCTGTTTAAACCATCTAAAACTTCACCGCCTAAAGAGTTCATTTTGGAACGGATCTCGAAATTGATGATTCCGTCTCCTAAATCCTGAATTGCAGAACCGGAATTGCTCCAAAGGGTTTTGTTTTTTCTGATATTATCAAGAATGATAAATGCTTCCTGACCTGGTATATTGCTGTAGTTGCCTGAGTTTTTATCGAAGAAAATACTTTGACCTTCTTCATTAACTTTATAGAAAGATTCTACATTTTTCACCCAGTCGGAAACTTCATAACCTGCATCTTTAGCCAGTTCGATTCCTTTCTGAACTCCAACTGCATCCCAGATTTCGAAAGGACCGTTTTCCCAGCCGAAACCTGCGCGCATTGCGTCATCGATTTTGTATACTTCGTCAGAAATTTCAGGGACTTTGTGCGAAACATACGCGAACAAAGCGCCTAAAGATTTTCTGTACAATTCTCCGGCTTTATCTTTTCCGCCAATCAGAACTTTGAAACGGTCGATCGGTTTATCGATGTTTTTAGTCAACTCAAGAGTAGGGAAGCTGGATTTGCCCTGAAGTTCGTATTCCATGGTATCCAGATTAAGTCCGTGAATTTCAGATTTTCCTTCAGCGTTCTTGACTTTCTTATAAAAACCCTGCTGAGATTTGGAGCCCAGCCATTTATTATCAACCATTTTCTGGATGTAATCCGGCAGTGCAAAAACGTCGTTAAAGTTATTGCTTTCCGCCTTGCTGTCCCGAACGCCATTGGCAACATGAACCAAAGTATCTAATCCTACCACATCTGCAGTTCTGAAGGTTGCAGATTTCGGACGGCCGATTACCGGACCGGTTAATTTATCGATATCGGTAACATTTAAACCTAAATTTTTCACTTCGTGTAAAAGGTTCATCATGGAGAAAACACCGATTCTGTTGGCGATAAATGCAGGAGTGTCTTTGGCTAAAACAGTTGTTTTTCCTAAGAATTTAGCGCCGTAATCCATATAGAATTTAGCGATTTCAGGATCGGTTTCCGGCGTTGGAATGATTTCTAAAAGCGGCAGATATCTTACCGGATTGAAAAAGTGTGTTCCGGCGAAGTATTTCTTGAAGTCATCACTTCTACCTTCAATTAGGAAGTGAATTGGGATTCCTGAAGTGTTGGAAGAAATTAATGTTCCCGGTTTTCTGAACTGCTCGATTTTTTCGTAAACCGATTTTTTAATGTCGAGTCTTTCAACAACAACCTCAATAACCCAGTCGGTATTTTTAATTTTTTTAAGATCATCATCGAAGTTTCCAACAGTAATTCTGTCTGCAAATTTCGGTGAATACAAAAGTGCCGGACTGGCTTTTTTAAGCTTCTCGAAGTTTTCGGCCGCGATCCTGTTTCTCACGGATTTGTCTTCTTTGCTTAGACCTTTTTTCTGTTCGGTTTCCGTCAGTTCAAAAGGAACAATATCGAGCAAAAGTACTTCTACACCAATGTTGGCGAAGTGCGCAGCGATGCCCGAACCCATTATTCCTGAACCAAGAACCGTAACATGTTTGATTCTTCTTTTCATTTCTTAATTTTTAGTTATTATCGTTTCAGGATGCAACCTTTCGGTTTCATGCTTTATTTTTATTGTTTATATCGTTGGCAATCTTCAGAATGTCGTGCATTACCTCCTTAAAGATTTCCATTTTTTCAGCTGGAATTTTTTCCACCACTTTACGGTTAAAGTTTACCACTACTTCTTTCGAAAGATTTCTGCTGTTCAGTCCTTTATCTGTCAGTTTAATGATGACCTCTCTTTTGTCGGTAGGTGTTTTTTCTTTGTAGATATAACCGTTATCTTCTAAAAGTTTGATGATTCTTGTTAAAGAGGTAGGCTCAATCGCCATTTTAGGTCCGAGGTTAGTACTTCGTGTACCTTCTTTCGGATCGATTTTGAGAAGTGTAAGTGCTTGAACTGCAGTTGCATCGTGATCCTGCGCGAATTCAGAATACATTTTTGAAACCGCGAGCCAAGTTGATTTTAAAATCAGGTCAATATTTTCAACTCTTTCAATATTTTTGTGTTCCATGAGGCTATAAGTTGTGATTTACACAAATATAACAAAAAATACTATGCATGCATAGTATTTTTGGGTTAATCAGTAAGTGCTTGATAATGAGTTTAATAATTAATATGGTTTACATAATGCTATGCATGCATAATACTTTAAACAGATTCTGTAAATGCCGAATTATCCGATGTTTGCAATTAAATGTGCTACTTCGCTAAAGGATTTGCATTTTTGTTGAAAATCTTTACCCGAAATCAACCAAAAAGGATCGATAAATTCAAATTTTAGTGCTGAAAGGTTTTTTGATGCATTTTTTTGGAGGAAAGAATAGAGCATTTCTTTTTGCAATGCCGGCGCTATAATCTGTGGCGGAACAAAACCTTCGTTCACGTGAAATATATTTGGGTTCAGCAGTTCATCATGTTTCAGCAGGATATCTTCAGTCATTCCGGCGTCCAAAGTCCCATCATTTACAAGCCAGATTTTATCTGCAAATTCTTTTGATAGCCGCCAGTCATGCGAAGAAAAGAGGATGAGTTTATTCTGTGTTTTGGCAAGTTTTCTAAGCAGTTTCAGAATAATAATTTTGTTTTCCTCATCCAAATGCGTGGTAGGTTCATCGAGAATAATCATGGGCGAGTTTTGCGCCAAAGCCCGTCCGATAAATGCTTTCTGGAGATTTCCGTCAGAGAGTTTCTTTAACGGAAAATTTGTATACTGGCTTAGATTTAAACTGTCGATAATCTCGTCAACTTCCACTTTATCTTCATTATTTAATTCAAAATAATATGGATAATGAATGTATTTTCCTAAAGCGACAAGGTCTGTCAACGTATAATTTGCAGGAATTTGTGATTTAGAAAAAACCACGGCAACCTGTTCTGCGATTTCTTTGTTGGAAAGACTTTTAATCTTTATGTTCTGAAGCCTTATTTCGCCGTCCAAAACCGGAATCTGGTTGAGAATACTTTTGATCAAAGTAGTTTTTCCGACTCCGTTATTGCCGATAAGCAGGCATATTTCTCCTAATTGCAGACCTGTTTTAACTTCTTTGATTAAAGGAGTTTTGTAACCGATGGAAGTATTTTTTAGCTTTAGAAACATTTTTTTCTACACTGCTTTTTTATTTTTCATCATCATTGCCAAAATTACCGGAATTCCAAAAAGTGAAGTAATTACATTCAGCGGAAATTGGGTGGTTTCAGAAATAATCGAGAAAAATTCCATGATGAAAATTCCTAAAATCATGTTTAAAATCCACTGTTGCCAAAGTTTTGCGGGATTATAAATCATTCTGCAGAAGTGAGGAACCACAATGCCAATAAACAGGATAGGTCCTAAAAACGCTGTTACCGAAGCAGAAAGTACCGAAGATGCAACGATTACAAATAGTTTCAATTGGTTCAGATTTACCCCTAAGCTTTGTGCGTAGGCGGTTCCGAGAGAATTCCCAATGAGGGGTTTTATTGCTTTAAAGCTTAGAAATAGTCCAATAATGACGATGATGGTTAAAACCCAAATCTGGTTGGTCGAAACCTGATTATTTGCACCAAAACTCCAGAGGATATAGTTTTTTAGACTTTGGTTTTCTGCATAAAACTGGAGAATTGATACTATTGCTCCTGCCAAAGCAGATACCAAAAACCCGAAAATTATAAGGAAAGACTTATCCTGAAATCTGCCAGAAAAAGCCAGCAGAATCATCATTAAAACTAAACTCCCGGCAATCGCTGAAATGCTGAGAAAACTGTTTTGCAAAAACTCAGGAAGTACAAAATCCTGTGCGAAAAATATATAGAAAGCAACGCTCAGACTGGCTACCGATGTAATTCCTAAAACCGAAGGGCCGGCTAATGGATTCTGAAAATATTCCTGCAAAAGAAAACCGGAAGTGGGAATTGAAATTCCAGCCAATGCCATCGCCAAAGCCCTGTTGATCCGAAGCTGCGCAATCTGAGAGTGCTCAGAATTGGAAGAAACAAAATCCAGAAAGCCTAATTTCATGAAGCCAATGTTCAGATTAACTGCGACCGAAACTATAATTCCGATCGCAATGAATAAGCTTATGATCTTAAATTTTTTGGACATTATAACAACCCCGGAAGGTTTTTAAAAACTCGGATTTTATTTAAATGAGTTAATTTTCCCGTCCAGCATTTCTTTGCTCATCATTCCGATGGTTTCGTCGGTTTTATCACCTTTTCTCATAAAGGTGAACGGAATAGAACCGCCGTCCCACTGCTTGAAGTTTTTAGGAAAAAATTCCGGGGTAAGTTTCTGTCCGTCAACAAGAACGATATGTTTAGAGAGGTTGTTTTCTTCAGCAAATGCTTTCACTTTGGTTTCCCAGTCTTCCCGCGGATCCAGTCCTACGAAAGTAAATTTCACGGGCTGCGATTTCAGTTCCTCCATTTTTTCTTTAAAATGTGGCATTTCCCTCATACACGGTCCGCACCAGGTAGCAAAAAAGTTGGTGACATACAAAGTGTCATTATCTTTTTTGGCAAGGATTTCAGAAGTTTCTTCCGGGCTTAATTCGATCTGTTTGAAAGGAATAACAGCCTCAGAAATCTCATTGGATTCCGCAACAGTAACTGAATCAGCAGGAGTAGTGTCGGTATTTTCGGTAATTTTATTTTCTTTTTTACAAGCCGTGAAAGCAACCAGAATCATCGCGCTCAGAAGGAATTTTTTCATTTTATTTTTATTATTTTTGAAAGATATTTGATATGGAAAAACGATTACCCAAAGCGAAGCAGGCAGAATTTCACCGGCTAAAATTAGCGAAAAAGCAACAACTTACCAAAAACACTTTTGCCCTGGAGTTTGCAATCCCGGAAGATCTGAAATCAAATTATAAGTTTGAGGCCGGGCAGTATGTAACAGTAAAGTACCTTTCAAAAGGAATGGTTTTTCAGAATGATTTTTCTATGACTTCCGCGCCTTACGAAGAAAAAATTTCGCTGGGAATTAAAATCAATAACGATGCAAGTTCTACCCAAGATTTATTTGATAATATCGATGTTGGTGATGAAGTGGAAGTTTCTGAACCGAAAGGCCGATTTACTTTAGTTTCGAAACCTCACGAATTCCGCACCATTATTGGTTTTGCCGGTGGAATTGGAATAACGCCGCTCATCAGTCATTTCAAAAATATTCTTCATACAGAGCCGAGAACGCGTCTTTTCATGTTTTATGGGAACCGAAAATCTGAGGAAATTGCCTTTAAAAATGAACTGGATACTTTAGCTAAAAAATATGGCGACCGTTTGCAGATTTTTTATTTCTTTTCTCAGGAACCTACGTCAGATAATTTATTTCACGGGAGGTTGGATGACAGAAAATTAAAATTAATCATCAACCAAATTCTTCATCTGGATGATACCGATGAAGAAAGCACGATTTGGGACGCGGTGGATGAAGTGCTGATTTGCGGAAAAGGAGAAATGATAAAATCTTTGGCAAATGCCTGTTATAATAACGGAATTCCGAAAAAAAACATTCATTTCGAACTTTTTGAAGCGTATAATGAAGACATATATCCTGTAGAAAAAGAGTTTCCTTTGGTAGAAAATATCGAAGTTGATTTTAAACTTTTCAAGCATAATTATTCAACAACTTTGCGGAATAATGAAGTAAAACTTTTACAGCAGCTTCTAATTCAGGGATTTCCGGTGCCTTATTCCTGTAAATCGGGGATATGTGGCAGCTGCGAATGTATTCTGGAAGAAGGAGAAGTTGAACTCCTCGAAAATGAATATTTAACAGAAAAGGAAGAAGCTTCAGGAAAAATTTTAGCCTGCATGTCTGTTGTGCTGAGTAAAAAAATAAAAGTTAATTTTGATCTTGTTTAAGATAAGATTTGAAAAAAATTTTAGACATATTAAAATCTTTTTTCACACTGGTCGAAATCGGGGTGTTGCTGATGATCTTGGCAAATGTGTGGGTTTATGCGCTGACGAATGGACGTACTTACACCAGAATTTCTAAAATTCCGCCGCGGGAAACTGCTTTGGTCCTGGGAACTTCGCCGAAAATGAAGTCCGGCGTTTCAAATCCTTATTTTACCTCTCGGATGGATGCTACCGCCTTGCTTTACCATCATGGAAAAATTAAAAAAATTATTGTCAGCGGCGAAAAAAGCCCCGGTTACGACGAGCCTTTCGCCATGAAAAATTATCTGGTTTATCAGGAGGGAGTACCGGAAAGCATCATTATTCAGGATCCAAAAGGTTTCAAAACCCAAGCGAGCATCAGCAACTGCAAAAATATTTATCAGCAGAACGACGTAATTATTGTTTCGCAGGGATTTCATAATCTTCGCGCGCTTTTTTATGCCAGAAATAATGATATGAATGCGTTGGGCTTCGATGCACAGGATGTGTTGAGCAATCAGAGTTATTACCGTAACCAGTCACGGGAATTTTTGGCCCGCGTTCTTGCCGTGGTTTATTATGTGTTTGGAATAGAGAGAAAAGGGTGATTCTTAGTGAAATTAATAAAAATTCTTAACCCGAATTTTTATTAAAACCCATACATAATCTTATATTTGTAGAAATTAAAAATTATGCTCGTTATCGGAATTGCAGGAGGAACAGGCTCCGGAAAAACTACCGTTGTAAACAAAATTCTTCAGCAACTTAATGTGGAAGGTGTTAACGTTCTTTCCCAGGACAATTACTATCATGATAACCAGCAGCTTACTTTATCCGAGCGCGAAGTTTTGAATTATGATCACCCTAAGTCCATCGATTTCGAACTGTTGATTTCACATGTTAAATCTTTGAAAAATGGTGGAGCTATCGAACAACCTATTTATTCGTTTGTAACCCATTCCAGAACCGGTGATCATGTGCAGATTGAGCCAAAAAATGTATTGATTGTGGAGGGAATTCTTGTGCTCACAAATCCTGACCTCTTAAAAGAATATGATCTCAAAGTCTTTGTACATGCAGATTCCGATGAAAGACTTATCCGTAGAATCCGCCGCGATACGCAGGAAAGAGGCCGCGATCTGCAGGAAGTGTTGCATCGCTACCAGACCACGCTGAAACCGATGCATATGGAATTCATAGAACCATCAAAAAACGAAGCGGATCTTATTGTTCCGAATATGAAACAGAATACCGTGGCGATTGATTTCCTTTCAACGGTAATCAACAATACGCTGAAAAAAACACATTGATTATGAAAGAGCTGATTAAGGACATAAAGCCGAAAACACCCACGCTAAAGTTCATTCAGAAATATGTCCTGAATAAATATTTTATTACCATTTTTCTGTTTTTAGGCTGGATGGTTTTTTTCGACAGCACTTCATTTCTCGTTATCAACGAAATGAATGGGGAAATAAAGAAATATGAAAGACAGCTCGCTTACTATAAAGAAGAATATCAGAAAAATGATGCGTTCTACAAAAAACTCATGAATAACAAATCGGAAAAAGAAAAATTTGCCCGGGAAAATTATTTCATGAAAAAACCCAATGAAGAAATCTTTATTTTGGTGGTAGACAGCACGAATATTACGAAAACACATTAAAGAATGTTCACAAAAACAACACTTTCAGACTGGGAAAACACCGTTCGGAAACAACTTAAAACCGAAGATATCTACGAGGTTCTTTCGAAAGAAAATCTCGAAGGAATTACGGTAAAACCATATTATGCTACGGTTGAAAGGCCACTTGCAAATTTACCGAAAGTGGAAGAATCAACCCAGTTAGTCGCTAGATACCGCGAAGATCTGGAAGAAAACGTGTTCGCCTTTCTTCTCAATGAAAATGTTGAAAATCTTCAGGAAAAAGTTCTTTTCATCAATAATAAAGACCTTGCGGAACATATTTCTGCGGATGAAAATAACCGTTATGTTTCACTTATCGACATTTTTTCTGAAGAAAACGGTGAGATAAACGAACAGCTTGGTAAAGAATTACTCGCTAAAGATTTCGAAAGAAATATCTGCGTTGATGTGGCGCTTCACCAAAATGCCGGAGCTTCAATTGTGCAGCAGCTCGCTTTTGCACTGGCAAAAACCAAAGATCTTACCGAAACTTTCGGTGAAGAAATCTTGAGTAAACTTGTTTTCCGGTTTGCTGTCGGAGCTAACTATTTCTTTGAAATAGCAAAGATCAGGGCATTCAAACTTGTTTTTAATCAACTGTCAAAGGAATTTGGGAAAGATGAAATTCCGTATATTTTTGCAGAAAATTCCTTCCGCAATAAATCCAAAAATGATCCTGAGAATAACCTGATCCGTTCGACACTTGAACTTTCTGCGGCAATGATTGGTGGCGCAGATGCAGTGTTCAGCAATGATTTCAGGATTGAAAACGCGACTTCACTTTCCGAAGAAATTTCTTTCAAACAACAGATTGTGCTTGCTTACGAAAGCATTATTAATGTTTTTGATGACGGTGGAAACGGCAGTTATTATATTGAAAATATTACCCAACAGTTTGCAGAAAATTCCTGGAAATTATTTTTAGAAATCGAGAATAAAGGCGGGTACTGCGCAAATCTGGAATCCGGTGAGTTGCAACAACTAATCTATAATCAGGCTGTTGCGGAACAGAATTGGGTGGAGGAAGGCAAAATAAAACTCATTGGTGTAAATCTTTATCCGAAACATGAAAAAACCAAATCGGTGGAAGATCTTTACGATTCATCAGTGATAAAACCGGTTCGCTGGGCTGAAATGTTTGAATAATATAAATGAAATCAGGCACAAATCCTTCAATTCTTACTGAAGAAATTCAAAAATATATCAATGCAAATCTCACCGCTGATTTGCATTCTTTGTTACTGAAAAAATCCCCGTTCCCGGAAGTATCGATGCAGGAAATTGTGCAGCAGATCAAAGGTAAAAAGGTTGCGCAGAAAAAATTCCCCTTTCTGCTTCGGGAAGGAATTATTTTTCCGCCAAATCTTAATCTGGAACAGGCTTCGTCCCAGGCTACCGCAGAATTTAAAGCAAAAAATCTTAAAGCAAAAAGTTTTCTTGATCTCACTTCAGGATTTGGCATTGATGCTTATTTTCTTTCTGAAAATTTTGATGATGTTACCCTTGTAGAACAAAATACTGAGCTTCTGGAAACGGTAAAGCACAATTGGAAAATTCTTGACAAAAGCGCGAATTTCATCAATAAAAATTTAGAGGATTTTCTTCAGGAAAACACCGGAAAATTTGATTTGGTTTACCTTGATCCAGCGCGGCGGGATGCGCAGAAAAACAAAAAATTTCTGCTCGAAGATTTGTCACCTAATTTGTTGGAAATTCAGGAGAAACTCTGCAGAATTTCAGATCAGATTCTTATCAAACTTTCGCCGCTTATTGATATTTCTTACCTGATTTCTGTGCTGAAAAATGTCTCGGAAATTCAAATCATCGCGGTGAAAAATGAGGTAAAGGAACTGATTGTATTGATTTCTCGGGAAAATCAGAATAGTACGGTACAAATCGGCTGCATTAATCTTGAAAGCACAGATCCGGACTTTTCGTTTTCATATCACGATGAAAGAACTGCAGTTGCCAAGTTTGCTGAACCGCTGAACTTTCTTTATTTGCCGAATAACTCAGTTTTAAAGTCTGGAGCATTCAATATGGTTGCAAACCGTTTTAAACTTTTCAAGCTTCATCCAAATACCCATTTTTATACTTCCGAAGAATTGTCAAAGGATTTTCCCGGAAGAATAATGAAAGTTGAAGTTTTGGAACCTAAAATGATTAAAAAGGGCGAAAAGTATAATATCATTTCAAAAAATTACCCGCTGTCACCCGATGAAATCAAGAAGAAATATAAAATTTCTGATGGCGGAAATAAATATCTGATATTCACACAAAGCCAGAAAGGAAAAATTATTTTAAGATCGGTTGAATAATCTTTTAAATATTTGGGGCAAAACGTAATATTTCTTACTTTTGGGCCATAAAAAAATTATGAAATCGCCACGATTTGTAAATGCTGGTCATGGCAGGAATTGAGTGATTGCATAAAAACTTAAAAAAATAGATATTACTTATGAAAAAAGTTATTTTAGTTTTTGCTTTGGCAAGTTTTGTGGTGAGCTGCAAAAAAATTCAGGCGGGTTCTAACAAAGGCGTTTTGAAGATGGAAGAAGGTGCCGACAGATATACTGAAGATGTTCAGGGAAGCCATGTTGAAACTCCTGCCGCAACAGTAGAAGCAACAGCAACTCCACAGGACTCAGTAAGAACTGCTGAAGTTACAGAAGTTAAAATTACTGCAGACAGTACTAAAACAGCCGTTAAATAGTAGGCTGTATTATATAAAAGAAGAAGATGTCTTGCTTATGCAGGACATTTTTTTTATTTTTACATGATTCGATTTTTAATAATTTAAGCAAAAATAAAATGCAAGAAACCCTAAATTACATCAACGAAAATAAACAGCGGTATGTTGATGAACTCTTTGAACTGCTGAAGATTGCATCAATCTCTGCAGATCCTGCATACAAAGATGAAGTACTGAAATGCGCCGATGAAGTTGCCAAACATCTTAAAACTGCCGGTGCAGATCATGTTGAAGTTTGCCCGACCAAAGGTTATCCTATCGTTTACGGAGAAAAAATCATAGATAAAAATTTACCGACTGTGCTTGTATATGGTCATTACGATGTACAGCCGCCGGATCCTCTTGAGTTATGGACAAAACCGCCTTTTGAGCCCTATATTGAGAAAACTCCGCTTCATCCTGAAGGTGCGATCTTCGCAAGAGGTTCTGCAGATGACAAAGGCCAGTTTTTCATGCATGTAAAAGCTTTTGAAGCGATGATGAAGACCAATACTTTGCCTTGTAACGTGAAGTTTATTTTGGAAGGCGAAGAAGAAGTAGGTTCTAAAAGTCTCGAAGGTTTTGTAAAAGAAAACACCGAGAAATTAGCCTGCGATACGATCTTAATTTCAGATACTCATATTTATTCCAATGAACAGCCCACGGTAACAACCGGCTTGCGCGGTTTGAGTTATGTGGAAGTTGAAGTTGAAGGACCGAACAGGGATTTGCATTCCGGGTTATATGGCGGAGCTGTTCCTAATCCGATTCACGTGCTTTCAAGAATGATCGCCAATTTAATTGACGAAAACGGACATATCACCATCGACGGATTTTACGATAACGTAGAAATTGTTTCCGATGAAGAAAGAGCGGAGATGAATAAATTGAAAGACGATCCGGAAGGTTTCAAAAAATCTATCGGGTTGAATGGAGTAGAAGGGGAAAGAGGATATACCACTTTAGAGAGAACTTCGATCCGTCCGACCTTAGACTGTAATGGAATTTGGGGCGGTTATACCGGTGAAGGAGCAAAAACCGTAATTCCAAGCAAAGCATTTGCTAAAATTTCCATGCGTTTGGTTCCTTACCAGACTCCAGACGAAATCACCGAAAAATTCACTAAGTATTTTGAAAAAATTGCTCCGGCAAATGTAAAAGTGAAAGTAAATCCCCACCATGGCGGTATGCCTTACGTTTTGCCAAGCGACACCAAAGAGTTTGCTGCAGCCAGAAAAGCAATGGAAACCGCTTTTGGTAAAGAAGTGCTTCCGTACAGAAGTGGCGGAAGTATTCCGATTACAGCGATGTTCGAGCAGGTTCTGGGAGCCAAATCAGTTTTGATGGGATTCGGGTTGGATTCTGATGCGATACACTCGCCCAATGAGCACTATGGACTCTATAATTTTTATAAAGGAATTGAAAGTATTCCTCTTTTCTTTGAAAATTACGCGAAATCGTAAGCCATAAAAATGCCTCTTCAGGGGCATTTTTTTTAACATTTTAAATCAATAAATATGAATAAAAAAGTAGCTTATATTACAGGAGGAACCAAGGGAATCGGTTTCGGTATTGCACAGGTTTTACTTAAAAACGGAATCAGGGTTGCCGTTTCTGGTAGAAAGCAGGAAGATGCCGAAGAAGCAGCAAGAATTTTATCAGAAGATGACACAAAAGTTTTTGGGATTGCCTCTGACGTTAAGAATTTTGAAGATGAAAAAAATGCCGTGGTAGAAATTATTAAAAAGTTCGGTCGTCTCGATTACGTTATTGCCAATGCAGGCCTCGGTGTATTTAAACCCGTAGATGAACTTTCTCTTGAAGACTGGAACGACATGATTGATACTAATCTCAACGGTGTTTTTTATACGTTGAAAGCAGCAATTCCGGAACTTAAAAAGTCGGAAGGTTATTTTATCAGTATTGCAAGTTTGGCCGGAACCAATTTCTTTGAAAACGGTTCGGGATACAACGCTTCTAAATTTGGTGTGGTTGGTTTTACACAGGCTGCGATGATTGATTTAAGAAAATATAACATCAAGGTTTCTACTATTATGCCGGGTTCAGTTTCGACGAATTTCAATGGCAACGAGCCATCTGAAAAAGACGCCTGGAAAATTCAGCCAGAAGATCTCGGTGAGCTGGTTTTGGATATTTTTAAAATGAATCCGCGTACTCTTCCGAGTAAAATCGAGATCAGACCTTCTAAACCAAACAGTTAATTATGTATATAATATCAAATTTTGATTAATACTATGCATGCATAACATTTTATTTTTTATCTTAGCGAAAATTACTCAGGTAGTTTTGTGCAGTAATGTTATTGCTAAAAACCAATAATTAAAAATAATTGACACATGAAAATATTAGTTTGTATCAGTAGTGTTCCGGATACTACTTCAAAAATTAATTTTACAGCAGACAAGTCTGCTTTCGACAAAAACGGAATTCAATGGGTAATCAATCCTTTAGATGAATTCTCTCTAACCAAAGCGGTAAAATTGCAGGAATCGCAGGGAGCAACAGTTACCGTAGCCAATGTTGGAGACGCAACTACTGAGCCCGTGATCCGCAAAGCTCTCGCAATTGGAGCGACTGATGCAATAAGAGTAAATACCGAAGCTCAAGACAGTTTCTCGGTTGCTACCGAAATCGCGAATATTGCGAGAAATGGTGGTTACGATTTAATACTTTGTGGTAAAGAATCTATTGATTATAACGGTGGCGCTGTACCGGGAATGGTAGCACAGTTACTGAATCAGCCATTTGTAAATGCATGTGTTGGTTTGGAAGTGAATGGTACTGAAGTTACTGCAGTAAGAGAAATTGAAGGGGGTAAAGAAACCATTTCTGTGAAATTACCAGCGGTAATCGCGGGACAGAAAGGAATGGTTGATGAAAAAGATTTAATCATCCCGAACATGAGAGGAATTATGTCCGCAAGAACAAAACCGCTTCATATTCAGGAGCCAGCAGGTTCTGAAGTTAAAGTACATGGTGTTTCCTACGACTCGGTTCCGGCTAGAGCTGCTGTGAAAATGGTGACTCCGGATAACCTGGACGAGTTGGTGAGACTGCTTCACGAAGAGGCTAAGGTGATTTAATCTAATTTCAACATTTAAAATTAAAAAAAATGGCAGTATTCGTATATGCAGAAAATATAAACGGTGTTTACAAGAAAGCCGCTTTCGAGGCAGTTTCTTATGCAAAAGCAGTCGCTGATCAGTTGGGAGAAACCGTGAGTGCAATTTCCGTAAATCCTACAGATCCGTCCGATCTTTTGTATAAATATGGCGCAGAAAAAGTCATCAGTATCAAGGATGAGGGTCTGAAAAATTTCAGTGCTAAAGCTTACGCACAGGCAGTAAATGAAGTTACAGACGGAAATATTCTGGTTTTCCCACACACCACAGATGCTTCTTCTATTGCGCCGATGTTGGCGATCATGAAGAATTATTCTCTCATTACCAACGTTCTGGAAGCTCCTGAAAGCATTGCTCCTTTCCAGGTGAAAAGAAGAGCATTTTCAGGCAAAGGATTCATGCACGCAAAAGCTGATGCAGCTGGAGTTATTGTAACGGTTTCGCAGAATGCTTTCGGTGTAAAGGAAAATTCTGTTGCCGGAACTGAAGAGGTAAAAAATTTAACGGTCGTTAATGAAGATACCAAAGTTCTTTCCCACGAACAGAGTTCCGGAAAACTGGATCTGAAAGAAGCTGAAGTTGTAGTTAGTGCAGGCCGCGGAATGAAAGGTCCTGAAAACTGGGGAATGATCGAAGATCTTGCCAACACTTTAGGGGCAGCAACAGCATGTTCCAAACCTGTTTCTGATATTGGTTGGAGACCTCATTCTGAGCACGTAGGACAAACAGGTAAGGCAATTGCACCGAATCTTTACATCGCAGTAGGAATTTCGGGAGCGATTCAGCATTTGGCGGGTGTAAACTCTTCGAAAACGATTGTTGTGATCAACAGCGATCCGGAGGCGCCATTCTTTAAATCTGCGGATTACGGTGTAGTAGGGGATGCGTTTCAGATTGTTCCGGAACTTACCCAGAAAATAAAAGCATTGAAAGGATAATTTTCAGCTTTAGTAGTTGTTAGAAAGCGCCGGTTTTTTCGGCGCTTTTTTGTTCCTTGTTTTTGATAAAAGTTTGTCACTTTAACTTATCGAGCAAAAAAAATGTAAATTTACTTTGCAAACTGTTTTTCAGTTAAAATTATTAAGATGGAAATGTTTGTCTGGAACATGTCTATTTCTTTTCAGCTGCTTTTTATTATTGTCAGTGGAGTGATTTTTTTATACCTGCGCGAAAAAAGTTTTAAGTATTACGGTCTCTACAATATCTTCCTTATCATCTATGTTATAAGCCGTTCCGATGATATTTATTATGGATTTCAGGAGTTGATGATCCGTCTTCTTGGTCGTACAGACGGGATAGTTTTTGTGCAGATTCTTAATTTTTTCATACAGATCGTTTTTTACAGTTTTTATTCAGTTTTTGCTTTTTATTTTTTGGATTTTGAGAAGAACGCCAAAAAATATTTTAAAAGATCTCTCTGGGTTATAAAATTTCTCGCCTATCTGTTTTTTGGTTTTGCAGTTTTATGCTTTGCCATGAAAAATTCAGATCTGTTTACAACATTGTATATCTACCTCTTTATCCCGGTAATGCTCGTTATATTTGTACTAACGCTGGTAAAGGCAATTCACCGTTCCGGAAAGCATAAATTCTTTTTCCTTATTGGGGTTTCACTCTTTGTGTGCTGTGCATTAATGGCTTTGGCGGGCAGCTTTATACCATCGCTTCATAGTAAGGATCCTATTAAATTTTTCTTTGTCGGTAATATCCTGGAAACCATTTTTTTTAGTTTGGGATTAGCTCATAAAGTTAAACTGATTAACGACGAACGCAACAGGGTGAATTTTACGGTCACCAAACACAGGCATCAGCAACAGATCAGTAAACTCCACGGATTGCTGGAAGGCGAAGAAAAGGAAAGAAAAAGGATGGCCGAGGAACTGCACGATGGTATTGCCGGGGATTTGTCTGCCATAAAATACAACCTCGCTTACTTAAGGCTCAATAATCAATTGCCTGAAAATGAAAATGTTTTGCATGAGGTTACTAAAATTATCGACAAAGCCTGCATCCAGATCAGGGAAATTTCACACAATCTTTCGCCGTCTTCGATTACGAATTTTGGTTTGATCGCCGCGTTGGAAAATTACTGTATGAAAATCGAAAATGTCTACGGTATTCCAGTCGCTTTTAAATTTGCCGGTGAACGCATCGATCTCAGCAATGTAATTGAAACTCATATTTACCGGATCGTTCAGGAATTGGTTAACAACATCATCAAACACGCCGAAGCCGGAAATGCGCTTGTGGAGGTTATTCACCATCATCCGTACATTACTGTAACAGTACGGGACGATGGCAAAGGCTTCGTAATGACCAAGAACGGCAAAGGAATCGGGTTGGGAAATATAGACTCACGAATCCGTTTCATGAATGCGAAATTCACCAAATTAAGCACCGAAACAGGCAGTTTTTTCCGGATTGATATTAATCTGAATAATATTCCCCAAACCTAGTCCGGGATCGCCATATTTTTAATGATATATTTCATTAAAAGTATTGAAAGTAAATCTCAAATCTAAAAAATCAATTATATTTGTAGCTATGGATTACAAAAGATTAATCATACGCGGAATTTCTTACAGCCAAACGCAATCCGGAGCATACGCGCTCCTTTTGGAACATGAAGAAAGCAACGTAAAATTACCCGTAGTAATAGGAAATTTCGAAGCACAGTCAATTTCTTTAGGATTAGAAAAAGATATACATCCGCCACGCCCGCTCACCCATGATTTATTTGCAAAATTTGTAGCGATTACCAATTATGAACTGGTTTCTGTTATCATTTATCAAATCATCGACGGTGTGTTTTTTTCAAATATAAATTTTAAGAACAAAGCCAATAACGAGGAACTGATTATGGATGCACGAACCTCGGACGCTGTAGCGATGGCAGTTCGTTTTGATGCGCCCATTTATACAACACCGCAGGTTTTAAGCGAAGCGGGAATTCTTTTGGAGCTGGATGAGCCTTCGATAGAGGAAAGCGAAGAAGTGGTGGGTACAGAAGGTGATTTGGCATCGCTTACCTTAGAAGATCTTCAGAAACTTCTTGAAGATGCTGTGAAAGATGAGGATTTTGATGCCGCAATGGAGCTGCAGCAGGAAATAAAAAAGAGAAATAAGAAGATTGAATAATATTGATAATTAAACTATGAATTTAAAATTACGACTTACCATTGTTAGTTTTCTGCAGTTTTTTGTGTGGGGAGCCTGGCTGATTACCATTGGCGTATATTGGTTCGGAACAAAACAATGGGGTGGCGAAGAATTTGGAAAAGTTTTTGCCACATTGGGAATCGCTTCGATTATTATGCCTGCTTTAACAGGAATCATCGCAGACAGGTGGATAAACGCAGAAAGACTTTACGGAATTTTACACATTCTGTACGGGATCACGCTCTTCTTTCTCCCGCAAATTACCACACCTGATAATTTTTTCTGGGTCATGCTATTGGCGATGATGTTTTATATGCCTACTATTTCCCTTTCTAATTCAATTGCATATTACATTCTGAAGAACAATAACTTTGATGTGGTGAAAGTTTTTCCACCGATCAGGGTTTGGGGTACGATAGGTTTTATTGCGGCGATGTGGATTACCAATCTGTCGGGCAACAAGGATTCCGGAAACCAGTTTTATATAGCTGCAGTTTTTGCCATTGTTTTGGGTATTTATGCCTTTACCTTGCCAAAATGCCCACCTCAGAATTTAATTTCGAAGGATGCAACATGGACGGAAAAATTAGGTCTGAACGCCTTTTCGCTTTTGAAGGATTATAAAATGGCGCTGTTCTTTCTTTTTTCACTTTTCCTGGGTGCAGCTTTGCAGTTGACCAATATGTACGGAGATACCTACCTTTCAGATTTCGGTAAAATCCCTGAATATGCTGAGAGTTTTGTAGTGAAAAGATCCACATTAATTATGTCGATATCGCAGATTTCAGAAACACTTTTTATTCTCGCGATTCCCTTCTTCCTTAAAAGATATGGAATTAAAAATGTGATGCTTATTTCCATGTTTGCATGGGTGCTTCGTTTTGGTTTGTTCGCTTATGGCGTGCCTGTCGGATTTGGTTTAGGATTAATTATTCTTTCATGCATCGTTTACGGGATGGCTTTTGATTTCTTTAATATTTCAGGGTCACTTTTCGTAGAAACCACTACCGATTATAAGATCAGATCTTCTGCACAGGGCTTGTTTATGATGATGACCAATGGTTTTGGCGCGATCATGGGAAGTTTGGTCAGCGGCTGGATGATACAGAATTACTTTACCCTGCCAAACGGAGATAAAATGTGGCATGAAATCTGGCTGATTTTTGCGATTTACGCGTTAGTAGTTGCAGTATTATTTGCGATAATGTTCAAACATAAACATAATCCGGAAGTTTTAGCTGATGTTAAACATTAAAACTTCTAAAAAAATAAGCAAAACACACTTTTTATAAAGTGTGTTTTTTTTTGTAATTTGCCGTATTAAAATATAAAACTTAAACATGCAAGAAGTATTTATCGTATCGGCAGTTAGAACGCCGATGGGCAGTTTTCTGGGGAGTCTATCCTCTGTACCCGCTACAAAATTAGGTTCAGCGGCAATTAAGGGAGCTTTAGAGAAAATAAACATTGATCCTAAATTGGTTCAGGAAGTATATATGGGGAATGTTCTTCAGGCAGGCGAAGGTCAGGCACCTGCACGTCAGGCAGCTTTGGGAGCTGGTTTGTCTAATGAAACTCCTTCTACAACAATCAACAAAGTCTGTGCATCGGGAATGAAAGCGGTGATGATGGCTGCGCAGTCCATTAAAGCCGGCGATCAGGATATTATCGTGGCTGGTGGAATGGAAAACATGTCATCAGTTCCACACTATTTCAATGCACGTAATTCAACCAAATTGGGTGACGTTAAAATGCAGGACGGAATGGTACTCGACGGATTAACTGATGTTTACAACAAAGTTCACATGGGAGTTTGTGCCGAAAAATGTGCAGCAGAACATGGAATAACAAGAGAAGATCAGGATAATTTTGCAGTCGAATCTTACAAACGTTCGGCAAAAGCTTGGAGCGAAGGTAAATTCAGCAATGAAATTGTTCCTGTTGAAATTCCTCAAAGAAAAGGTGAGCCAATTATTTTTTCAGAAGATGAAGAATATAAATCCGTAAACTTCGACAGAATCGGAACTTTGCCAACTGTTTTCCAGAAAGAAAACGGAACGGTAACGGCGGCAAATGCTTCTACATTAAATGACGGTGCTTCAGCATTAGTTTTAATGTCTAAAGAAAAAATGGAGGAACTGGGTTTGAAGCCTCTGGCTAAAATAGTTTCTTATGCTGACGCAGCTCACGAACCGGAATGGTTTACCACGGCTCCGTCAAAAGCACTGCCAATAGCTCTTAAAAAAGCAGGTTTAGAGGTTTCTGACATCGACTTTTTTGAGTTTAACGAAGCGTTCTCGGTAGTTGGACTGGCAAATAATAAAATTTTAGGACTAGATTCTGCCAAAGTAAACGTAAACGGAGGCGCGGTTTCTTTGGGTCATCCGCTGGGAAGTTCGGGCTCAAGAATTATTGTGACTTTGATTAACGTTCTTAAACAAAACAACGGAAAATACGGTGCTGCTGCAATCTGTAACGGTGGAGGCGGTGCAAGTGCGATTGTAATTGAGAATATGTAAGCTCAGACCATGTCTTTATAATTAAAACCATTAAGAATTATTAATGAATTTTTTTCATTAGTTCTTAATGGTTTTTCTATTTTTGTTTATTAATAAACTATTGCAATGCCCGATAACGATAATCTGACGACACCGAACATCAAGAATAACCCTAAAATCATGAAAGCCTGGGCTTATTATGACTGGGCCAATTCGGTATATTCTCTGGTAATTACGTCGACTATTTTCCCGATTTATTACTCGATTCTCACTACCGCTTCCGAAAAAAGCGAATATGTAGCAGAAACAGGCCAGTGGATAAAAGTTCCTGTACGTCATATGATCACTGTTTTTGGGGAACAGTACCAGCCGGATGCGATTTACGGATACTCACTTACGATTTCCTTTTTGATCGTAGTTTTACTTTCGCCAATTCTGTCATCATTAGCTGATACCATCGGGAATAAGAAATCTTTTCTGCAGTTTTTCTGTTATTTAGGTGCTACCTCTTGTATGGGGCTTGCCATGTTTACTGGAATGCAGAATGTATTTTTGGGGCTTCTGTTCAGTATTACAGCGAGTGTAGGATTCTGGGGAAGTTTGGTTTTTTATAACTCATTTCTTCCCGACATCGCAACTCCGGATAAGCAGGATGCGCTTTCTGCAAAAGGTTACGTATATGGCTATATTGGTTCAGTAGTTCTTGTAGTAATTTGTCTGGTTTTAATTCAGGTATTTGCTAAAAATCCAGAAGAAGCCAGACTTTATACCAGAATATCATTCCTTCTGACGGGTGCTTGGTGGTTCGGTTTTGCGCAGTACACCTTCAAACATTTACCGCAATTCGGAAATGTAAAAGAGCAGCTGCCTAAAGATTTGGTTCTGCTGAATTATAAGAACATTTTCAAGAAACATGAAGAACAGGGTGGTTTTTGGGAAGTTTTAAAAGATAATGTTAATTTCTACACCGATATCGTTAAGGAAAGTTTCCGCGAACTTTTCAAGGTGGGTAGAACACTTTTCGCGGATCGTAATCTGAAATTTTTCCTGTCAAGTTTTTTCTTTTACAGTGTCGGGATGCAAACCATTTTTCTCATGGCGACCCTTTTTGGCAAAAGTGAAATCAATCTTGAGCAGGACAAATTGATTCTGACTTTACTTCTGATCCAGATCGAAGCAATTATCGGTGCGCTGTTTTTTTCTTGGTTATCAAAAAAAATTGGCAATAAAAATGTAATTTCAATTGCTATTACTCTTTGGATTGTTGCCTGTTTGTCAGCCTATTATCTTAATAAAGAAAATCCTAATGTCGAATACCAGTTTTACGGAATCGCCGGGATTATTGGTCTTGTAATGGGAGGTTTGCAGGCGATGTCGCGCTCTACCTATTCCAAACTGTTGCCCGAAGATTCAATGGATAACACCACCTTTTTCAGTTTTTATGATGTTTTGGAAAAATTAGCGATTATCTTGGGAACTTTCATATTTGCAACCATGATCGAGCAGTATCATAATATGCGTTATGCCGCACTCTCAATGTCAATATTTTTCTTTGCGGGCCTCATACTCATAAGATTTTTGAAGGTAAAACTTATCGCTGGAAAATAAAATGTAGTCCTTTTTTTTTATTATTCAAAAATGTGGCGTTATTTTTGAATATAGGACAATGAATTTCTAAGATATTTTTTTGTAAATTTGCAACTGAAAATCAACGGTTTAAATTAAACGATGACCAATCCACTTTTTTACGCAAAAATCCTGTTGTTCGGTGAATACGGAATTATTGAAGATTCCCAGGGGCTTACGCTGCCGTACAGCTTCTACAAAGGAACACTGAAGTTTTCGGATGTAGAAAGTGAATTCGAAAAAAAATCAAATTTATCTCTTGAAAAATATTCAGACTATTTGATTAATCTGGAACTGGATGAGAAATTCAGAATCAATATTGCTGATTTTCAGAGGGACATCGCTAATGGACTTTTCTTCGATTCCAATATTCCTCAGGGATATGGTGTTGGAAGTTCTGGAGCTTTAGTTGCAGCGGTTTTCGAAAAATATTCTTTCATAAAATATACGCCTGAAAATATTTCTAAAGACGAACTGAAAGAATTGAAGAAAGTTTTCGGTCTTCTTGAAAGTTATTTTCACGGGAAAAGTTCCGGAATCGATCCTTTGATCTGTTACATGAACCTTCCTATACTTATTGAAAACAAAGAAAATGTAGACAGGGTTGCTATTCCGCAAAGTGCAGAAGGTAAAGGTGCAATTTTCCTGATTGACTCCGGAATGACCGGCGAAACTGGACCGATGGTGCAGATTTTCTTCGAAAAGATGAAAACAGAAGGTTTCCGCAAAACTTTGAAAGAAGAATTTATCCGTTATAATAATGCGTGTATTGATGCGTTTCTGAAGAAGGAAATGACTCCGCTTTTCAGAAATCTGAAAAGTTTGTCGGTTTGGGCTTATGAACATTTTAAACCCATGATTCCCGAAAGTATCTACAAAGCCTGGAAAAACGGTCTTGATACGAACGCTTATTACCTGAAACTCTGTGGCAGCGGAGGCGGCGGTTATATTTTGGGTTTTACCAAAGATTATGCGAAGGCAGAAAAAATGTTACACGGATTCGAGAAAGAAGTCATCTACAGGTTCTAACATTTAAGTCGTAAAAAATTTAATTTTACATTCAGCCGACTTAGATGATGAGAAAATCTTTTTTTTACAGAATATCGCAATTAGTTGGCTTTCTGCTCGGAGCGCGGATTTTCGTTGCAGCCTTACTCACATTCGCTTTATATGTTTCTACTTTTTTCCTATTTAATCAGGAGGAGAGTTTGCGTGCTTTTGTTTTTGATTTCAAGGTACATGGAATCATATTCTGCACGGTCTTGAGTATTTTAGCAGGCGGTATTATCAATCAGTTCTACGACCGGGAAAAAGACCAGCTTACAAAGCCTTTCCGGACCAAACTCCAGAACTTCCTTAAGCAGAAATATTTTCTTTATGCCTATCTGATTTTAGTTTTACTCTCACTGGGGACTGCATTTTTAATCTCGCCACGTGTATTTTTCTTTTTCCTGATTTATCAGTTTTTCATGTGGTTTTACAGCCATAAACTCAGTAAAATTCTGATTCTAAATAATCTTACTTTTGTAAGTCTTACCCTTTATCCCTTTTTCGGAATGTTGGTTTACTATCACACTTTTTCGGGTAAAGTATTTCTGATGGCAGTTTTTCTGTTTATTATACTGCTTATGATTGATATTCTAAAGGATGTTTTAACCAAAAATGCAGATAAGATCTTCGGATATATCACGATTCCAAATTTTTTCGGCACCAGAACCGCAATTAATGTTGTAACAGCACTTTTGGTTTCTCTCTTTGTGGTTTCACTGCTTATCGTTGACAAAACGGGGATTCACAGCATTATGCCTCTGTACTTTGCTGCAGGCTTATTCATTATCATCATTGCCGTTTATTTTCTTTTAAGTTCGCAGAAGAAATCAAATCTTTTCGTACTTAATGTGCTGCGGATTTGGATTTTTGTCGGAATTATCGCAATGCTGCTCGATGGAATTGTCAACCGATTTTAATGGCTGTTTAGTTTAAAAAATTCTGATTTACCAAGGATTTTGCGCGCGGAATCATTGTCTTAGCAAAACTATTGTCGATATATCAGCGAATTAGTTTTATCTTTGCAGAAATTTTTCAGATAATGAGCCGAGACAGAAACAGCAACAACAAACCAAAAAAAGTAAGAATTTCAAAAATTTCCAATTCCGGAAGTTCAAGACCTGCTCCTTCCCGTGCACGCGCTCCAAAACCTGAGAATACTGAAGACAGAAAACCTGCAAAAGAGCCTAAGGCACCTAGAGAACCGCGCCTGATGTCACAATCTGAAGCTAAATCCTACGAGAAAACTTTCGACAGACCAGCGTCACGCAAATCTGTCGGAAAGAGAGTTGGTAAATCTACAGATAAAGACGGTAAGTTTGCTAAAGGAGACGGTAAATCCCGTGGTACAAAACTTTTCAAGAATTACGAAAGACCACAGGATGAAAACGAAAAAACAAGATCCTTCGTTCAGAAACGAAGATTCGATAAATTAGCTAAGGAAACTCCAAAAGAAAGTATCCGTCTTAATAAATACATCGCAAACTCGGGAATTTGTTCCAGAAGGGAAGCCGATGAGCTTATCACCCAGGGTTTAGTTCAGGTTAACGGAAAAGTGGTGACCGAAATGGGCTATCAGGTGCAGAAAACCGATAAAGTGATTTTCGACGGACAGGGAATTACCCCTGAAAAACCGGTTTATGTACTATTGAATAAACCAAAAGGCTATATCTCAACAACCAAAGACGAAAAGGCCAGAAAAACTGTAATGGATTTAGTGGCAAACGCTTCACCATACAGAGTTTTCCCGGTGGGCAGGTTAGACCGTTCTACGACAGGTGTTATTTTGCTGACCAACGATGGTCACATGACCAAAAAGCTTACGCATCCGTCGTTCAACATGAAGAAAATTTATCATGTTACCTTAGACAGAAAACTAGATAGAGCTGATCTTAACGCAATAGCGGAAGGAATCCGTCTCGAAGAAGGTGTCGCAGAGGTTGACAGTATTTCCTACATTGAAGGCAAGCCTAAAAACGAAGTGGGTATCGAAATCCACATCGGCTGGAACAGGGTAGTGCGCAGGATTTTCCAGAGATTGGGCTACGAAGTAGAAGCGCTCGACAGAGTGATGTTTGCCGGTTTGACCAAGAAAAATATCAAACGCGGACACTGGAGAATTCTTAGTGAACTTGAAGTGAATAATCTTAAAATGATGTAATACTCACATTATCGGATATAATACAAACCTTTCTGTTTTGGCAGAAAGGTTTTTTTGTGAAGTCTTAAAAGATTTCTGTAACAAATATTTTATATTGCTACTTACTTTACAGATTATTGCAAGATGCTCACACAGGAAAAAGAATTTTTAGAACGTATTGAAAAACACAAAGGTGTTATTTTCAAGATTTCTAAAATGTATATGGATAATTTCGACGACCAAAGGGATCTTTTCCAGGAGATTACTTTTCAGGTCTGGAAAGCTTATCCGACGTTTGAAGGCAGAAGTGCTTTTTCTACATGGCTTTACAGAATTGCGCTGAACACGGCAATCGTTTTTCTGAAATCTGAAAAGAAAAGAAGTTTTATTCAGAACAGCAGCATCGAAGACTTTAACATTAAGAATGATGATTATAATGATGGCGAGGAACTTAAACTCAAGAAAATGTATGAAGCCATCAACAAACTGAACGCGATCGACAAAGCACTGGTCTTCTATTATCTGGAAGATTTCACGGGCAAAGAAACCGCGGAGCAGTTAGGGATTTCGGAAGTAAATGCGAGGGTAAAACTCAACCGCGCAAAACAAAAATTAAAAGAACTCATTAATCAGTAAAGTTATGGAACTTGATCATTTAAAAGAAATATGGAGCAACGAAAACGTGGCTGAAACTCCAGAAATTTCAACAGAAAACCAAAAGGAAATTCATCTTCCGCTCGAAAAAATCAGAAAGAACATGAGGAACGAGTTTTACTGGACCGCCGTGTTTTTCATCTTCATCATTCTATTCTTCGCGCTGGTCGATATGCATTTTTTTAAATTCAAAGTGTACATCATTACTTTGGTGGTCACCATGATGTTGATTACGAGTTTTTATTTCTTTAAATTCTTTCAGCTTTATAAAAATATCAGCGCCATTAACCTTAACACGTGGGATGCACTCAAGGATTTAAAATACCAGTTTAAGCTTAATGAGCAGTATTATATGGCTTTTTATATTGCTTTTGCGCCGTTTGTGGTGTGCGAGATGCTTTTAGTTTTTGACTATACACCTCCTTTGAAAGAAATCACAGGTTTAAGATTCATCCTGACTTTTCTGGCCACCTGCATCGGGACATTGGGTGCGCTGTATTTCTTCGGCAGATTTTGGTTTAAACGGTATTACGGCAAATATTTCAATCAGATTTATAAAATCATTGATGATCTTAAATAAACAAAAACTTCCCGAATTTTCGGGAAGTTTTTGTTTTCAGTTTGAATTTAAATACTCAAATTTATATTGCATTGATGATGTTATTCAATGTAGTGCTTGGTCTCATCGCTGCATCGGTTTTACCAAAATTTGGTTTGTAATATCCGCCAATATCCTGTGCCTTGCCCTGAGCGCCGATCAATTCTTCATTGATTTTAGCTTCATTTTCCTGCATGGATTTCGCAATCGGTTGGAAGGTTGCAGCCATCTCGGTATTTTTTGTCTGATTTGCCAAAGCTTCTGCCCAATACATCGCCAGATAGAAGTGAGAACCGCGGTTGTCGATACTTCCTACTTTTCTTGCCGGTGATTTGTCTTCAGCCAGGAATTTTTCGTTCGCCACATCCAACGCATCAGCTAAAATCTGTGCTTTTTCGTTGTTTTGAGTCTGTGCCAAATGCTCTAAACTTGCCTGTAAAGCCATAAACTCACCAAGTGAATCCCATCTTAAATATCCTTCTTCAATAAACTGCTCGATGTGCTTCGGTGCAGAACCTCCGGCTCCGGTTTCGAAAAGTCCGCCGCCATTCATCAACGGAACGATAGAAAGCATTTTTGCAGAAGTTCCGAGTTCTAAAATAGGGAAAAGATCAGTTAAGTAATCTCTGAGTACATTTCCTGAAACTGAAATCGTATCCAAACCTTTTCTGATTCTTTCTAAAGTTAAAGTCATTGCATCCTCAACACTTAAAATCTGAATGTCCAGGCCTATTGTATCGTAATCTTTCAGGTATTTTTCAACTTTCTTAATCATTTCACGGTCGTGCGCTCTCTGATCATCGAGCCAGAAAATTGCCGGTGTGTCGGATAGTTTTGCTCTGTTCACGGCAAGTTTCACCCAATCCTGAATCGGCGCGTCTTTCACCTGACACATTCTGAAAATGTCACCTTTCTGAACATCCTGCTCCATGAAAATGTTTCCGTCAGCGTCAGAAACTTTTACTTTTCCGTCAGCGGTCATCTGGAAGGTTTTATCGTGGGAACCGTATTCTTCAGCTTTCTGAGCCATTAAACCAACGTTTGGAACAGAACCCATGGTACGTGGATCTAGTGCTCCGTTTTTCTTCATATCGTCAATAGCAGCCTGATAGAATCCGGCGTAATTTCTGTCCGGAATCATCGCGATTGTATCTTCTTCTTTACCTTCTTTATTCCACATTTTACCGCCGCCTCTGATGAGTGCAGCCATAGAAGCATCCACGATAATATCGGAAGGTACGTGGAAATTGGTGATTCCTTTATCAGAATTCACCATCGCTACCGCAGGTCCGTTTTCGAGGGCTTTTTCAATATCGGCTTTAATTTCAGCTTCTTTGGCATTGCCTGCGATTTTATCAAATAAATCCTGAAGTCCGTTATTCGGATTGATATCAAGTTCGTTAAATAAATCAGAATATTTGGTGAAGACATCATTAAAGAAAACTTGAACCATCGCCCCGAAGATAATAGGATCAGAAATCTTCATCATGGTTGCTTTCAAATGTCCTGATAAAAGCACATTCGCTGCTTTTGCCTCTGCAATGGTTTCTGCAACAAAACTTTTCAACGCAGAAAGGCTCATTACTGAAGTATCAATGATTTCTCCCGCTTTCAAAGGCGAAAGTCCTTTAAGTTCTTTTACAGAACCGTCGTTACCGAAAAATTCGATCTTAAACTGGGACTCATTTTCAACAGTTACAGATTTCTCTGTTCCATAGAAATCGCCCGCGGTCATATGAGCTACTTTCGTTTTAGAATCTGCCGACCAGCTTCCCATTCGGTGTGGATTTGCCTTAGCGTAATTTTTAACCGCTTTTGGAGCTCTTCTGTCAGAGTTTCCTTCACGTAGAACCGGATTTACCGCACTTCCCAAAACCTTTGCATATTTTGCTTTAATGGCTTCTTCTTCCGTATTTTTAGGCTCAGCAGGATAATTTGGAACCGCAAAACCTTGCTGCTGCAACTCCGCAATAGCTTCATCCAACTGTGGTGCAGAAGCTGAAATATTGGGAAGTTTAATGATGTTTGCTTCTGGGGTTGTAGCTAATTTTCCAAGTTCGGCCAAAGCGTTTTCCACTTTTTGGTCTTCATTCAGAAATTCCGGGAAATTGGCTAATATTCTACCTGAAAGTGAAATATCTTTGGGTGAGATTTCGATGTCTGCAGTTTTGGTAAATGCTTCAACAATGGGTAAAAAAGAATGGGTGGCCAACATCGGAGCTTCATCAGTCCAGGTGTAGACAATTTTGGATTTTTCTGACATTATTTTAATATTTGAATTTAATTTTAAGAATCACAAATTTAAGGAATTTATAAGGAGTATGAAAGAGGAGCTTTGCTAACTTTAAGATTAATTTAACCTTTATTTAAAATGGGATTTGCCTTTTAATCGCTAATTTTGAGAAACACTAAAAAATAAAAATTATGGCAGATATTACATTAAAAGGAAACAAAATTCAAACAATCGGTCACTTACCTGAAATTGGTTTAACGGTGAAAGATTTCGCTTTAGTAAATGATAAATTAGAGGTAAAAGTACTTTCTGATTACGATGGCAAAAAGAAGATTTTTAATATTTTTCCAAGCATAGATACAGGCATTTGTGCCGCGTCTGCAAGAAAATTCAATGAAAAAGCCGGCGATTTGGAAAATACCGTTGTGATTAATGTTTCCAAAGATTTACCTTTTGCTTTAGGACGGTTTTGTGCGGCTGAAGGTTTAGATCATGTGGAATCACTTTCGGATTTTCGCGGAACTTTCGGCGATGATTATGGGGTAACTTTACTCGATTCGCCCATGAAAGGTTTGCTGAGCCGTGCGGTGATTGTAACCGATGAGAACAATCGTGTTGTATATACAGAACAGGTTCCTGAAATCACTACAGAACCTGATTACGATGCTGCTTTAATTGCGGTCCGATAATTCTCTCTCTGCTGGAATGAATTTAGAATCAAAGATTTTCTTCTTGAGAATCTTTGATTTTTTGTCTCTGCACGTAGCGGAATCAGACGTAAAAATAAAACTCCATTATTCAGATAAGATTGAGGCCATTAAAAAACTTCATGAAATTTATATAAAGCCGGAAGAAAACTTCATAGACTTTATTTTAAATTAAAAATTTAATAAAATAAAAAGAAATTATGACAAAAACATTTGAAAAAGCAACAGTTCTTAATTTTAAAGAAATGATTGATTACGCGGAGGGTGGAGTAGTAAGCAAACAAGTGCTGAAAAATTCGGCCGGAAATATCACCCTTTTTTCATTCGATAAAGAAGAAGGGCTCAGTGAACATTCCACTCCGCATGATGCGGTAGTAGAAGTGATTGAAGGAAAGGTAGAGATTACCCTTGCCGGCGAAAAATTCACGCTTTCCGAAGGCGATTCTATAATTATGCCTGCAACGGTTCCTCACGCTCTTCACGGCGTGGAGCGGTTCAAAATGTTGTTGACGATGATTAAAGGATAGCAAATGTTCTGATCAAGAAAAACTTTAAAAAAAAATTATGGAACCTATAAAAATCGATATCACCATTTTAGCACCGGTACACAAAGTTTGGAACTTATTCAATCAGCCTGAACATATTGTCAATTGGAATTTTGCAAGTGAAGACTGGCACTGCCCAAAAGCTGAGAACGATTTGCGTGTTGGCGGAAAACTGAAAACCCGAATGGAAGCCAAAGACGGAAGTTTCGGATTCGATTTAGTCGGAATTTACGATGAGATTATACCGCTGAAACTCATCCGCTATTTTCTGGAAGACGGAAGGAAAGTAGAAGTTTATTTCGAGGAAATTGATCCCAATACCACGAAAGTGACAGAGGTCTTTGACCCCGAACCTGCTGATTCTGCAGAAATGCAGCGCAACGGTTGGTACGCAATTCTCGATAACTTCCATAAGTATGTGGAAAACAATTGATTTAAGAACTTTTTAGGCTGAAAAAATTTCTGCCATTGCTGGTTTGATGAGTTTTCGCAGGCGAATGCTCATGCTTCATGTGGAAATTATTCCTTAATTTTAAGAAAATTAAAAAATCATGACTGATCCAATTACTATTAAAATTACTATTTTGCAGCCTGTCCATAAAGTCTGGGATTACTTTTATAACCCGAAACATATCGTAAAATGGAATTTTATGACGACCAACTGGCAATGTACCACAGCGCTGAGTGATTTCCGGGAAGGTGGCCGGTTCGATTACCGCCTCGATTATAAAGACAAAAGTTTTGGCTATAATTTTTCAGGCTATATCGACGAAATAAAACTTCTGGAATATGTGAAGAGCCATCTTGATGACGGCAGAAAAATTGAGGTAAGGTTTAATAAAATCGATGAAAAAACTACTGAAATTATTGAAATCTTCGAACCGGAAGTACAGAACTCCCTCGAAATGCAACGTGTTGGATGGTACGCTATTTTAGACCGTTTTCATAAGTATGTTGAAAACAATTAATTCACAGTTAGAAAAAAAATATTACAGTCCGAATTCATACAATGAAAAATAACATATTTCCCTGTCTTTGGTTTGACAGGACTGGGAACGAAGCAGCTCAATTCTATACAGACATTTTCGGCGGGAAGATTACCGTAGATACTCCTGTAGTCATTAATTTCGAGCTTTTCGGGCAGAGAATGATGATCCTGAATGCCGGTCCGCAATTCGAAAAGAATGCTTCGGTTTCCTTTATGGTTTTATGCGAAACACCTGAAGAAGTTGAAAAATACTGGAAGCCTTTAGCTGATGGAGGCATCGTGCTGATGGAGCTGGGCGAATATCCGTGGAGTAAAAAGTACGGATGGGTTCGTGATAAATACGGAGTTACCTGGCAAGTTTATTTAGGTGAAAAAATGGGCGAGCAGAAAATTGTTCCGTCGCTCATGTATATTCACGGGAATAACGGCAAAGCGATGGAAGCAATCGAGCTTTACACCAAGATTTTTCCTGATTCAAAGGTTGGCGGTGTTCTGAAATACGGTGACGGAGTAGGAAACGAAACCCATGAAGTTCAGGAAAATGTTCAGCATGCGCATTTCGAAATCGACGGCTATAGTTTTTTCTGTATGGATAATTCTTATGATCATCAGTTTGATTTCAACGAGGGAATTTCTATGGTGGTAATGACGGATGATCAGGAACAAACAGATCACCTGTGGAACTCACTTATTGCCGATGGGGGAAGAGCGAGTATGTGCGGTTGGCTGAAAGATAAATTCGGTATGAGCTGGCAGATTGTACCTAAAAAACTCATTGAACTTATGAATGATTCTGATCCATATAAATCACAAAAAGTGATGCAGGAAATGTCTGGAATGCAAAAAATTGTAATTGCAGATCTGGAAAAAGCTTACCACTCTTAAAAAATTTGGCATAATGAAACTTTTAGAATTCAAAATTCAGATTAACGCACCGGCAGAGAAAGTCTGGAGCATTCTATTTAGTAAAGATGCCGACGGAAATTGGCCTTCGGCAATGAATGAAGGAACTTACTTTGAAGGAAACTGGGAAGAAGGCAACATTATGAGATTTCTTGATTCAGAAAACAACGGAATGTATAATCAGATTGAGAAAAATATTCCCAACAGACAATTGGTAATGAAACATCTGGGCTGGATTTACGATGGCGAGCTCAGCCCACAGGATTGGGAGGATTCTACGGTAGCTTATATTCTTGAATCCAATGAAAACGGCACACTTCTTACTGGAAAAGTAAATGCTTTGGATGAATTTGTTGATTTTTTCAATTCAAAATATCCACCTAATTTCGAAAAGATCAAAAAACTCTCAGAATCATAAAAATTTTAAACACTATTATGATGGAAACCTTAAATTACGAAATAACAATAAACGCACCCATTCAAAAAGTATGGGATTTGCTTTGGTCACCAGAAACTTATACACAATGGACCCAATTTTTCAGTCCGGAATCTCAATTTGAAACTGACTGGCAGATTAACGGAAAAACTTATTTTCTTGACGGCCACGGAAACGGCATGGTTGCTACCATAAAAAGTCTGAATGCTCCATGTGAAGTAGTTTTCAGCCACCTTGGCATCCTTAGCGAAGGGGTTGAAGATACGGAAAGCCGTGAAGTAAAGGAATGGAGTGGCGCTGAAGAACAGTATTTCCTGCGGGAGATTGATGAGAATACGACTCATGTTCGCGCGATTCTGCACACGCTGCAGGAATATGAAGAACATATGAACAACGGTTTTAATAAAGGTTTCGAAGTGCTGAAAAAATTAGCCGAACAGTAATCAATAATTACGCGGAAACTCAAACTTTCCGCTTTTTTGTGGAGTACTAATTTTTTTAAATCCTTACTTTTACACCCCAAAACCGAATTCTGTATTCCATAATGAAGAATTATTATTATTTTCTGAGTGTACAAGAAAATGCTTCTGATGAAGACATTAAAAAAGCCTACAGAAAATTGTCGCTGAAATATCATCCCGATAAAAATGAAAACGATGAATTTTTCGCACACCGCTTTATGGAAATTCAGGAAGCGTATGAAACGCTCGGCGATAAAGAAAGAAGACGGATTTATGACGATAATTTAAGCCATCATCAAAGGGCCTTCCGCCCGAATCTTCCGCCGGCGATAAAATCGTTTTCAGTAAATAAAATCAATGTTCAGAAAGGGGAAGAGGTCATTATTACATGGCAGACAAACCATGCCGACGTGGTTAAAGTTCTGCCTTTTGGTTTAGAAAAAAGCTACGGAGAAAAGAAGATTAGAATTACCGAATTTAAAGACGGGAAATTTCAGTTGTTGCTTCATGCGACGAATTCTCTTCTCAATAAAACTGTAGTGCGGGGAATAACGATTAATCAGGTTTTCGATTCGGAAAAAGAAAAATTCAGAGAAGGTGTCGAAGAACTTTTCAAGCCGCAAACACCAACGATGCCTGATCGTGGCCAACGACGCCACGGTGAAGGGGGGCGCTTACTACCCGCTGACGGTGAAAAAACATCTGCGCGCCCAGGCCATCGCCCAGGAAAA
>JAANMX010000906.1_pt1 | contig 36744 bp, 30 predicted proteins | sample 7279681 | NCBI WGS metagenome assembly JAANMX01 (sample SAMN14094542, study PRJNA606508) | bioreactor metagenome | isolation source: A lab-scale SPAN reactor treating ammonium-rich wastewater day 351 | place: Ireland: Galway | collected 2018-01-01 | reverse complement strand
TGCGAGCGCTGGCTCAACACCAGCCTGCAGTTCGTCCACTTGGCATTCTTGGGCCTTCTGCTCAGGAGACTTTGAACACGTTCTAAGAACGTGTTCACGTTCTAAGCGGGGCAAGCCTGCGGATCGGTTTCGTAATGCACCACGGCATCTTGGCGGTTGTGCAGCCATTGGGGCAGCAAGGAACCGGCCAGCATGCCACTGACCGCCGCCAACAATCCGGCCAACTGCTGCGGGAAGGCCTCCGCCCAGCCCGGCACGACAATGAACAACAGCCACACCCCGATTCCCAGCACCACGGCAGCCACTGCGCCCTGGGTAGTGGCACGCTTCCAGTACAAGCCAAACACCAGCGGGGTAAAAGCCCCCACCAGCGGCACTTGGTACGCGCCCGAGACCATTTCGTAAATCGAGCTGTCCTGCATGGTGATGGCGTAAATCAACACGCAGATGGTGAACACCAGCACCGAAAGGCGCATGGCTTTAAGCGTCTGCGCATCGCTCAGGCCCGGCTTGATGTTGCGCAGCACGTTTTCCACAAATGCGGTGGACGGGGCCAGCATGGTGGCCGAGGCGGTGGACATGATGGCCGACAGCAAGGCCCCAAAAAAGGCAATCTGCAGCGCCAGCGGCATGTGGTTCATCACCAAGGCGGGCAGGATTTTCTGCGGGTCTTCGGCCATCAGTGCCTGTACGCCTTCCGGCATGATCAGCACAGCGGCAGTGACGATAAACATGGGCACAAAGGCAAACAAGATGTACAGCGAGCCGCCGATGATCGGTCCCAGTTGCGCCACAGTGGCATCTTTGGACGACATGACGCGCTGGAACACGTCTTGCTGCGGGATGGAGCCAAGCATCATGGTGATGCCAGCAGCAATAAAGAACAGCCAGGTCTTGCCGTCGGCGTTTTCCGGCAGCAAGCGCAGCTTGCCCTGCGTCGTGGCGTAATCGACGACATGGGCCGTGCCCCCGGCCAGATCAGCGGCAAACCAAGCCATCGCCAGCAGGCCAATGCAGATCACCACCATCTGCACCAAATCAGTCACCGCCACCGACCACATGCCGCCGTACAGCGTGTAAATCAGCACAATCAGCGTGCCCAGCACCATCCCAGCCGTAATGGACATGGCCCCTTGCGTGAGCAGATTGAACACCAGCCCCAGCGCTGCCACCTGCGCCGCCACCCAGCCCAGGTAGCTAAAGATGATGATGATGGAGCACAGAATTTCGACCGTGCGGCCAAAGCGCAGGCGGTAATAGTCGCCAATGGTGATCAAGTTCTTTTTGTAGAGCTTATAAGCAAAGAACAGCCCGACCAGCACCAGGCACATGCCAGCACCGAAGGGGTCTTCCACCACACCGCCCAAGCCCTCTTGCACGAACTGGGCCGAAACCCCAAGCACCAGCTCAGAACCAAACCAAGTGGCAAACGTGGTCGCCACGACCATGTACAGCGGCAGCGAGCGCCCCGCAACCGCGTAGTCGGCGGTGCTGTGGACACGGCGGGCAGCAAACAAACCAAGAGCAATCGACCCCAGCAGGTAGGCCGCGATAAAAGCAATCAGCATGGCAGGGCAACTTCACAAGTAAAAAAGGGTTACGCCAAATTACGGGACGGGCGATTATCAACAGTTCACGGCGGTTTGTTGCAAGAAAACTTCTTTTGTCAGCTTATTGCCACACTGCAAGCGGATGCAGAATAAAAAAGAAGAGCACTTTGCGCTTATTTATTAAAAAATTCAAAGAAAAAACTCTTTGAACCCTTATAAATAAAGCGCAAAGCGCTCTTCTTTTTAAAATAATTGAAAGCGCACGATGGCCTGGGCCACGATCAAGCCCAGCACAAAGCCCAGCCCTGCGTACAACACACTTTGCAGCAAGCGGTTGGTGCGGCGCTGCTCTTGCAGCAGCGCCTGGGTCAGCTGTGCTTGCCCCGCATCCTTGTGCTGCAGGTAGTCGCTGAGCAGCCGGGGCAAGTCGGGCAGGATCTTGGCGTAGCGCGGCGCTTGCGCTTTGAGCTCGCTCCACAAGCGCTGTGGCCCCATCTGGTCGAGCATCCACTTTTCCAAAAACGGCTTGGCCGTGCTCCACAAATCCAGGTTGGGGTCGAGCTGGCGGCCCAGCCCCTCGATGTTGAGCAGCGTCTTTTGCAGCAGCACCAGCTGGGGCTGGATCTCCACCTGAAAGCGCCGCGAGGTCTGGAACAAGCGCATCAGCACCATGCCCAGCGAAATTTCGGCCAGCGGGCGATCAAAGTAGGGTTCGCACACGCTGCGAATGGCCGCCTCCAGCGCCTCAACGCGCGTGGTGGCCGGCACCCAGCCGCTTTCAATGTGCAGCTCGGCCACGCGCTTGTAATCGCGGCGGAAAAAAGCCGTGAAGTTCTGCGCCAGGTATTCCTTATCGAACTCGGTCAGCGCCCCGACGATGCCAAAGTCCAGCGAGATATAGCGCCCAAACGTCTCAGGGGCCAGGCTGACCATGATGTTGCCCGGGTGCATGTCAGCGTGGAAAAAGCCATCGCGAAACACCTGGGTGAAAAAAATCGTCACCCCATCGCGGGCCAGCTTGGGAATGTCCACCCCAGCCTCACGCAGCTTTTCAACCTGGCTGATGGGCACGCCATGCATGCGCTCCATCACCATCACGTCGGTGTGGCAAAAATCCCAGAAAATTTCCGGCACCAGCAATAAATCCAGCCCTGCCATGTTGCGGCGCAGCTGCGCGGCATTGGAGGCTTCGCGCACCAAATCCAGCTCGTCGTTGAGGTAGGTATCAAACTCGGCCACCACTTCGCGCGGTTTCAGGCGCTTGCCGTCGGCCGAGAGCTTTTCCACCCAGCCAGCCATCATGTGCATCAGCGCCAAGTCTTTATCGATGACGCGCTTCATGCCTGGGCGCACGACCTTGACGGCCACTTCACGCTCGCCCCCATCGCGGCCACGGATGGTGGCAAAGTGCACCTGCGCGATCGAGGCGCTGGCCACCGGCTGGCGTTCAAAGCTTAAAAAAATCTGATCAAGGGGCTTGCGGAAGGATTTTTCAATCGTATCGACGGCAATTTGCGAATCAAACGGCGGCACCCGGTCTTGCAGCTTGGCCAGCTCTTCGGCCACATCCGGCGGCAGCAAATCCCTGCGCGTCGAGAGCACCTGGCCAAATTTGACAAAAATGGGCCCCAGCTCCTCCAGTGCCTGGCGCAGCCGCTGGCCGCGCGGCGCGTTGAGTTTGCGCCCAAAAGTGACAATGCGCCGCAGCCGACTGAGCCACGGGTGTTGAAAGCTGGAGAGCACCAGCTCATCCAAACCATAGCGCAGTACCACCCAGACAATGGCCCACGCACGAAAAAAGCGTCCCATGATGGCGACTGCTTTACGCTAAACGCTGGCCGTTGCCAGCCGCTTGGCTGGACTGGCCCGCAGCCTTGCCAACAAATTGGCGTATGGCATTGGCCGCCGCTAGGGCCAGATTGGCCAGGGTGTGCGCCGGCACGTCGCCAATCACACGGGCCAAGTCTTCTTCGACATCCCAGCTCAGGTTCTCGACCAGCCAGTTGATATCAGCGGCCAGCTGCACATCCCCTTCAATGCGAATGGCCGGTTTGTCACCGCGCAAAGCGGCCTGGGCCATGGCCAAGGGGTTGGTGTCGGTCACTTGCAGGCGCAAGTCAGGCTGGGCCCCTTCGGCCGCCAGATTGAACAGACCCGCAGGGGTGACAACCAGAGCCATCGAGAATTGCCGCCATTGCACCAAGGCAATGCGGCCCGTTTGGCGCACCAAGCGCTCCATGGCCTGGGGCTCTTGCATCACGATGTGGTTCAAGAACAGCACCACGCGTTGCTGGGTCTCAGAAACAAACCAGGCCGGTGGTTGTACGGCCTGGGCGACGCGCTCGGCCAAATTGCCAAGCAAAGAAAAGGGGGACTGTGTTGCCATAGTCCCCCGATTATCGGTCAAGCAATTGCGGCACTGGGCCGCCTGCGGCAATTTAGGTCAGGGCTTGCAAACCGGCCACCAGCCAGCCGCCGTTGCCCGATTTGGGCTTGGCCATGTTCCACACTTCGCGGAAAGGGCTCAGGCCTGCGCCCTGCTCTTCGCGGCTCATGCCCGAGAACTCGACACTGGCCAGGTACACATCGCCTTGGTCTTCAATGCCCAGCAGTTGGGCTTCCAATCCTTCGATTTCATTGATGTTGGCAGTGCCATCGGCCTCAGCCTCGCGCTCGGCCAGCTGCTGGCGCACTTCGCTTAGCATCTCATCGGTCATCATGGAGCGCAGAGTATCCAAATCGCCGGCATCCCAGGCCGCTTGCAAACTCAGGTAGTTGCGCTTGGCCGCGGTGATAAAGCCCTCGGTATCAAAGTCGGCTGGAATGCCCCAGGTTTGCGCACCCGACAAGGCAGCGCCGATCATGCTGCCACCAGCGGCCGCGCCAGCCACCGGTGCGGCTTGGCCAAATTGCTCCCAAGGACGGGCCGAGGCATCGTTGCCAACTTTCTCGGGCTTGTACTGGGGAGGATTGAACACATCGCCCGCTGCAGCCGGGACGGGGGCATTGCCCTGAAAGGCAAAGGGTGCCGCCCCAGCGCCAGACGCACTGGCCGCCTGGCTGCGGCGTTTAACCATGCGGAAAATTGCCAAGCCCGCCATGACCAGCAGACCAATCATCAAAATATTGGCAAACCCTTCGCCCAAGCCTAGGCTGCTGGCCAACCAGGCCAAGCCCAAACCAGCGGCCAAGCCGCCCAGCATGGCACCGACCCCCGAAGGCTTTTTGGCCGGAGCGGCATTGGTTTGCCCCGGTTGCTGCTGTTGGGCAGTTTGCTGGCGAGCAGGAGCGGCAGGCGGGGTGGCTTGACGCTGGGTAACGTTGCTGGATTGGCGGCCCAACGAACTGCCACCACCCATGCGCTTGGCTTCAGCCAGTGGTGCTGCCACTAGCATCGCCACAGTTAAAGTCAGTACCCAGAGTTGTTTCATTGTGTTGCTCCAAAAATAAAAATAATCAATTCGTCAATTAACGTAATTTATGCAAATCGGATGACATACCCATGCGTTATTGCCCGCGCTGTTGTTTTTTAACGACGAATCCGCATGGGCTTTAACGCGTGTTTCAGCATTTGATGCCGACGTGCAGCGCCACCACCCCGGCGGTCATGTTGTGGTAATCGACGTGGCCAAAACCGGCTTGTTGCATCAGTGCCTTTAATTCCTGCTGACCGGGGTGCATCCGAATGGATTCGGCCAAATAGCGGTAGCTGTCGGCATCGCCTGCCACCAGCGAACCGATGCGCGGCAAGATGTTGAAGGAGTACCAGTCATAGGCTTTTTCCAAAGGTTTGGCCACTTTAGAGAACTCCAGCACCAGAAGTTTCCCGCCCGGCTTGAGCACCCGGCACATTTCTTTCAGTGCCGCGTCTTTGTGCGTCATGTTGCGCAGGCCAAAGGCGACGCTGACCAGGTTGAAGTGCTGGTCAGGGAACGGTAGTTTTTCGGCATCGCACACCACCGTGGGCAAAAGAATGCCTTTGTCAGTCAAGCGGTCACGGCCCACGCGCAGCATGGCTTCGTTGATGTCGGTGTGTACGACGCGGCCCGTGGTGCCCACTTTTTTGGCAAAGGCCAAAGATAAATCACCTGTACCACCGGCAATATCGAGCACCTGATCGCCTTCCTTCAAATTGGCGACCATGACGGTGTACGCCTTCCAGGCGCGGTGCAGACCGCCGGACATCAGGTCGTTCATGATGTCGTACTTGCTGGCCACCGAGTCGAACACGCCACGTACACGGCGGGCCTTGTCGTTTTCATCGACGGTTTCAAAACCAAAATGGGTGCTGCTCATGGGGTACTCGCTTTCATTCGTCGAAGTCTTCAAATCTTAATGGCCACCACAGCCGCTGCTGCCACAACTGTGGCCGCCTTGCTGGCCCGGCATGGGCTGGTCACGGTCTTTGCCGGCAGCGGCCAAGCGGTCCAGGTATTCCTGCCAGAGCGCATCTTTTTGCGTGCCCAGGCGGTACAGGTAGTCCCAGGTGAAGATGCCGCTTTGGTGGCCGTCGCTAAAAGTGGGCTGAATGGCGTAGTGGCCCACGGTTTGCAAATCCACGATTTCCACCCCACGCTTGCCGGTTTGCAGCGTCTCTTGCCCCGGGCCGTGGCCCATGACTTCGGCCGAGGGCGAGTACACGCGCAAGAGCTCAAAGGGCAGCGCCAGCACGGTGCCATCGGCGTAGCCCAGCTCCAGCACACGGGATTCAAGCAGAACATCAATCGATTGGGGGGTGGGTGTGGTGGTCATGTCTTTACCAAAAAGGGAAGCTTCTACCGCTGATTAGAACTTGTTTTTAAATACAAAAGTATCTGAAATCATTTGTTTATCAGCGGAAAGAGCTCTTATTTTTCATAATATGCCGCAAAAGCCTGCTGCAGCGCCGCATCCACCATGGGCAGCTGCGCCACCACGGCGGCTTCACGCGCGCTATCGCGCGGGCGCTGGGCGCTGGCCCAAACGGGGGCGGGAAAGTGGCTGTCCCAGTCGTAGCGGGCAATGATGTGCCAGTGCAGGTGCGGCACAACGTTGCCCAGCGTGGCCAGGTTGATCTTGGTGGGCTGCAGCTGCTGGCGCAGCACTTGCTCGACCAGCGCCACGGCCTCCATGCAGTGCTGGCGCTGGGCGGCGCTAAGGTCAGAGAACTCGGCCACATGCGCGTTCCAGACAATGCGGTAGAAGGCGGGAAAGCCCGCCTCGTCAGCACGAATCAGCCGCAGTTTTTCGCCTTGCCAGATGGGCTGGCCGCCCGGTTCCTGGCATAGCACACAGTCATTCATAGCAGCACCTTCTCGATCCCGCCGTTGTTGGCGCGTTGTACGAATTCGGGCAGCCAGTCCTTGCCGAGGATTTGGTTGCACATTTCGATAACGATGTAATCCGCTTCCAGCAGGCCGGTCTGCAAGTCGTTGGCGTAGCGCGAAACGCCTTGCAGGCAGCTGGGGCAGCTGGTCAGGATTTTGATGTTGTCGGTGGCACCAACGGCCCCGCTGTCGCGCAGCTGGGCTTCGCCCTTGCGGATTTCCTGCTCCTTGCGGTAGCGGATTTGCGTGGAAATATCGGGCCGGGTCACGCCCAGCGTGCCCGATTCGCCGCAGCAGCGTTCGCTTTTGAGCACCTTGTCGCCCACCAAGGCGCGCACGGTCTGCATCGAATCGCCCTGCTTCATGGGGTTGTGGCAAGGCTCGTGGTACAGGTAGCCGCCCTGGCCCGCCGGCAGGGTGATGCCTTTTTCTAGCAGGTATTCGTGGATGTCCACAATGCGGCAGCCGGGGAAGATTTTGTCGAACTGGTAGCCGGCCAACTGGTCGTAGCAGGTGCCGCAGCTGACCACCACGGTCTTGATATCCAGGTAATTGAGCGTGGTGGACAGGCGGTGAAATTGCACCCGGTTGTCGGTGATCATCTTGTCCGCCTGCTCGTACTGGCCGCTGCCGCGCTGCGGGTAGCCGCAGCACATGTAGCCCGGTGGCATCACCGTCTGCACGCCTGCGTGCCACAGCATGGCCTGGGTGGCCAGGCCGACCTGGCTGAACAGCCGCTCCGAGCCGCAGCCGGGGAAATAGAACACCGATTCCGTCTCGGACGTGGTGGTCTGCGGATTGCGGATGATGGGGATGTAGTCCTTGTCCTCAATGTCCAGCAGCGCGCGGGCGGTTTTCGTGGGCAGGCCGCCGGGCAGCTTTTTGTTCACGAAGTGGATCACCTGCTCTTTGATGCTGGCCTTGCCCACGGTGGCCGGGGGGCGTTGCATTTGCGGCTTGGCCACGGTTTTGAGCACGTCCACCGCCAGCCGCTGGGCCTTGTAGCCCACACCGACCACACCGCTGCGCAGCAACTTGATGGTTTGCGGCTCGGTGGTGTTCAAAAGCGCCATGGCCAACTTGCTGCCGGGGTTGAAGCTTTTTTTGTCCATCTTGCGCAGCAGGTTGCGCATGTTCATGGACACGTCGCCAAAGTCGATCTTCACCGGGCAGGGCGTAAAGCACTTGTGGCACAGGGTGCAGTGCTCGGCCACGTCTTCAAACTCCTGCCAGTGGTGGCTGGAGATGCCCCGGCGCGTTTGCTCCTCGTACAAAAAGGCTTCCACCAGCAGCGAGGTGGCCAAAATTTTGTTGCGTGGCGAATACAGCAGGTTCGCGCCCGGAATGTGCGTGTTGCACACCGGCTTGCACTTGCCGCAGCGCAGGCAGTCCTTGACCGATTCGGCAATGGCGCCAATGTCGGACTGCTGCATGATGATCGACTCGTAGCCCATCAACCCAAAGCTGGGCGTGTAGGCGTTGGTCAAGTCGGCAAACATCAGCGCCTCGCGCGGGGATTCGGCCGGGACCAGCCCGTTTTTCTCGCGAATGAGCTTGCCCCGGTTGAAGCGCCCGTGCGGGTCGATGCGCTTTTTGTAATCGGCAAAGGGCGCGAGTTCTTCGTCCGTTAAAAACTCCAGCTTGGTGATGCCAATGCCGTGCTCGCCCGAGATCACGCCGTCCAGGCTGCGGGCCAGCGCCATGATGCGGCCCACCGCCTCGTGCGCGGTTTGCAGCATGGCGTAGTCGTCGCTGTTCACGGGGATGTTGGTGTGGACGTTGCCGTCACCGGCGTGCATGTGCAGTGCCACCCAGACACGGCCTTTGAGCACGCGCTGGTGGATTTTGTTGAGTTCGGCCAGCACCGGCTGGAAGGCCTGGCCGCTGAAGATGTGCGCCATCGGCGCCTTGAGCTGGGTTTTCCAGCTGGCGCGCAGGCGGTGCTCCTGCAATTCAGGGAACAGCGTGGCCACGTTGGCCAGCCACTCGGCCCACTGGGCGCGCACTTGCTGCACCAGCGCCTGGGCCTGGTGTACGCGGTCTTCGAGCAGCTCGGCGGCAGAGATACGGTCTTCGCTCTGCCCCAGCGGCAGCTCGCCCTGGGCGAAAAACTCCAGCAGGGCATCGCACAGCGCCAGCTTGTTGCGCAGCGACAGCTCAATGTTGATGCGCTCGATGCCGTCGGTGTATTCGGCCATGCGCGGCAGGGGGATGACCACGTCCTCGTTGATCTTGAAGGCGTTGGTGTGCTTGGAAATGGCGGCGGTGCGCTTGCGGTCGAGCCAGAATTTTTTCCGCGCCTCGCTGCTGACGGCGACAAAGCCTTCGCCGCTGCGCGTGTTGGCGATGCGCACCACTTCGCTGGTGACACGGGCCACCTCGTCGGCATCGTCGCCCACGATATCGCCCACCAGCACCATCTTGGGCAACTGGCCGTTGCCCTTCTTGCTCTTGGTGGCGTAGCCCACGGCTTTCAGGTAGCGGTCGTCCAGGTGTTCCAGGCCCGCCAGCAGCACGCCGCTGCGCTTTTGCTCCTCGAACATGTAGTCCTTGATCTCGACAATGCTGGGCACGGCCAGCTTGGCACTGCCGAAGAACTCTAGGCACACGGTGCGCGTGTGCGCAGGCATGCGGTGCACGATCCAGCGGGCGCTGGTAATCAGCCCGTCCGTGCCCTCTTTCTGCACACCGGGCAGGCCACTGAGGAATTTGTCAGTCACGTCCTTGCCCAGGCCTTCCTTGCGGAATTTGTGGCCGGGAATGTCCAGGCGCTCGGTGCGGATGGGCGTTTTGCCGTCGGCCTCGAAATACTGCAGTTCAAAGCTGGCCATCTCGGCATCGTGGATCTTGCCCAGGTTGTGGTTCACGCGCGTCACTTCCAGCCACTGCCCGTCAGGCGTAACCATGCGCCAGCTGGCCAGGTTGTCCAGCGCCGTACCCCACAGCACGGCTTTTTTGCCACCGGCGTTCATGGCGATGTTGCCGCCAATGCACGAGGCTTCGATCGAGGTGGGATCCACCGCAAACACAAAGCCAGCATCCTCTGCTGCGTCGGCCACGCGCTGGGTGACCACACCGGCTTCGGTCCACACCGTGGGCACGGGCTGGCTCAGACCGGGCAGTTGCACCATCTCTACGGGGGTGATGGCATCGAGTTTTTCAGTGTTGATGACCACGCTGCGCCAGGACAGCGGAATGGCCCCGCCTGTGTAACCGGTTCCGCCCCCTCGGGGGATGATGGTCAGCTCCAGCTCGATGCAGCCCTGCACTAGGGCAGCCATTTCGGCCTCGGTGTCCGGGGTGAGCACGACAAACGGGTATTCCACACGCCAGTCCGTGGCATCGGTGACGTGGCTGACGCGGGACATGCCGTCGAACTTGATGTTGTCCTTGTGCGTGAGCTTGCCCAGCGTTTTGCTCACCTGCTCGCGCAGCTGAGCGGCCTGGGCGAACATGCGCTCAAACTCCTGCACGGCGCGCTCGGCGGCAGCGGCCAGCTCGGCCACCAGGGCATCGCGCTCGGCATCTTCTTCGGGGCGGCGGCGCTTTTGCACCTCGGCCATGCGGTGGCGCATGGCCTGCACCAGCTGGCCGCGCCGCTGGCTGCTGTGCAGCAGATCGTCTTGCAAATAGGGGTTGCGCTGCACCACCCAGATGTCGCCCAGCACCTCATACAACATGCGGGCCGAGCGACCGGTGCGCCGCTCCGAGCGCAGCAGCTGCAGCACCTCCCAGGCGCGGTGCCCCAGCAGGCGGATGACGATCTCTTTATCGGAAAACGAGGTGTAGTTGTACGGAATTTCGCGCAGGCGGGCAGGCTGTGCGGCAGCTGCCAAAACAGCAGTCTGAGCAATCGGAGCGTTCATGGGATGGGGAGGTGCGAGGGGCGCAAATTGCAAAAGCGGCCGATTTTAAGCGAGGGGGGAAACGGACCGCGCCCCAAGGGCACGCTCTTCGCTGTACTGTCCACCACTTGTGACAAGCACAAAACGCCTGAGCGTGCTTTTTTCAAGCCTGCAGAACCGTAGTTACAAAACAATGTATCCTTTGCAACAACATGGTATTGAGCCTAATACATCAAAGTAACAGAACGTGGCAGGACAGGCAATCTAAAATACGCTAACGCGTCAAAAATGAAGGCACCAAGCCAACACATGATCGGCCAACGTGGCCTGCACTTGGCTGCTTCAGCACACCAACTCACCAAACTCCTAGGAAAAGCACTGTGAATTTTTCAAGCATGAAAGTCGGCTCGCGCCTGGCGCTGGGCTTTAGTACCCTTATCGTGATCGGTATCGTGGTGGCTGTATTTGGTCGTATCCAACTAGAGCGCCTCGCAGATAAGGTGCAGTTCCTCGTAGATGACCGCATGGTCAAAGTGGAACAAATAACACAGGCGATCAATAACATCAACCTGATTGCCCGCGCTGTGCGCAACATTGCGCTAGCCAGCGATCACCAGGAGATGGAAGAAGAAAAGAAACGCATCGCCGATGCCCGCGCCCGAACTGCAGACATTTATGCACAGCTGGAAAAATCCCTCTACATTCCGGAAGGCCGAGACCTGCTTCAAAAAGTCATTGCCGCAAGCGTCCCCTACTACACCGCAACCGACAAGGCCGTCAGCTTGGGCTTGGCCAATCAAGCCGATGAAGCACGCGAACTACTACGGACAGAAAACCGCGCTCTGCAGGACGCATATTTCAAAGCGCTGGAAGATGTGATTGTTTTTCAGAAAAATGTCATGCACACCACGGCCAATGGTGCGCGGGATACTGCTGGCGCCACCGGCTTGCTGATGCTGATCGTTGCCGGGGCAGCGACTCTGGTGGGTGCGCTGCTGGCGTGGATGATCACACGCTCCATCACACGTGCCCTGGGCGGCGAACCCAACTATGCCTCCAGCATTGCAAGTGAAATCTCGCACGGCAACCTGGCCGTGGAGGTGCAGGTTGCGGATGGCAACCCAGACAGCCTGCTGGCCAATCTGCGCACCATGCGCGACAGCCTGGCCAAAGTGGTAGCCACGGTGCGCTCGGGCTCCGAATCGGTCGCCGCTGCCAGCAGCCAAATTGCCCAGGGCAACCAAGACCTGAGTGCACGCACCGAGAGCCAAGCCAGCGCCCTAGAAGAGACGGCTGCCAGCATGGAAGAGCTTTCTTCTACCGTCAAACAGAATGCCGATAACGCACGCCAGGCCAACCAGTTGGCACAAAGCGCCTCGACCGTGGCGGTGCAAGGTGGTGAAGTGGTCAGCCAGGTGGTCGATACCATGCGCGGCATCAGCGACAGCAGCAGCAAGATCGCCGACATCATCAACGTGATTGATGGTATTGCCTTCCAAACCAACATCCTGGCCCTGAACGCTGCAGTGGAAGCGGCCCGCGCAGGCGAGCAAGGACGCGGCTTTGCCGTGGTGGCAGGAGAAGTGCGCACCCTGGCCGGTCGCAGCGCAGAAGCTGCCAAAGAAATCAAGGCCCTGATCACCGACAGCGTGAACCGGGTAGAGCAAGGCACGACGCTGGTGGACAAGGCCGGCCAGACCATGAGCGAGGTGGTCTCCAGCATCCGACGCGTGACCGACATCATGGGCGAGATCAGCGCGGCCAGCAGCGAGCAAAGCGCTGGTGTCTCCCAAGTGGGGGAAGCTGTGATGCAGATGGACCAAGCCACGCAGCAGAACGCTGCCCTGGTCGAAGAAATGGCCGCTGCGGCCAGCAGCCTCAACACCCAGGCACAAGATTTGGTGCAAGCAGTGGCCGTATTCCAACTGGCGCAAGGCCAGGGTGTGACCCGTGCAGCACGCCACACTTCGCCAGCACCCAAAGCGCCTGCCCACGTGGCCCACAAGCCAATCGCAACACCAGCCAAGCCAGCAGCCAAGTCGCCAGCCACAGCAAACAAGCCAGCTGCATCCAAAAAACCTGCTCCCGCTGCGGCCAAGGTCGCTGCATTGAGTGCGCCTGTGGCTGCCTCCACAGCAGTCGCCAAGACCAACAAAGCACAGGGCAACAACGACGATTGGGAATCCTTCTGATGGGATCATCGCCCCCTGCGCAGCACGGGGTGATTGCTAGCCAACGGCGCTGACATGAAGGGCCGCCCCTGTGATGGCTGGGGGCGGATGAAACGCTTGGCTTGCGCTTACCCTGTATGCAAGCGCAAAGGCTGCAAGCGTGTGCAAGCAATGAGCGCTTTGGTTACTCCTCTTGCAAGACCGTAGCAGTTAGGGCAAGGCTTGGCACCTAGCATCCATGGCTTCTACAAGAAGGAGTTTTCCCCATGGCCGTATCCCCCTCGTTTTTCAGCAAGCGCGAACCTGAGCCCCTGCCGTCACGCACCCCCTCCACCAACCAGGCAAGCAGCCCCCCTGCCCTGCCCATCGCCCGCCCAGCCGGGGTGGCATACGCCCCAGCCAACGCACCTACCCCCACCAGCGGCAGCGCAGGTGGAAGCCAACTTACGGTAGGCCCAAACATCAAGCTCAAAGGTGTAGAAATTACCGACTGCGACACCCTGGTGGTCGAAGGCACCGTCGAGGCGACCATGGACTCACGCGTCATCCATATCGCGGAAGAAGGCGCATTTCGAGGGGCGGCGGAAATTGATATTGCCGAAATTTATGGCCGTTTTGACGGTGACCTGACCGTGCGCGACAAGCTCATGATCTTCGGCACAGGCCGCGTCAGCGGAAAAATCCGCTACGGCAAGCTGGTGATCGAAGAAGGTGGCCAGCTCAGTGGCGAAATTGCCGTGGGCTCCAGCAGCAAGCCACACTTAAAAACAAGCCCTGCTCCCGGCACCGTGGCTGTGCCGGGAGGGGCTGCGTAGCCGTTAGACGTTGAACAAAAAATTGAGTACATCGCCATCTTTAACGATGTACTCCTTGCCTTCTGCCCGCATCTTGCCGGCATCTTTTGCACCTTGTTCGCCCTTGTAGGCAATGAAGTCATCAAACGCAATGGTTTGGGCACGGATAAAGCCACGCTCAAAATCACCGTGAATGACACCGGCTGCCTGGGGGGCTGTGGCACCCACACGCACGGTCCAGGCACGCACCTCTTTCACACCAGCGGTGAAATAGGTTTGCAAGCCCAGCAACTTAAAGCCTGCACGAATCAGGCGATTGAGGCCGGGCTCTTCCAGGCCCAGCTCTTGCAGGAACATATCGCGGTCTTCGTCTTCCATCTCAGCCATTTCGGCTTCGATCTTCGCGCAAATTGCCACTACGGGCGCACCTTGTGCATTGGCATAGTCTGTCAGGCGATCGAGCAAAGGATTGTTAGTAAAGCCATCTTCCGCGACGTTGCCGACAAACATGGCCGGTTTGGCCGTAATCAGGCAAAAAGGCTTGAGCAAAGGGGCATCTTCCTTGGAGATAGGAACCACGCGTGCGGGCTTGCCTTCGTTCAGTGCTGCCTGAATCGGCTCCAGCAAAGCCACCAGCTTGGCCGCATCCTTGTCGTTGCCCGAGCGGGCGGCTTTCGAGTAGCGGTTCAGCGCTTTGTCCACCGTGGCCAAATCGGCCAAGCACAACTCGGTTTGAATCACTTCGATATCAGAAATCGGATCCACCTTGCCGGCCACGTGAATCACATTGGGGTCTTCAAAGCAGCGCACCACGTTCACGATGGCATCTGTTTCACGGATATGGGCCAAAAACTGGTTGCCCAGCCCCTCACCCTTGCTCGCACCAGCCACAAGACCGGCAATATCGACAAATTCCACAATCGCCGGAACGATGCGCTCAGGGTGAATAATTTGCGCCAACTGCTGCAGCCGAGGATCGGGCACTTCCACCACGCCAGTGTTCGGCTCAATGGTGCAAAAAGGGTAGTTCTCTGCCGCAATACCTGCCTTGGTCAAAGCATTAAACAGGGTGGATTTACCCACATTGGGCAAACCGACGATGCCGCACTTGAGACTCATACAACTTCCTTAGAAAAAACGAGGGCAGCCTGTTGCTGCCCTCAAAATTAGCCTTGATTGTAATAAAGGCGCTGCCCTGCGCAAAAACAGCGCCGCGCTGCAGGCTTTTGCCTCCTGTTGCGCTCCTACAATCGCGCCATGGCCCAACATTTTGACATTTGCATTCGTGGCGCTGGCATTGTTGGCCGCGCTTTAGCCTTGCTTCTCGCCCGAGAGCGTTTGCGCGTGGCGTTGGTCGCAGCGCCACAAACTGCGTCTAAAACCCAGGATGTGCGTGCCTACGCAATCAATGGCGCATCAAAACAACTCCTGGACAGCCTGCGCGCCTGGCCCGACGCGCAGCACGCCACCCCCATCCAGCGCATGCACGTGGTGGGCGATGGCAACAGCCACGTGCAGTTCGATGCCCAAGCGCAAGGCGCTGAAGCCCTTACGTGGATTGTCGATGTGCCGGCGCTGGAACAACGCCTGGCCGATGCTGTGCGCTACCAACCGCTGATTGAAGTGGTCGATGCCCCCGTCGCCGCACCCCTGACGGCCATTTGCGAAGGCCGTGCCAGCAGCACCCGGGCCGAATTGGGGGTGGAATTTGACATCACCCCCTACCCACAAACGGCCATTGCCACCCGCCTGGACTGCGCCCAGCCCCACCACCAAGTGGCCCGCCAATGGTTCAGCCCCCTGGGCATTTTGGCGTTTTTACCGCTCGGCGGGCCGCAGGGCAGCAGCGTGGCGGTGGTGTGGTCAGCCCCCAAAGACATCGTGCCGCAATGGCTGGAGGCCGAGCCTGCAGCCTTTTGCGAGCTGCTTGGCAGCATCAGCCAGGGGGTCTTGGGCGAGTTGCACCTGCAAGGGCCACGCATGGCCTGGCCCCTGCAGCACGCCATGGCCCAGCGCTGGTGTGGCAGCTTTCCGGCCCATAGCCCTCTGTCCGGAAGCTGGGTGCTGGTGGGCGATGCGGCGCACAACGTCCACCCCTTGGCCGGCCAGGGCTTGAACCTGGGCCTGGCCGATGTACACACCCTGGGTCAGTTGCTGCAGCAGCGCAAGGACTGGCAAAGCACGGGCGACTTGCGCCTGCTGCGCCGCTACGCCCGCACGCGCCAGGCCGCCATGCTGCCCATCGGCCTGGCGATGGATGGCATCCAGCAGCTGTTTGGCCGCACCGAGCCCAGTCTGCAAGTGCTGCGCAACTGGGGCATGAACCAGTTTGAGCGCTGCGCCCCCCTCAAGCACTGGGTCACCCAGCAAGCCATGGGCCTGCGCTAAGGCGCTTTTGCCCCCGGAACCTTTGCCACCCCCCGGCCCCTAACGGCGATTTACCGTATTGACCTTTGCACACTGGAATCCCCACATGAAGTTGCTTGCCACTGCCGCCACAGCTATTTTTGCCGTCCTGACCCTGGGCCAGGCTTTTGCGGCCAGCCCGGAAGACACGATTCGCCAAACCCTGAATGAGCGCATTCCCCAACTGACCAAGATTGACGAAGTGCGCACCACCCCCATGCAAGGCCTGTACGAAGTGCGCGTGGGCACCGATGTGTTTTATACCGATGCCCAGGGCAATTACCTGATCCAGGGCGAGTTGATTGATACCCAGGCCCGGCGCAACCTGACCGAAGACCGGATCAAAGCATTAACTGCCGTCAAATTCAGCGATCTTCCACTAAACGATGCTATCAAAGTGGTACAGGGCAAAGGCGAGCGCCATATCGCCGTCTTTGCCGACCCCAATTGCGGTTATTGCAAGCGCTTTGAACGCGATATGCAAAGCGTGGACAACGTGACCATGCACGTCTTTTTAATCCCCATCCTCAGCCCCGATTCGGTAGAAAAATCGCGCAACATCTGGTGCGCCAAGGACCAGGCCAAGGCGTGGCAGGACTACATGCTCAAAGGGGAAAAATCCACGTCTGCCACCTGCGACACCAAAGCACTGGAGCGCAACTTGGCGTTTGCCCACAAGTACAAAATCACTGGCACACCGACCATTGTTTTTACTGACAACACCCGCGTACCAGGTGCAATCTCAGCCAAAGATGTTGAAAAGCGCTTAAGTTCGGCTAAATAACTTCATCGTCATCATTTAACGCCCGTGGTGGCAGGGTTGATGCCACCTTGCCATGACTGCCCACACTGCTGCCACCACCCCCCTGACTCCCCCGCCGCTTGCGCCCATCCACTACCAAGTGGCATTGCACGATGTGCAGGCCCATCTTTTTCGCATCACGCTCACCATCGCCCAGCCCGCCCAGCAGCAAGAGGTGAGCCTGCCTGTGTGGATTCCCGGCAGCTACCTGGTGCGCGAATTTGCCAAAAACCTGCACCAACTCACCGCCCAGCAAGGCGGCCAAGCCTGCACCGTCACCCAGTGCGACAAGCACCGCTGGCGCATATCCTGCACGCACGGTACGCCACTGGTGCTCACTTACCTGGTCAGCGCCTACGACAACTCGGTGCGCATGGCCTGGCTGGACCAGCGCCGGGGGTTTTTCAATGGCACCAGCGTGCTCTTGCGTATTCATAATCAAGAGCACGTTGCGCATGATTTAGAAGTCATTCAGCATAAAAACCACCAAAATTGGCAATTAATAACAGCGCTACCAGCTATCAAAATAGAAGATAACGGCTTTGGCCACTACCGCGCCCAGAGCTACGATGAACTGGTCGATAGCCCCGTGGAAATGGGCACTTTCTGGCATGGCCGCTTTAGCGCAGGGGGCGTGGAACACCACTTTGTCGTGGCCGGTGCCCCCGCCACGTTTGACGGGGAACGCCTGCTGGCCGATACGCAAAAAATCTGCGCAGAGCAAATCCGCCTGTGGCACCCCGATGGCAGCACGCCGGAGCAGCAAAACTACGTCTTCATGCTCAACGCCACCCACGACGGCTACGGCGGCCTAGAGCACCGGCACAGCACCGCCCTCATCTGCAACCGCGCTGACCTGCCCCGCCAAGGCGTGGCGCAGCAGGCCCAGGGCTACACCACCTTGCTCGGCCTGATCAGCCACGAATACTTTCACACTTGGAACGTCAAGCGCCTGCGCCCGGCGGCCTTCGCCCCCTACAACTACAACCAAGAAAATTACACCGAGCTGCTGTGGTTCTTTGAAGGCCTGACCAGCTATTACGACGACCTGGTGCTGCACCGCACCGGCCTGATCGACACCCCGGCCTACTTCAAGCTGCTGGCCAAAACCATCAACCAAGTACTGCAAACCCCGGGGCGCAAGGTGCAAAGCGTGGCCCAGGCCAGCTTCGATGCCTGGGTGAAGTACTACCGCCCGGACGAAAACACCGCCAACGCCACCGTCAGCTACTACACCAAGGGGGCGCTGGTCGGCCTGTGCCTGGACCTGCAACTGCGCCGCGAGGGCAGTAACCTCGATGCCCTCATGCGCCACCTGTGGCAGCACTGTCCGGATCGGCAAGTCACTGAAGAGCGCATCCTGGCCAGCCTGCACGCCCTCACCGGGCGCAGTTGGCAGCCAGAGCTCAGCGCCTGGGTGCATGGCACCGAAGACTTGCCACTGGCCGACCTGCTGGCCGCCTTTGGTGTCACCCTGGAAAGCCAGCCCGCCGCCACGGCCCAAGCGCTGGGCCTGCGCGTGCAAGAGGGCAGCAGCATCACCATTCGCCAAGTGCTGCGCGGCAGCCCGGCGGAACAGGCGGGGATGATGGCCGGGGACGAGTGGTACGGCATCGACACCATGACCCGCCATGGCCCGCAAGGCTGGCGCATCGGCACGCTGGATGAACTGGCGCTGTACACCCCCCCGGGCAGTGCGCTGACGGCCCTCATCGCCCGCGACAAGCAACTGCTGCGCCTGCCCTTGCAGCTGCCGCCAGTGGCCAACCAGCCCTTGAGCAACGTGCAACTACGTACCAGTGATAACACCCAGCTGACCCAGTGGCTGCCCAGCGCCTCGCCGGTATAGCTTCGGTATAGTTAAAGTTTGCCCATACATCCATTGAAAAGGAGCATCCCTTGGCCTACGAAACCATTGAAGTACGCATTGAAGCCGACAAAGTCGGTGTCATCACCCTGAACCGTCCCAAGCAGCTCAACGCCTTGAACGACCAGTTGATGAACGAACTGGGCGCAGCGCTCAAAGCCTTCGATGCCGACGACAACATCGGCTGCATGATCATCACCGGCAGCGAAAAAGCCTTTGCCGCTGGCGCTGACATCTCGGTCATGGCCAAGTACAGCTTTGCCGATGCTTACAAGGGCGACTTCATCACGCGCAACTGGGAAACCATCCGCAGCATCCGCAAGCCCGTCATTGCCGCCGTCAGCGGCTTTGCCCTGGGTGGCGGCTGTGAGCTGGCCATGATGTGCGACTTCATCATCGCTGCCGACAACGCCAAGTTTGGCCAGCCCGAAATCAAGCTGGGCGTTATCCCCGGTGCCGGCGGCACCCAGCGCCTGCCGCGTGCCGTGGGCAAGTCCAAAGCCATGGACATGTGCCTGACCGCCCGCATGATGGATGCCACCGAGGCCGAGCGCAGCGGCCTGGTCAGCCGCGTGGTACCGCTGGATAAGCTGATGGAAGAAACCCTGGCTGCGGCCATCACCATCAGCGGCTTCTCGCAAATCACCGTGATGGCGGCCAAGGAATCCGTGAACCGCGCCTTTGAAGGCACGCTGGCCGACGGCGTGATGTTCGAGCGCCGCCTGTTCCACGGCCTGTTTGCCACGCAAGACCAAAAGGAAGGCATGGACGCTTTCCTGAACAAACGCCCCGCGCAATTTACCCACCAATAAACCGGGTTATCAAACAACTCAACACAGCCGCAAAAATTGTCTATAATGCGCGGCTTCGGTCGTGTAGCTCAGTTGGTTAGAGCGCAGCATTCATAATGCTGATGTCGAAGGTTCAAGTCCCTCCACGACCACCAAATTATTTGCCTCCATTGCATTCGGTCGTATAGCTCAGTCGGTTAGAGCGCAGCATTCATAATGCTGATGTCGAAGGTTCGAGTCCCTCTACGACCACCATCTCAAGCCAGTGTTTCTTTGCAAACACTGGCTTTTTTCTTATGCCTTATTTTGACGTTGTCATTGTGGGCGCAGGGGCGGCAGGCCTGTTTTGCGCCGCACAAGCGGGCCAACGCGGCTTGCGCGTGCTGCTCATCGACCACGCCGAGCGCGTGGCCGAAAAAATCCGCATCTCCGGCGGTGGGCGCTGCAACTTCACCAACCGCCACCTCGACCCGCGCACCGGCCACCAGCACTACCTGGGGCAGAACCCGCAATTTGCCCGCTCCGCGCTGTCGCGCTTTACGCCGCAGCACTTTATCGACTTGGTAGAAAAAAACGGCATCGCCTTTCACGAAAAACACAAAGGCCAGCTGTTTGCCGACCGCAGCGCTCAGGACATCGTGCGCATGCTGCTTGATGCCTGCGCACTGGCCGGTGTGCAGCGCTGGCAACCCTGCACCATCGAAACCATAGAGGCTGAAGCGGCCTGCGCCCCCCGTTCAGGCCCCAGCCGCTACCGCCTGCACACCAACCAAGGCCTGGTGCAGGCACACAACCTGGTTGTGGCCACTGGCGGCCTGTCCATTCCCAAAATTGGTGCCACCGACTTTGGCTACCGCATTGCCAAGCAATTTGGTATGCCCATCGTTGCCCAGCGTCCGGGTTTGGTGCCCTTGCGCTTTGCGGGGGAGGATTGGGCACCCTACGCCGACTTGGCCGGTGTTGCCCTGCCGGTGAGCATCAGCACCGGCGAGAAAAAGCCAGCCATCGCCTTCGATGAGGATTTGCTGTTCACCCACCGGGGGCTGTCTGGCCCAGCCATCTTGCAAATCTCCAGCTATTGGCAACCGGGCCAGCCGCTGACCATCGACCTGCTACCGCACCTGGACATTGCCGCTGCCTTGCAAGAAGCCAAAGCCAGCAGCAAAAAACAACTGCCCAACCTGTTGGCCCAATGGCTGCCCACGCGTTTGGCCGAAGCCTGGTGCCAGCACACCCCGGCCTGGCAAGGGCCAGTGAACCAATGCAGCGACAAAGCCCTGGCGCAGTTGGCACACTCCTTAAGCCACTGGCAAATCACCCCCAGCGGCACCGAAGGCTATGCCAAGGCCGAAGTCACCCTGGGCGGGGTGGGCACGCAAGCGCTTGCGCAACAAAGCATGCAGGCCAAGCAGCAGCCCGGCCTGTTCTTTATTGGCGAGGTGGTGGACATCACCGGCTGGCTGGGGGGCTATAACTTCCAGTGGGCCTGGGCCAGCGCCTATGTCTGCGCCCAGGCGCTGCAGGCCGCGTCGGCGTAACGCCTGGCCTGGGCCACAAGGCGCACTCAGGCAAAAATGCTGCGGGCCTCGGTAAAGCGCTTGGCAAAGTAGGGGTTGTCCATGCGCACGCGCTGCACCGTGCCGCCGCTGGACGGGGCATGCACGAACTGCCCATTGCCGACAAAAATCCCCATGTGCGAATAGCGCCCGCCCAGGGTGTTGAAAAACACGAAATCACCCCGCGCCAGCCCCCGACCCCGCACCGGGCTGCTGGCCTGCGCCCACTGCGCCGTGGTGCGCGGCAGCGGCTTGCTGGTAATGCCGCGCACGGCGTACTGAATCAGGCCGCTGCAATCAAAGCCGCCCTCGGGCGTGTTACCGCCATAGGTGTAGGGGGTATTGATGACCAGCAGGGTGCGGGCCAAGAGCGGCTCGCGCTGCGCGGCGGGCAGGCGCAGGCCCTGCGCACCAGCGGGCGGGGGGGCTGCAGGCGCGGTGGGCCGCGCAGGGCCGCGCTTGGGCGGGGCGCTGGAACATCCGGCCAGCAACAGCAAGGCCGCAGCGGTCAAACGGCCCAGGTCACGGCCTGCCTGACGGCGTGCGGGGGAAGTGAGTGGATCCAGTGGCTGCATGGGGACAATTATGGCCATGGCGGCATTCAAGAAAAATAAAATAGCTGCTTACGCTGATAGATAAACAGATTTAGAAGCTAAACACTATTAAATCGTTTATTCATCAGCGCAAACAGCTATGTTTTACACCGTATTGCCGCCTGCGTTCAAAACGGCAGCTTGGGCATGCCGCCACCCATCAGGCCCTTCATGCCTTTGGCACCGCCGAGTTTTTTGAGCATTTTCATCATTCCGCTGCCCTTCATTTTTTTCATCATGGACTGCATTTGCTCAAACTCCTTGAGCAGGCGATTGACCTCATGCACCGGCACGCCGGCCCCGGCAGCGATGCGTTTTTTGCGCGTGGCTTTGATGATGGCGGGGTTTTTGCGCTCTTTTTGCGTCATCGAGCAGATGATGCCTTCCTTGCGGCGCACTTCTTTTTCGGCCTTGTCCATGTCCATGCTGCCGGCCTTGCTGGCGATTTCGCTGGGCAGTTTGTCCATCAGGCTGGACAGGCCGCCCATCTGCTTCATCTGCTGCAGCTGGGCCAGGAAGTCGTTCAGGTCAAAGCCATCGCCGCTTTTGACTTTTTCGGCCAGCTTTTGCGCGGCTTCCAGGTCCACGTTTTGCGTCACCTGCTCGACCAGGGCCACGATGTCGCCCATGCCCAGCACGCGCTGGGCGTGGCGGTCGGCATCGAACACTTCCAGACCGTCGATTTTTTCGCTGACACCGGCAAACTTGATCGGTGCGCCGGTGATGGCGCGCACCGACAGCGCCGCACCGCCGCGCGAGTCGCCATCCAGCTTGGTCAGCACGATGCCGGTCAGCGGCAGCGCTTCTTTAAAGGCTTTGGCGGTGTTCACCGCGTCCTGGCCCTGCATGGCATCGACGACAAACAGGGTTTCTACCGGTTTGAGCAGGGCGTGCAGGTCTTTGATTTCCTGCATCAGCAACTCGTCAATGGCCAGGCGGCCGGCGGTATCGACCAGCAGCACGTCAAAGTAATGTTTTTTGGCGTAATCGAGCGCGGCGCGGGCGATGTCCTGGGGTTTTTGGTCGGGGGTGCTGGCAAACCATTCGGCCCCGGCCTGGGCGGTGACGGTTTTCAGCTGCTCGATGGCCGCCGGGCGGTACACGTCGCCCGAGACGGTGAGCACTTTCTTTTTGCGCTTTTCGATCAGGTGCTTGGCCAATTTTGCCGTAGTGGTGGTTTTACCCGCGCCTTGCAAACCGGCCATCAGGATGACGGCCGGGGGCTGGGCGGCCAGGTTGATGTCGGCCACGCCTTCGCCCATGGTGGCGGCCAGTTCGGCATTGACGATGCCCACCAGCGCCTGGCCGGGCTTTAAGCTGCCCAACACTTCTTGGCCCAATGCTTTGTCTTTGACGCGGGCAATAAAGTCACGCACCACGGGCAAGGCCGCGTCGGCTTCCAGCAGGGCCATGCGCACTTCGCGCAGCATGTCCTGCACGTTGGACTCGGTAATGCGCGCCTGGCCGCGCATTTCCTTGACCAGGCGCGAGAGTTTGTCGGTAAGTGCGGATGCCATAAATCAAAAACCCTGAAAAGAAGCCAGCAAAAGCGGGCAATTCTACCTGCTAGGGGGTCGGCAGCGGCCCCAAGGGCTGCGGCTGCGCTGCGCGGCAGGTAGCGCCAGCGATATGATGGCGACCATGGCGCTGCACCCCCATTTTTCTGCTCCCACCTCTGTTTGGACCCTGGCCCCTGCGGGCATGGCCACGCTCGCTTATTTGCTGGCGGCATTTTCTGCCCAACGCGCGGGCCAGGCCCGCACCAGCTTGTACACCGCTTGGGGCTTGCACTTGCTGTCGCTGGTGGCGGGCGTGTTCAACACACCCGCCCATTTTGGTTTTGCCCCGGCGCTGTCCATTACCGCCTGGCTGATGCTGACCATGTATTTGGTTGAGCAGCAGCTGTACCCCCGCATGCGGGCAGCCAGCCTGTTGGCGCTGATGGGGGCTGTGGCAGTGCTGTTGGCGGTCTTCTTTCCCGGCACCTCACTGGCCAATGGGCCATCGGTCTGGCTGCCATTGCATTTGACCTTGGGGGTGGCCTCGTACGGTTTGTTTGCCGCTGCCGTGGTACACGCAGGGCTGATGACCCGGGCCGAACGGCGCATGCGCCGCGCCAGTGAAGATGGCACCGGCGTGCCCTTGCTGACGCTGGAGCGCATCATGTTCCACTGCGTAAATGCCGGTTTTGTGCTGCTAACAGCCACCTTGCTGGTGGGCTGGCTGTTTGGGGAAGTGCTGTACGGCCACCCCTGGCGCTTTGACCATAAAACCGTGTTCTCCCTGCTGGCCTGGGTGGTGTTTGCCGTGCTGCTGGTGGGCCGTGCCCGCTTTGGCTGGCGCGGCCTGCACGCTACGCGCATGGTGTATGCCGGGGCGGTGATGCTGCTCTTGGGCTATGCCGGTTCGCGCTTTGTGCTGGAAGTGCTGCTGGGGCACGGTGCATGAGTAAATACTTGCTGGTCACGCTGGTGCTGCTGGTGGCCGTTGCGCTGTGGCGGCACAAGCACCGTAAAACCGTTGCGCCCAAACCGCGCCCAGGCGCGGCCCCGCGCAACCACCTGCCGGTGCAAACCATGGTCTGCTGTGCCCACTGCGGGCTGCACCTGCCCCAGGCCGAGGCCAGTGCCGCCCAGGGGCAGTTTTTTTGCAGCCCCGCCCACCAGCAGCGCGGTGCCCGTCAGCCATGATGGCCCAGGCCACCCATCCGCAAAGCACCACCACCTTGCCCCTGGCCATGGCCCGGCGTTTATGGCGGGCCTTTAGCCTGGGGCGGGTGTTCTCGGCCCTGATGCTGCTGGGCATGCTGGTGCCGCAAACCAGCCACTTGGATTCGGTGCTAACCAATTTTTCTTGGTTTCTGGGCGGGCTCTACCTGATCCTGACCTGCGCCGCATGGTTGCTGCTGCGCAACCATCCGCCTGGGCAGCAATGGGGTTTGGCCTGGGTGGCCACGCTGGCGCTGGAGGTGGGCATCATCAGCCTGGTGCAACTGCTGCAGCTGTGGCAACCGGGCGGCACGCTGCACTTTTCGCCCTTGCTGGCCCTGCCCATTTTGGCGGCTGCTTGCCTGGGCAGCCTGCGCATGGCCTTGGCCACCACGGCCAGCGTGACCTTGCTTTTGCTCGGCGGCTATGCCTTGGCCGCCTTGGATGGCCTGCCCAATGGGTGGGAGCTGACCGTGCAGGTGGCCACGGTGTGCGCCGGGTATTTTGCGGTCGCCTTTCTCACCCACCACCTGGCCCAACGCCTGGGCTGGCAAGAGCGTTTGGCCCGCCGCCACCACCGCCTGGCCCGATCGCAAGAAGAAATCAACACCCTGATCATTGACCGGCTGACCGAAGGGGTGCTGGTGGTCGATAGCAGCTTGCACATTCAGCAAGCCAACCCGGCGGCCTGCCAACTGCTAGGGGGCGATTGCAAGCCGCCCATCGCTCTGAATCACCGCCCCGCTTGGCAGCCGCTGGGCGAATTGGTGTTGCAAGCCTTAAGCACCGGCCAGTCCCAAGATGCGCGCTTGCAGCTGGTGGAGACCAACCTGCCCCCGGTGGGGCTGTACGTGCGCGTCTGGCCCAGCGACCACAGCACCGAAGATAGTCTGCAAGGCAGCGAGCACCCCTTTCTGTCCGAAGACAGCCAGTACACCGCACCGGCCACGCAATTTCTGGTTTTTCTGGAAGACTTGCGCCAGCTGGAGGCCCGCCTGCGCACCGAAAAAATGGCCGCCATGGGGCGCATGTCTGCCGCCGTAGCGCATGAAATTCGCAACCCGCTGGCGGCCATCAGCCAAGCCAATGCCTTGTTGGCCGAAGACATTACCGACCCGGCCCAGCAGCGCTTGGTCCACATGGTGGCCGCCAACGCCCAGCGCATTGCCCACACGATTGAAGACGTGCTGGACATTGCCCGGGTGCAGCAGCAAATTCAGCACAGCCCCTCGATTGGCCTGGCGCTGGACGAGGTCGTCAGCACCATCTGGCGCGAGTGGCAAGCCCAAGACAGTGCCCAGCGCCAAGGCCGCTGCCACCTGGACTGCCCCGGCAGCGTGGCCTTTGACAGCGAGCACCTGCGCCGCATCATCGTCAATCTGCTGGACAACGCCCAGCGCTACGCCCAGCCCGATGCAAGCGGGCACAAACAACTGTGGCTGGGCACGGGCCGCCAACGCAATGGCCGGGCCTGGGTGCAGGTCTGGAGCAGCGGGCCAGAAATTGAAGCCAGCATGCAAAACCATTTGTTTGAGCCGTTTTTTTCCTCGCACAGCCGCTCCAGCGGCCTGGGCCTGTTCATTTGCCGCGAGCTGTGCCAGCGCCACGGTGCCAGCCTGCGCTACCACCGCCAAGCTTGCCCTGGTCAGCCTGAAGGCCCGCCCGGCAATGCCTTTACCCTGCGCTTTGCCCACAGCAGCCCCGCCGCTGGGGGGCAGACTGGCGCTTTGTTTACTGCTTCGGATTGACCTATGCCCACTGCCCCTGCCCGCATTTTGGTCGTGGACGATGAGCCCGATCTGCGCACCCTGTACGAACTGACCTTGCTGCGCGATGGCCACCACGTCAGCACCGCCGCCAACCTGGCCCAAGCCAGCGCCTTGCTGGCCAGTCAGCGCTTTGACGTGCTCATCACCGATATGCGCCTGCCCGATGGCCTGGGCATGGCGCTGCTGCACGAGTTGCACCAGCAGCAGCGCCAAGAGCGCAGCATTGTGATTACCGCCTATGGCAGCGCCGAAAACGCCGTTGAGGCACTGCGCTATGGCGCGTTTGATTACCTGACCAAGCCGGTCGATCTCAAGCAATTTCGCCGCGTCGTGGCCTCGGCCACCGAAGGCCTGCCCGCGCCCAACACCCCGGCCGCACCGGCCTTGGCAGCCCCAGCCTGCAGTGCCCTCCCCCCTTGCGATAGCAGCATCCATCCCGCCGCCTGTGCCGCACTGGAGCGCTTGGCCGGCCAATCCCCCGCCATGCAATTGCTGCGCCAGCGCATCCAAAAAGTCGCCCCCAGCATGGCCCCCGTGCTCATCACGGGCGAATCAGGCACGGGCAAAGAGCTGGTCGCCCGCGCCCTGCACGCCTGCAGCCACCGCAGCCACGGCCCTTGGGTGGCGGTGAACTGCGGGGCCATCCCCGAGCATTTGCTGGAGGCCGAATTTTTCGGTGCCCGCAAAGGGGCCTTTACCGGGGCCAACGCCGACCGCCAGGGCTTTTTTCAGGCGGCCAACGGCGGCACCTTGTTTTTGGACGAATTGGGCGAGCTGCCCCTGGCCATGCAGGCCAAGCTGCTGCGCGCCATCCAAGAGCGCAGCGTGCGCGCCCTGGGGGCCACCCAAGAAGAAGGCGTGGACGTGCGCATCATCAGCGCCACCCACCGCAACCTGGCCAACGATGTGCAAACGGGGCGCTTTCGCCAAGACCTGTTCTACCGCCTGAATGTCATTGACGTGCAGTTGCCCGCCCTGCGCGAGCGCCGCGAAGACCTGCCCCTGCTATGCGAGCGCCTGCTGGCCAATATGGCGCAAGAAAACGGCCTGCCCGTGCCGCCGCCCAGCCCGGCCCTGCTGCAGCATGTACAAAGCCTGCCCCTGCCGGGCAATGTGCGCGAGCTGGAAAACCTCTTGCACCGCTACGTCGCCCTGGGCGACGAGAGCCTGGGCCAAACACCCACGGCACCGCTGGCCGCGTTCACCGCGCCCATGGCCTCCCACAGTGCAGCCTCCGCTGTGCCCCCCGCTGTCTCCCCAGGTGCGCCCGCCCACGCGGCTACAGCCCCCACGCCAGAAAATCCCCAGCCCAAAAGACACGCCTTCGCGGCCTGGCTGGATGCCCAAGAGCGCCAACTGCTCGCCCAGACCCTGCAAACCCAAGGGGGCGATATCACCGCTGCCGCCGCCCACCTGGGGTTGGAGCCCACGCAAATTCAGTACCGTTTGCAGCGGCTGCACCTTCCCCACCCAATGGCCCACTAGCCCATGCCTGCCCCCACCGCCCACTGGCACCAAGGTTGGCTCTGCGCCCCCCACGTGCAGCACCTGCCCTCCCCCAACTTTGGCCCCCGACCCGCTGGGGCCTGCATTGACCTGGCCGTGCTGCACTCCATCAGCCTGCCGCCAGGGCAATACGGCACCGGTTGCGTGCAGCAACTGTTTACCAACCAGCTTGACTGGGCAGCCCACCCGTACTTTGAAAGCATTCGCGGCCTGGAAGTGTCGGCCCATTTTTTCATCGCCCGCCAGGGCATGGTGTGGCAGTTTGTCAGCGCCGATGACCGCGCCTGGCATGCCGGCGCTTCGGCCTGGCGCGGGCGCAGCAACTGCAATGACGACTCGATCGGCATCGAGCTCGAAGGGCTGGAGGGCGCAACCTTTGCCCCCCCGCAATACCGCGCCCTGGCGGGGCTGCTAGAACAACTGGCCGCCCAGTACCCGCTGGCCCACCTGGCGGGCCACGAACACATTGCCCCAGGCCGCAAGCACGACCCAGGCCCCGGTTTTTCCTGGGCGCAGCTGCTGGCCCTGTTGCCAGCGCCACTGCGCGCACGGCTGCAACGGCCTGCAGGCACATAGTGGTAGCGATGGCAGACTCCTCGCAGTCCTCGCAGTCATGGCATTTGATTAAACCCGGCAAGGCCGCTATGCTGCGCGCGCATTCACGCCCTAGCCCAAGAAAGCCCAACCATGGCCACCACCTCCTCTACCACCAAGCAATCTGCCCCCAAAGCCGCCGCCGCCACGGCACCCGCAAAAAGCAAAACCAGCGCCGGCAAAACAACAAAAAAAGTAGCTGCTCCCGCAAGTAAAAAAACAAAATCAGAACCAATTGACGCTGAAATCGCCGTAAAACAAGCGGAAAAAGCTACTAAATCAAAAGCAAAACCCGTGGCCAGCACCACCCTGGCACCCCAGGCCATCTGGCCCTTTCCCATTGGGCCCAAGCCGTAAGCCCCTGCGCAGCGTCTTGGCCCGCGCTTAAGAACGTGTTTACGTTCTAAAAGCCTGCGCCGTCAGCTGTAGCGAGCGCAGGCGCAAATCGGCATCAAACACGTCGCTAACCAGCATGAACTCGTCGGCCTGCGTGGCCTGGGCCAGCGCCTGCAAGCCAGCACGCACCGTTTGCGGCCCGCCGATGATGCCCACGGCCAAAAAGTCGGCAATCGCGGCGCGTTCGCGCTCACTCACCTGCTCCATGAAACCTTCCACCGGCGGCTGCAAGCGCGTGCGGTTGCCCGTCAGAATGCCCAGCACGCGCTGGTAGGTGCTGCTGGCCAGAAATTGCGCCTCGGCATCCGTGGGGGCTGCAATCACCGGCACGCCAACGATGGCGTAGGGCTTGGCCAGCGCGGCGCTGGGCTTAAACGTCTGGCGGTAAATCGCCAATGCCTGGTGCAGCATGCGCGGCGCAAAGTGCGAGGCAAAGGCATACGGCAGCCCCAGGTAGGCCGCCAGTTGCGCTGAAAACAGGCTGGAGCCCAGCAACCAGATCGGCACATTCGTGCCCGCCCCCGGCACCGCCACAATGGGCTGGCCTGCCTGCGCCGGGGCCAGCAGGCGCTGCAGCTCTTGCACATCGCGGGGGAAGTCCTCCTCAGACTCCATCCGGCTATGGCGGCGCAGCGCGCGCATGGTGTGCCCATCGGTGCCAGGGGCGCGGCCCAGGCCCAGGTCGATGCGGCCCGGATACAGCTCGGCCAGCGTGCCAAATGCCTCGGCCACCACCAGCGGGGCATGGTTGGGCAGCATGATGCCGCCCGAGCCAACGCGGATGGTTTGCGTGGCCCCGGCAATGTGCCCCACCAGCACCGCCGTGGCCGAGCTGGCAATGCCCGGCATGTTGTGGTGCTCGGCCAACCAATAGCGGGCAAAGCCCAAATCTTCAGCGCACTGGGCGGTGCGCACGGCGATCTGCAAGGCCTCGGCCACGGTGCCGCCTTCGCGCACGGCAACCAAATCAAGCATAGAGAGAATAGGTAGGGTCATGGGGTGTACTCAGGCAATGCCATCCCAGGGGATGGCTGGCGACAACGGCGGTGGCCGCAAAAAAAAATCCTTCACCGGCGGACAGCCCGGTGAAGGATGCATCTGGGGCGTACTTCGGTACTTACAAGCCCAGCGCCTTGGCCACGCCCGCGCCGTAAGCCGGGTCGCACTGCGTGCAGTTGGCAATGTGGCGGCGCTTGATTTCGTCCGGCGCATCGCCCATGGCGCGGGCCGTGTTCTCAAACAGCACCTGCTGCTGCGCAGTTGTCATCAGGCGAAACAGGGCGCGCGGCTGGCTGAAGTAGTCGGCATCGTCCTGGCGGAAATCCCAATGGTCGGCTGCGCCGTTGATTTTCAGGGGCGGCTCACGAAAGTCGGGCTGCTCCTGCCACTGGCCATAGCCGTTGGGTTCATAGCCCAGGGTGCTGCCGTAGTTACCGTCCATGCGCATTGCGCCATCGCGGTGGTAGCTGTGTACCGGGCAGCGCGGGGCGTTCACCGGGATTTGGCCGTGGTTCACGCCCAGGCGGTAGCGCTGCGCATCGCCGTACGAGAACAAGCGCCCTTGCAGCATTTTGTCCGGCGAGAAGCTGATGCCCGGCACCACGTTGGCGGGGTTGAAGGCGGCCTGCTCCACCTCGGCAAAGTAGTTGGCCGGGTTGCGGTTGAGCTCAAACTCGCCCACTTCGATCAGCGGGTAGTCGGCCTTGGGCCAGACTTTGGTCAGGTCAAACGGGTGGTAGGGCACCTTCTCGGCTTCCAGCTCGGGCATGATTTGCACGTACATCGTCCACTTGGGGAAGTCGCCGCGTTCGATGGCCTCGTACAAATCGCGCTGGTGGGTTTCGCGGTCGTTGGCAACGGCGGCGGCGGCTTCTTCGTCCGTCCAGTTTTTGATGCCCTGCTGGGTTTTGAAGTGGAATTTGACCCAGAAACGCTCGTGCTGCGCATTGATGAAGCTGAAGGTGTGCGAGCCAAAACCATGCATGTGGCGGTAGCTGGCCGGAATGCCCCGGTCGGACATGACCACCGTGACCTGGTGCAGCGCCTCGGGCAGCAGCGTCCAAAAATCCCAGTTGTTGCGGGCGCTGCGCAGGTTGGTGCGCGGGTCGCGCTTGACGGCGTGGTTCAGGTCGGGAAATTTCAGCGGGTCACGCAGGAAGAACACCGGGGTGTTGTTGCCCGCCAGGTCCCAGTTGCCCTCTTCGGTATAGAACTTCATGGCAAAGCCACGGATGTCGCGCTCGGCATCGGCCGCGCCGCGCTCACCGGCCACGGTGGAAAAGCGCACAAACATTTCGGTTTTTTTGCCGATTTTTGAGAACAGCTTGGCGCGGGTAAAGCGGGTGATGTCGTGCGTGACGGTAAAAGTGCCGTACGCGCCGGAGCCTTTGGCGTGCATGCGCCGCTCAGGAATCACTTCGCGGTCAAAGTGAGCCAGCTTTTCTAAAAACCACACGTCTTGGAGCAGTTGCGGGCCACGCGGGCCGGCGGTCATGACGTTTTGGTTATCGACCACCGGGCAACCGGCGGCGGTGGTGAGTTTGGTCGGTTTCATGCGATTTCCCCTTTTTTGCAAAGCCAGCACAACAGGCACTGAACTGGGCTCCAGCTTAGGAGAAATACCGCCCAAACACCAAGATAATTAATTTAATTTATTGATAGTTAATTTTTAATATAGAAAGTTGTTTACCGTCCCAGCCCGGCCATGGCGGGGCCGCACTTGCTTACAGCGTAAACACCCCCACCGATTGCTTCAGCCCTCGCGCACTGCCGCGCAGCGCCTGAGCGGCTGCGCTGGACTGCTGGGCCAGATCGGCGTTTTGGTACACCACTTGCTCCATCTGCTGCACGGCCGTGTTTACCTGGCCAATGCCGGTTTGCTGGCTCACCGCCGCTTGGCCAATCATGTCAATCAGCTGGCTGACCTGGTGCTCAGCCTGGAGCATGTCGGCCATGGTTTGATTGGCCTGGGCTACGCGCTGGTGGCCCTGCTGGATGCCGTCCAAGGTTTTGCCAATCAGGGCGTTGATCTCCTTGGCCGCCTCGGCACTGCGCTGGGCCAACGCCCGCACTTCTGCGGCCACCACCGCAAAACCGCGGCCTTGCTCGCCAGCCCGGGCCGCTTCCACGGCAGCGTTCAGCGCCAGCAAATTGGTTTGAAACGCAATGCTTTCAATCGTGGCCGTGATCTCGCCCATGCGGGCCGAGCTGGCGCGAATGGCCTGCATCGCCTGCCCCACTTCAGCGACCACTTGCTGGCCTTGCTGGCTGACCACCTCGTTCTCGCGGCTGTGCAGGGCCATGCGCTGCGTGACGTTGCCCACCTCTTGCACCGTGCTGGCAATGTGCTCCATGGCGGCGGTGGTTTCGCCCAGCGCTTGCACCTGGGCCTGGGCACGGTCGGCCAGGGCATCGCTGCCCTGGGCAATGGTGGCGGCCGTGGTCACGAATTGGTTGATTTCAGTGCGCACATCGCCCACCACGGCTTGCAGGTTGATTTGAATTTGCTGCATGCCCTGCATCAACTGCCCCAGCGGCCCGGTCAAGCCGTTGGCAATGGGGGCTTGCAGATTGCATCCTGCAATTTTCAGAGCTTCTTGCGCAGCATTTTCAATGGGTTTCAAGCAAAAAGACCTGAAATGCATTAAGAATAAAGCGCTAACAGCTACAAATAAACCAATTCGCAAGCCCAGTGCGGCAGACCCTTGCCAGCCCAGTGCCTCGGGCAGCACGGCACTGGCCAGCAGCGCCAGCAGCCAAGCGAGCAGCCGCGCTTGCATTCCCCATTCCAATGCACGCTGCAGCTTGCCACGCCAGCCGGTGGCATAAACGCGCCCTTGCACGATATCGACATGGCTGCGCCCTTGCGCGGCGGCCTGGCGCATGGCGGCATACAGGGCTTCGGCCTGGTCAATTTCTTGCGCCGTGGGTTTGGTGCGCACCGACAGGTATTCGCGTGGTTTGCCGCCCTGCATGATGGGCGTGACGTTGGCCCGCACCCAGTAGTGATCGCCATTTTTGCGGCGGTTTTTTACCAAGCCCGTCCACGGCTGGCCCCGGCCAATCGTGCGCCACAAATCCTTGAACGCGGCGGCCGGCACATCGGGGTGGCGAATCAGGCTGTGCGGCTGGCCCAGCAGCTCAGCCATATCAAAACCGCTGACGCGCTGAAAAGCGCCGTTGCAGTGGGTGATCTCGCCCTTGAGGTTGGTGGTGGAAACCAGCAGCTCATCGGCCGGATAGTCGTAGTTGTGCTGGGTAACGGGCAGATTCAGCCGCATGTCGTCTTGACCTTTAATAGATATGGTTTGCGGCCTATTTTATGAACTTGACGCAGATCAAACCCCGCTGGGCATGAAGACCTTGCTGCGGCCCTTGGCAGCCCCATCCCCCGCGCCTGCCTGTCGGGACAAGCCCGGATACCCTGCGGCGGGGTGCTCTGGCATAAGCAATGCGGTCTTAGAACGTGTTCACGTTCTTACGGTGCTCTCTAGCAAGAAAGGCTGTCATGCAAATTAATGACATTCGGGTTTCATACAAACTTTGGGCCACCATCCTGGGGCTGCTGCTGGTCTTGCCCACCCTGGCCAGCCTGACGCTGTGGCGCTTTGCGCATGTGGTGGACAGCGCCAACCAGCAAATCGCGCATGCCGAGCAAACCATCACCGATGCCGTGCTGTGGCGCGGCATTGTCGATACGAATATCGAACGCACGCTGGCCGCCATCCTGGTGGCCGACGATGCCACGGCCCAATTGTTTCGCAGCCGCCAGGAAACTGGCTCGGTCGCCTCTGCCGAGCTGCAAAAACGCATCACGGCCAACGCCGAGTCGGATGCCGACAAGCAGGCGCTGGCACAAATCAGCCAAGAGCGCAGCAAGGTGCTGGAGCTGCTGAAAAAAATCCCCCAAGCCCGCGCCGAGGGCAGCACCCAGACCCTGGTGTACCAGGAGCTGATGCCGGTCTTTGAGCGCTACCTGCAGGGCTTTGATGCCTTCACCCAAGTGCAAGAGGCCCAGCGCGATGCCGCCTTGCACCATGCCGCAGCCGCCCGCCGCAACGCCCTGTGGGCCGGGGCCGCTGGCTTTGTGCTGCTGTTTACCATTGGTGTGCTGATGACCTGGGCGCTGGTGCGCACCATTAACGAGCCGCTGCAGCGCGTCATCCATGCCGCTGAGCGCATGGGCGAAGGCGATCTGAGCGTGCAAACCCACGACAGCCGCCGCGATGAGTTCGGTGCGCTGCTGCGGGCACTGTCGCAGATGGCCGGCCGCCTGCACAGCATGATCGGCGAAGTACACCAGGGCATCCATACCGTCTCCTTGGCCTCCAATGAAATTGCCAGTGGCAACCAAGACCTGTCCATGCGCACCGAGCAAACGGCCGCCAACCTGCAACAAACCTCGGCCAGCATGGCCCAGATCACCGCCACCGTGGCCCAATCGGTGCAAACGGCCGAGCAGGCCAACCTGCTGGCCGATCAGTCCGCCCAGGCCGCACAGCGCGGCAGCGCGGTGATGGAGCAGGTGGTCAGCAGCATGGCCCGCATCACCGAGTCCAGCCGCAAGATCAACGACATCATCGGGGTCATCGACGGCATTGCCTTCCAGACCAACATCCTGGCGCTGAACGCCGCCGTCGAGGCCGCCCGCGCAGGCGAACAAGGGCGCGGCTTTGCCGTGGTGGCCTCAGAAGTGCGGGCGCTGGCTGGCCGCTCGGCCGACGCGGCCAAAGAGATCAAGGCGCTGATCGGCTCCTCGGTCGATACGGTGCAAACCGGCTCGGCCCAGGTGGCCGAAGCGGGCCAGACAATGAGCGAAATCGTGGAAGGCGCACGCCGCGTCAGCACCCTCATCAGCGACATCACCACCGCCGCTAACGAGCAGCGCGATGGCATCACCCAGGTAAACGTCGCCGTCACGCAGCTTGACCAGATGACCCAGCAAAACGCCGCGCTGGTGGAAGAGTCGGCCGCCGCCGCAGCCTCGTTGCGCGAGCAGGCAGGTCGGCTGGAGCAAGTCATCAGCGTTTTTGACATTGGCAGCAGCGCCCGCCATCTGGGCCAAAAGCTGTTGCACCGGCCCTCTCTCAGCCACCAAACAAGTCTGGCGTAAGCCCCCGCAGCGCCACTGGTGCAGGCCCGGCTGCAGTCTTGGCTGTGGCCCCATCCTCTTTGGCCAGCGGCGGCGGTGCGCCCTCTTGCAGGCTGCCCACCCGCACCCCCAGCAGGCGAAGGCGCTGGGTCAGCGGTGCCCGGCGCAGGCACAGCCCGGCCAGGCGGCGAATGGTGGCAGCATCCTGCACCAGGGTGTCCACCGTCATCTCCCGCGTGATGCTTTTAAAGTCGCTAAAACGCAGCTTGATGCCCACGGTGCGCCCGCTGTAGCCCGCACGCTGCAAGTCCTCGGCCACGCGCTCGCACAGCCAGGTAAAGATCGCGCCCAGCTCGGCCTTGTCGTGCACGGCGTGCAGGTCGCGGGCAAAGGTGGTTTCGCGGCTCATGCTCACCGGCGCGCTGTGCGTTTGCACGGGCCGCTCATCCAGGCCGTGGGCCGCACGGTGCAGCCAGGCCCCCGTGGCCTTGCCAAAGTGCTGCACCAGCTTGTGCGCCGGGTAGGCGGCCAGTTGCCCGATGGTGTCGATGCCCAAGGCCTGCAACTTGGCATTGGCTTTGGGGCCGATACCGTTGATCTTGCGGCAAGGCAGCGGCCAGATTTTTTCTTGCAGGTCGTGCGGCCAGACGATGGCAATGCCACGCGGCTTGTTAAATTCGCTGGCCATCTTGGCCAGCAGCTTGTTCGGGGCCACGCCGATCGAGCAAGTCAGCCCCGTGGCGGCAAAAATCGCCGCCTGCAGCCGCTGCGCCAGCGCCTGCCCGCCTGCTTCCTGCCCACCTTCGGCATGGGTGAAGTCGATGTACACCTCGTCCACGCCCCGGTCTTCCAGCACCGGGGCCAGCGCCACAATCACCTCTTTAAACCGCTGCGAATAGGCCCGGTAGCGGGCAAAGTCGATGGGCAATAAAACCGCCTGCGGGCACAGCCGCGCCGCCTTCATCAACCCCATGGCCGAGCCCACACCAAACTGCCGCGCCGCATAGGTGGCGGTGGTAATCACCCCCCGGCCCACATAGCCACCCAGGCGCTCAAACGCCGCCAGCGGCATCTGCGCCAGGCTGCCCCAGCGCTGCACCAACGCCGCCTCTTGCTGCGGGGTAAAGCGGCTGCCACCGATAACCACCGGCAAACCCTTGAGCTGGGGATAGCGCAGCAACTCCACGGAGGCGAAAAACGCATCCATGTCCAGATGGGCCACGCGGCGCGGCAAAGGGGAGGAAGGGCCAGTCGTTGTCACAGACGCTGATTGTCGCCAGCCCGCAATTCAAGCGCCCAGCGGCAGGCAAATCCATCCGGGAACTGCCTCTGCACAGGATGCACTACCATGCACGTAGAACTTTTGGAGACCGTTGATGCCCCACCCCGCGCCCCTGAACGAAAAATCCATGCAATACATAGAAGCCCGCATTCCCGAGCTGGCCAGCAGTGCCGTGAAGCTGGCGTATTACCAGGCCCTGACCTCGGGCGGGCGGGTCATCACCGCCCGCCAAGGCCAATTAATCGAAACCCGCCAAGACGGCGTGGAACGCATCATCCGCACTATCGCCCCTCCCACCGCAGTGCGTATCGGTCAAAAACGCAAGCGCAAGGCATGACCGCATCGACCCCGCGGCTGCGCATGTTTGCCGGGCCTAACGGTTCCGGCAAAAGCACCATCAATGAAGTTCTGCCGCCGCAATTGCTGGGCATTTATGTCAATGCCGGATCGAAATGAAAACCGACCAAATGCCCGCCTGGTTCAAAACCGCCCTCTGGGATCGGTTCGAGTAAAACTTTATGCACCGCCGCCCAGCGGCAGGCAAATCAGCACCAGCCCCACCAGCATCAAGGCGATGCCGATCTGCTCTGGGCGCGAGAGGTTTTCCCTGAGCACGCGGCGCGAGACCAGGTAGCTGAACACCACTTCGATCATGCCCAGGGTGCGCACATCGGCCACGTTGTGCATGGCATACGCGGTGAACCAGGCCAGCGAAGC
>JAANMX010000905.1_pt1 | contig 36785 bp, 33 predicted proteins | sample 7279681 | NCBI WGS metagenome assembly JAANMX01 (sample SAMN14094542, study PRJNA606508) | bioreactor metagenome | isolation source: A lab-scale SPAN reactor treating ammonium-rich wastewater day 351 | place: Ireland: Galway | collected 2018-01-01 | reverse complement strand
ACTCGGCCGGCGACATCACCATCGACGTGGTCACCGACCAGACCTCCGCGCACGACCCGCTGGCCTATCTGCCGCTGGGCTACGAGTTCGCCGAGATGAAGGCCCGCGCCGGGGCCGATCCGGGGGCGTTTACCCGTGACGCGCAGGCGTCGATGGCCGCCCACGTGGCCGCCATGGTCGGCTTCGCCGACGCCGGCGCCGAGGTCTTCGACTACGGCAACTCGATCCGTGACGAGGCCCGCAAGGGTGGCTTCGAGCGGGCCTTCGCGTTCCCCGGTTTCGTGCCGGCCTACATCCGTCCGCTGTTCGAGGAGGGGCTCGGCCCGTTCCGCTGGGCGGCGCTGTCGGGCGACCCCGAGGACATCCGCAAGACCGATGCCGCCATCCTGGAGTTGTTCCCCGAGAACGAGCACCTCGCGCGCTGGATCACCATGGCGCAGGAGAAGGTGTCCTTCCAGGGGCTGCCGGCCCGGATCTGCTGGCTCGGCTACGGCGAGCGTCATCGGGCCGGACTGAGGTTCAACGAAATGGTCGCCGCCGGCGAGATCGGTCCGATCGCGATCGGGCGCGACCACCTCGACTCCGGTTCGGTCGCCTCGCCGTATCGGGAGACGGAGGCGATGAAGGACGGCACCGATGCGGTTGCCGACTGGCCGCTATTGAACGCCCTGGTCAACACGGCGTCCGGAGCCTCGTGGGTGAGCATCCACCACGGGGGCGGGGTCGGCATGGGCCGCTCGATCCACGCCGGCCAGGTGTGCGTCGCGGACGGTACCGACCTGGCCGCGCAGAAGCTGGAACGGGTGCTGACCAACGACCCGGGCATGGGTGTGATCAGGCATGTGGACGCCGGCTACTCGCACGCCGCCGACGTGGCCCGCGAGCGGGGCGTCCGGATTCCGATGCTGGAGGGCTGATGGCGACGACGCTGGTCGACAACATCGGGTCGCTGGTCACCAACGACCCGGCGTGGGGCGGGCTGCTCGGCCTCATTCCGGACGCCGCGATCGTGGTCGAAGAAGAGCGAACGGGATCGGGTACGGCAGACGGTGCTCAATCCCGATCGCAGTTCCAGGAGGTGGTCGGCCGGGTCGCCTGGGTCGGTGCTGCGACGGACGCCCCGCCGGCCGACCGGCGGATCGATGCAGGCGGACGCGCGGTGCTGCCCGGCTTCGTCGAGAGCCACAGCCACCTGGTGTTCGCCGGTGACCGGGCGGAGGAGTTCGCCGCCCGGATGGCGGGGGAGCGATACGCCGCCGGCGGCATCCGCAGCACTCTGGCCGCGACCCGGGCCGCCTCCGACGCCGAGTTGTCCGCGAACGTGTCGCGACTGCTCGACGAGTACGCGCGGCAGGGCACGACCACCGTCGAGATCAAGTCCGGGTACGGCCAGAGCGTCGCCGACGAGCGCCGCAGCCTCGAGGTGGCCGCCGGGCATACCCCGTTCACCACGCTGCTCGCGGCGCACGTGGTGCCGCCGGAGTATGCCGGGCGGGCCGACGACTACGTGGCGATGGTGATCGACGAGATGATCCCGATCTGCGCGCCGCTGGCGTCCTGGATCGACGTGTTCTGCGAGCAGGGCGCCTTCGACGCCGACCAGTCCCGCGCCGTGCTGACCGCCGGGCAGCGTGCCGGGCTCGGCGTCCGGGTGCACGGCAACCAGCTGCATCCGGGGCCGGGCATTCAGCTGGCGGTCGAGCTCGGGGCGGCGTCCGTCGACCACGTCTGCCACACCGACGATGCCGACATCGCGGCGCTGGCCGCGTCCGACACGGTGGCGACACTGCTGCCGGCCGCCGACTTCTCGACCCGCAACCGCTACCCGGACGCGCGCCGGCTATGGGACGCCGGGGTCACGATCGCGCTCGGCGCCGACTGCAATCCGGGGACGTCGTACACGACGTCCATGCCGTTCGTGATCGCGCTGGCCGTGCGGGAGTTGCGGCTCACGCCCGACGAGGCGGTCTGGGCGGCGACGGCCGGTGGGGCGCGGGCCCTGGGCCGCGATGAGATCGGCGTGCTGCGGGTGGGAGCGTCGGCCGACCTGGTGTTCCTGGATGCACCGAGCCACCTGCACCTGGCCTACCGGCCGGGCGTCCCGCTCGTGCACACCGTGATGCAGGCGGGGGTGCTGCGATGACCGCGCACCTGCGCACGGCCCACCCCGGCGGATCACGCCGCAGCCGTCCGGCGAGGCAGGGAGGGCAACGATGAGCGTCACAGGCCTGCTCGGCACGATTCAGCAGATCGGCCGCGATTCGAGAACCGGTGGCTACCACCGGCCGGTGCTGTCGGCGGCGGAACTCGACCTTCGCAGCTGGTTCATCGGCGAGGCCGAGCAGCGCGGTCTCGACGTCGACGTCGACCGCAACGGCATCATCTGGGCCTGGTGGGGAGCTCCTCGGACGGGGTCGGTGGTCACCGGCAGCCACCTGGACTCGGTGCCGGGCGGGGGCGCGTTCGACGGCCCACTCGGTGTGGCCGCCGCACTCGAGGCCGTCGAGGTGTTGCGGGCGCGCGGCGTCCGGACCGACGAGCGCTCGCTGGCCATCGCCGTCTTCCCGGAGGAGGAGGGTTCGCGCTTCGGCCTCGCCTGCCTCGGCTCCCGCCTGCTCACCGGCAAACTCTCCGCGGACCGGGCAAGGGCGCTGACCGACGCCAACGGCGACACCCTCGGCGACGTGTTCGCACGGGGTGCCATCGACCCCGCCCACCTCGGCCGCGACGATGAGGCCCTGGCGAGGATCGGATGCTTCATCGAGCTGCACATCGAGCAGGGCCGCGGACTCATCGACCTCGGCCACCCGATAGCGGTCGGATCCTCGATCCTGAGTCACGGCCGATGGCGCATACGGGTGCGGGGCCAGGGCAATCACGCCGGCACGACCCGCATGCAGGATCGCAGCGATCCGGTCGTCGCGGCGGCCGCGATGGTGGGCGCGGTGTCCGCCCTGGCCCGCGACATCGACGAGGCCCGCGCCACGGTCGGCCGCTTCGAGCCCATCCCTGGCGGTACCAACGTGATCGCGTCCGAGGTGAACTTCTGGCTGGACGCGCGGCATCCCGACGATCAGGTCACCCGCTCGCTCGTGGACTCGATCGAGACCGCCTGCGTCGCGATCGCGGCGGCGCACGGCTGCGCAGCCGGCCTGACGGAGGAGTCGTGGAGCCCCCGCGCCGAGTTCGACCCGACGCTCGCCCGCGAACTGCTGGCGGCGCTCCCGGGAGCTCCGCTGCTCGACACGGGTGCCGGCCACGACGCGGGCATCCTGGCGGAGTTCGTGCCGAGCGGGATGCTCTTCACCCGCAACCCGACCGGCATCTCGCACTCCCCCGAGGAGTACGCGGAGGACGCCGACGTGGACGCCTCGGCGCCCGCATTGGCCGACGTGCTGGAACGGACGCTGACGTGACGGTGTTCTGGGCGGGACGGGCCTGGCTGGACGGCCGGGTCGCCGACGACGTCCGGGTGCGATGCGACGAGGCTGGCCGAGTCGCCGCCGTCGAGGCGGGAGTGGGGCCGGAAGACGGTGATCGCCGCCTACCGGGGGTGGTGTATCCGGGTGGCGTGAATGCGCACTCGCACGCCTTCCACCGCTTGCTGCGCGGGCGCACGCACGACGGAGGCGGCAGCTTCTGGACGTGGCGCGAGCTCATGTATCGCGAGGCGGCCCGACTCACGCCCGAGAGCTACCAGCGCATCGCGACCGCCGTGTACGCGGAGATGGTCGCCGCCGGCTGGACCTCTGTCGCCGAGTTCCACTACGTCCACCATCAGCCGGACGGTACTCGCTACGCCGAACCGCATGCGATGGAGCTCGCGCTCGCTCGCGCCGCGCGGGCGGCGGGCATTCGCCTCACCCTGCTCGACACCTGCTATCTGTCGAGCGGCTTCGGAGCACCGCTGACCGAGCGGCAGGCCCGCTTCGGCGACGGGAGCGCCGAGGCCTGGCTGCAGCGTCTCGCCGCGCTGCGCACGCGGGTGGCGCAGGAGTACCCGGCCGACGAGGTCTCGGTCGGCGCGGCGCTGCACTCGGTGCGAGCGGTGCCCGTCCAGGCACTCGACGTCGCCGCCGAGGGGATCGATGCGTTCGGGCCGGCGATGCCGCTGCATGTGCACCTGTCCGAGCAGCCCGCGGAGAACGAGGCATGCCTGGCCGAGACCGGGTTCACCCCTGCCGAACTACTCGCTGAGCACGGCCTGCTCGGTCCGCGGCTCTCCGCCGTCCACGCCACCCACCTCACCCCGACCGACATCGAACTGCTCGGGGCGGCGTCCGCGACCATCGTCATGTGCCCGTCGACCGAGGCGGACCTGGGCGACGGAATCGGGCCGGCACACGCGCTGCGGGCCGCGGGGGCCACGATCGCGCTCGGCAGCGACCAACACGTCCTGCTCGACCCGCTCGTCGAAGCGCGCATGCTGGAGCAGGGCGAGCGTCTCGCGTCCGGACGACGCGGGCGCTTCTCGCCCGCCGAACTCGTGGCGGCGATGACCCTCGGGGGCGCGGCGAGCACCGGGCTCGACGTCGGCGAGATCCGGGTGGGTGCGTTCTGCGACCTGATCGCGATCGACCCGGACTCCCTGCGGACCGCCGGCAGCGAGGACGCCCAGCTGGTGATGTCGGCCACCTCCGCCGACGTGCTCGAGGTCGTCGTCGGTGGCGTCACCCGGGTCGCGAACGGCGTCCATGCCGTGCTCGGTCCACTCAGCGGCGTCGCTCGGACGCTCGCTTCCTTCGCCCGGTAGTCACCGGCGGCGTCCCGGGCCGGGGCCGGTTCCTCGGGTTCGCGTTGTGAACGCCGGGGCCACGGCTCAGCGCTTCTCGCAGGCGATGCCGTCCTTGTCGCGGTCGAGGCCGCGGTTGTGCTTCATCGCCTCGTTGTAGATCTTGGTGGACTTCTTGAAGTTCTTCACCGGCTTGGACTTGCCGCGCACCTTGTCCTTGGCGCCCGACTTCCCGACCCCGTGCTTGTACTTCTTGTTCAGGGCCGTGCAGTTCTTGTAGGTCTTCTTGCTGTTGACCGCCTTCGCGACGGCCTGCGGCTGTGCCGCGGCGGCGGGAGCCGCCGGAGCCGCCTCCGCCGTGCCCAGCGAACCCAGCGGCAGAGCCGCCAGAACGCAGCCGACAAGGACAGACCCCATGGTCTTACGCATGATTTTTGATTCCCCCCGGAATCCCGATCCGGCAAACCCTTCGCCGGTACGACCAGGTTATTGGATACGTCAGATAAGGCTCCTGCCGGAACTGTCACCCGCGGGAGTGACCCCGCCTCCGGTCGCCCCGTTTGGGCGGACGGACGACCGCGGGGACGGTTCTCCGCGTTCGACATTCGCATGCGGAGAACCGTCCCTCACGTGTGGTCTCGACCACGAGCTCGGCGCGGAGAACCGTCCCCGGGGTGTGGGTTTTCGCACGTGGAGAACCGTCCCCGGGGTGCGGGTTTCGCACGTGGAGAACCGTCCCCGGCCTTCGAGCGGGAGGAGCCGGGGCCGCTCAGCGGCTGGGGGAGGCCGAGGGTGCGGCGCTGGGCGGCGTGCCGCTGGGCTGCTCACCGCCCGGTTGAGCGGACGCACTGGCCGCGGCCGACGGGCGGGTCGTGGTGGTCGTCCGGCGCTGGTTGCTGTTCGTCGGCAGCTCGGCGGTGTTGTCCGCCAGGACCACCAGGTCGCCGGCGGCGATCCCGTCGGTCACGTCGACCCAGCCGCCGCCGACGGCGCCGGTGGTGACGTCCACGGTGGTGGCGCTCTCCGCCCGGGCCGAGTCGACGACCTGGACGGTGCCGGTGCCGGTCCCGGTCGGGGTGACCGCCGAGGCGGGCACCCGCACCGCGTTGGTCGCCGTCTTCACCGGGATGCTCACCGATGCCTTCGCCCCCGTGGCCAGCAGCCCACCCGGGTCGGAAACGGTCACCGTGGTCGCGTAGGTCGGGGTGTCGCCGGCGGTCCCGCTGGTCTCGACCGCGTTGATCCCGGTCAGGGTGCCGCTCAGCGCCGTGCTCGAACCCGCCGGGGTGACGCCGACCTCCTGGCCGTTCTTCACCAGCGTGCGGGTCTTCAGCGGCAACTCGAAGGCCACCCGGGCGTTGCCCTCACCGACGATCGTCACCGAGCCGCCGCTCGCGGAGGAGCCCGGCGTCAGGTCGACGCTGCCGACCGTGCCCGAGATCGGGGCGCCGAGTTCGGCGTCCGCGAGATCGTCCTGCGCGGCCTGCAGCTTCTGTTCGGCCTGCAGCAGCCTCGCCTTGGCGGAGGCGACCTGGGCGGCGCTGACCGTCGGGGTGGAGGTGCCGGACGACCCGGTCCCGCCCCCGCTCCCGGAGCCATCACCGGACCCGGAGCCGCCGGGCCGTCCCGAGCCCCCGCCCGGCTTTACCAACTGCAGAACGGTCCGCTGCAGGGTCGCCGTCGCCAGCTGCACCCGGGCCCGGGCCTCGCCGCACGCCTTCAACTCGTCGGGTGTCGGATCGTTGCGCTCGATGGTGTCCGCCTGGTCGGCGATGCTCGCGGTGGCGCTGGGTGAGGAGGACGCCGACGCGTCCGGGCTGGGCGTGGCCGTCGCGCTCTCGCTCGGTTCGGCGGACGCGGTGGGTGTCGCCGAGGGTTCCGCGGTCGGGCTCGGCGTCGCGGTCGGATCCGTCGACGGGCTCGGTGTCGCACTCGGATCCGCGGACGCACTCGGGCTCGCGGACGCACTCGGGCTCGTCGTCGGGGACGGCTCGGGAACCGGTCCGAACACCGGCGCACAGGCCTTCGCCTCGTCCGCGACGGCGGCGGCCAGCTGGTTCGTGACCTTCAGCAGCACCGCCGGATCGACGGTGACGCCGCCCGTCCCAGAACCCGAACCGGACCCGGACGAACCGGAACCGGACGTCCCCGATCCGGACGATCCCGATCCCGACCGTGACCCGGAACTCGAGCCCGACGAGGAGGGATGCTCCGCCGCGTACAGGGTCGCCTTCGCCTCGGCCACGGACGTCTCGGCGTCCAGTACGGCGAGTTGCAGCGGTCCCTTCTTCAGCACGGCCAGCACATCGCCGGCATCGACAGCGTCGCCCACGGCGACCTTCACGCTGGACACCGTCCCGTCCACCGCGAAGGAGGCCGTGGCGGTGTTCGTCCGGGTGATCGTGCCCGAGGTGGTGTAGGTCTGGGTCACGTCCCCGGTGGTCGCGGACGCCGTGACGAAGCGCGGCCGGCCGGAAGGGGACGCCACCGCGACGCCGATGCCGACCGCGGCGACCACGGCCAGGGCACTCCCGGCGATGATCACGGCGCGCAGCCGCCGATTGATGGCCATCACTCGCTCCTCAATGCGTCGATCGGCGCCAGCCTCGCGGCCCGGGTGGCGGGATAGACCCCGGCGACCAACCCGATTCCCAGCGACACGGCCAGGGCGAGCAGGGTGGCCGGCACCGAGACCGACACCCCGATGCCCAGGACGGGGGTCAGCACGACCGCGCCGAGAACGCCGATGCCGACCCCGAGCAGCCCGCCGAGAATGCCCAGGATGCCGGCCTCGACCAGGAACTGCTGGCGGATCACCCCCGGCGTGGCGCCCAGCGCCTTGCGCAGCCCGATCTCGCGGACGCGTTCGCTGACCGAGACCAGCATGATGTTCATCACGCCGATGCCGCCGACCAGCAGCGAGATGCCGGCGATGCCGCCGAGCAGCAGGGTCAGCACGCCGGTGATCGACGTCGCGGTCTGCACCAGCGACGCCTGCGTGCTGACCGAGAAGTCGGCGTCGTCGGCGGTGGTCTGGTGCGCCGCCAGCAGCGCGGTGTGCACCTGCTGGTAGGCCGCGGACAGGCTGTCGGCGTCCGAGCCGGAGAGGTAGATCGACGAGACGCCGTTGGCGTTGCCCGAGGTGGACAGCCGGGCGGCGAAGGTGGTCAGCGGCACCACGACGGTGTCGTCCTCGTTGGCCGACAGCGACGAGCCGGCCGAGGCCAGCACCCCGATGACGGTGAACGACTGGCCGTTCACGCTGACCGTCTGGCCGATCGGCGACGCGTTGGTGAACAGCTCCTCGGCGGTGGTGGTCCCGATCACGGCGACGGACTGGGCGCCGTCCAGTTCCTCGGCGGAGAAGAACCGGCCCGAGCCGACCTCGCGGGCCCGCACCTGCTGCCAGGCGGGCACGGTGCCGACCACGGTCGACGTCCAGGTGGTGCTCGACGACTGCAGCGAACCGGACGTCGTCGAAACCGGCGCCACCGCCGCGATGTCGGGTGCGATCGCCGGGTCGGCGAGCATCGCGGCGTCCTGCGTGGTCAGGGTGGACACCGCCCCGCCACCGCCGCGGAAGCCGCCCAGGGCGGTGGACTGGCCCGGCGACACGATGATCATGTTCGAGCCGAGCGCGCTGATCTGCGAGGTGATCTGCTGCTGCGCGCCCTGGCCGAGGCCGACGGTCAGCATCACCGCGGCGATGCCGATCAGGATGCCGAGCATGGTCAGCAGCGAACGCATCCGGCGCGCGTTGAGCGCGGCGACCGCCGTCCGGACGGTCTCGGTCCACTCCATCACCGGACGGCCCCCAGCAGCGTGTCGGTGGAACTCAGCAGGCCGTCGCGGATGAGCACCCGTTGCCGGGCACGGTGGGCGACGTCCAGTTCGTGGGTGATGATGACGATCGTCCGGCCGGCCGCGTTGAGCTCGTCGAACAGCTCGAGGATCTCCTCGGTCGAGTGCGAGTCCAGGTTGCCGGTGGGTTCGTCGGCGAGCAGCAGCGCCGGGTCGGTGACCAGCGCCCGGGCCACCGACACCCGCTGCTGCTGGCCGCCGGACAGCTCGCCGGGGCGGTGCTGGACGCGGTCGGCCAGCCCGACCCGCTCCAGCGCCGTCATCGCCCGCTCCTTGCGCCGCGCGGCGGGCACCCCGGCGTAGACCAGCGGCAGCTCCACGTTGCGCAGCGCGGTCAGGCTGGGCAGCAGGTTGAACTGCTGGAAGACGAAACCGATCTTGCGGTTGCGCACCTCGGCCAGCTGCTTCTCGCTCATCGATCCGACGTCGGTGCCGTCCAGTTCGTAGCTGCCGGACGTCGGGACGTCGAGACAGCCGATGATGTGCATCAGGGTGGACTTGCCCGAGCCGGACGGGCCCATGATCGCCAGGTAACTGCCCTCGTCGACGGCCAGGTCGATGCCCCGCAGCGCCTCGACCTCGATCGTCCCCGTGGCGTAGGTCTTGCGCACCCCGGTCATCCGCAGCATCGGGCTCATCGCGACGGCCTCGCGGTGCCGTTACCGCCACCGGGTCCGCCCCCGCCGCCCCCGGGTCCGCCCCCGAAGCCGCCGCCGCCGAACCCTCCGCCGAAGCCGCCGGGCCCGCCCTGCTGGTCGCCGGTTGTGCTGGTCGCGCCCGGCCGGGTGAAGGTGATCTGGACGCTGTCGCCCTCGGCGAGGCCCGCGGTGATCTCGGTGCTGTTGCCGAACACCCGGCGGACGCTCACCGTCACGGTGCTGGTGGCCTCGCCGTCCACCTTGGTGACGACGGTCTTGCCGTCCTCGGTGCGGATCGCCGCGGTCGGCACGGTGAGCACGTCGGGGTAGCTGCCGGTGGTGATCACCGCGCTGGCCGTGGTGCCCGAGTACAGGTCGGTGTGGGTGCCGGAGAGGTTCACGACGACCGGGAAGGTCGCGGCGCCGTCCGTGGTCGAGGTGGCCACGATGCCGACCGAGGCGACCGTCCCCTTGATCGGCTCGCTGGCACCGGAGGGCGTCACCGCCACGCTCTGGCCGGCCTTCAGGCTGCCCAGGTCGGCGCTGCCGACGCTGCCCTCGAGCTTCCAGGTGGCGGTGCCGATGACGCTGAACTGGGCCGTGCCGGACGCCGAGGAGGAGCTGGTGTTGCTGCTGCCGGAGCCCGAGCGGGACGAGGACGAGGAGGACGATCCGCCGCCGGTGACGCTGTCGCCCTCCTCGGCGGTCACCGCGGCGACGGTGCCGGCGATCGGGGAGCGCAGCACGGCGGACGCCAGATCCCGCTTGGCGCTGGCCAGGGCGGCGCGGGCGGAGGCGACCTGGGCGTTGGCCGAGTTGATGGCGGCGGTGCTGCCGTCGTTGTCGACCACTTCGGTGTAGTTGGCCCGGGCGGTGGTGAGGTTCGCGTCGGCCAGGTCGACGGCGTCCGCCAGGTCGGTGTCGTCGATGCGGGCCAGCCTCTGGTTCTTCTTGACCTCGTCGCCGGCCTTCACATAGACGTCCGTGATCGTCCCTGAGACGGCGAAGTTGACGTCCGACTGCTTGCGCGGGCTCAGGGTGCCGTCCAGGCCGACGGTGCGGGTCTGGGTGCCCTTGGCGACCTGGACCGTGCGGCTGATCGTCTGGGGCGCGGTGGGCTCCCCGGGGCGGAACAGCAGGTAGCCACCGACGCCGGCGATCACCACCACGACGGCCGCGGACAGCCACCACTTCTTGCCCGTCATGCGGAAACGGCGCCGCGTGGGCGCCGTCGGGGTTTCAGTCGACATCGGCTCTCGGGTCTCCTCAACGGTTGCGGACCGAACATAGGACGCCAACCTGTGCGACCGCTGTGGGTTGCTGTTCGGACGCTGTGGCCGCCCCGGTGAGGACTCGGACGATGGCCGCGCTCAGCCGAGCAGGGGATCTGCCGAGCCGGGAGATCAGCCGCCCGGGGATCGGCGGGCCAAGGGATCAGCCGAGCCAGCCGGCCAGGGCGGGGTCGGCGAGGGAGTTCACGATCAGATCGGCGTCCCCGGGCTGATACGGCCCGGAGGGCACCATCACGACGGCCAGGCCGGCGGCACGGGCGGCGGCCGCCCCGGTCCGGGAGTCCTCGACGGCGACGGCGTCCGAGGGGGCGACGCCGAGCAGTTCGCAGGCGCGCAGGTAGACGTCCGGGGCCGGCTTCGGCGCGGCCACCTCGCTGGACGACACCGAGAGCGGCACCAGCGCGTCCAATCCGGACGCGGCCAGCGACAGGTCGAGCAGGTCGCGCTGGGTGTTGCTGGCGATCGCGTACGGCACCCGCATGCCGCTCAGCATGGCGACCGCGCCCGGCATCGGCTCGGAGTCGGCGCTGAGCTCTTGCCGGGCGCGCGCGATGAACTCGGCCAGGACGTCCGGACGCGGCTCACCGAAGCGGTCGGCCATGATCGCGGCGGCGTCCGCGGCCGCCGCACCGAGGAAGAGGTTGCGCTCGGTCTCGCCGTAGTGCAGCCCGCGGGTGGTGAACATGGCCGACTCGGCCACCCCCCACGGCTTCTCGGTGTCGGCCAGCAGCCCGTCGAAGTCGAACACCACGGCACGGACGGGATCGGGTCGCTGCATGCGCCCGAGCCTATCGAGCGGCGCCCGTGCCCGTGGGACCGGTCGCGCTCGTCCCCGGTTTCGCGGACGTCGGGGACGGTTCCTTGAACGGTTCAAGGAACCGTCCCCTGAACCGAAACGGAACCGTCCCCTGAACCGGAAGGGGACGGTCCTTGTGGATACCGGGGAGGGTCCAGAGCGCAAGCAGGGCGGGACGAGCGGCGCGCGGGGTCTAGAATGAGCCCGATTCGTGCTCCGGGGTCGGTGTAAGTCCGAACCGGCGGTGACAGTCCGCGACCCGCTGCTTGCAGCGGTTGATCCGGTGGAATTCCGGAACCGACGGTGAAAGTCCGGATGGGAGGCAGCACGGACGGCGGTCGTCTTTGGCGTCCGCCGTCGATCGGCGCGTACTCCTGCGCCGACCCCCGGAACGCGTGGACGCGGACCGGAGGAGACCATGACACGGCTGAGCCCCCAGCGGCGGCGCCTGATCGCGCCCGCGCTGCTCGGCCTCGTGCTGCTCGTCGTCTGGGCGCTGGCCGCGTCTGCGGCGTCCCCGATCTTCCTGCCCGGGCCCGCCGGCGTCCTGGCGCGGATCGTGGACGACGCGATCACCGGTGCGCTGTGGCCCTACCTGGCCGTCACCCTCGCCGAGGCCGGCGGTGGCTGCCTGCTGGGTGCCGTCGTCGCGCTGCCGCTGGCCGTCGCGATCCACCGCTCCGCCTGGTTCTCGGACGCCGTCCATCCCTTCCTCGGCGCCACCCAGGCGATCCCGGCGATCGCCCTGGCCCCGCTGCTGGTGCTCTGGGTCGGCTACGGGCTGATCCCGGTCGTCCTGCTCTGCGCGCTGATCGTCTTCTTCCCGATCCTGGTCTCGGCCGTGGTCGGGTTGCGGATGGTGCCCCGCGAGGTAGTGGACGCCGCCCGCATCGACGGTGCCGGCAGCCTCGGCCTGCTGCGCCACGTCGAAGCCCCGCTCGCGCTGCCGTCGCTGCTCGGCGGGTTCAAGAACGGTTTCGCGCTGAGCGTCACCGGTGCGGTCGTCGGCGAGATGGTGATGGGCGGCAGCGGCCTGGGCACCGTGCTCACCGTGCAGCGGGACGCCGTCGATACCACCGGCATGTTCGCCACCATCGCCTGGCTGTGCCTGATCGCCGCCGGCGCCTACTCGTTGATCACCTGGTGGGAGCGCCGCTCCGCCATCGTCGAATCGCTCACCTGAGGAGAGCCCATGAAGAATCGAAACCTGAGCCGTCCCACCCTGCACCGTCGGACATTCCTGACCGCCGCCCTGGCCCTCGGCGTGGCCGGCTGCGCGCCGTCCACCGCCCCCAGCACCACGCCGTCGGCCGCGCCCAGCCCCGCCGCCCGGGCCACCATCGGCCTGAGCTACATCCCCAACGTCCAGTTCGCGCCGTTCTACGTCGCCGAGGCGCAATCGCTGTTCGCGGGCGTCGATGCGACCGTCAGCCTGCGGCACCACGGCGCCACCGAGGGGCTGTTCAACGCGCTGACCTCGGGCGCCGAGGACTTCCTGGTCGCCGCCGGCAGCGAGGCGATGCAGGCCCGTGCCGAGGGCGTGGACGTGGTCGCGGTCGGTGCCTACTACAAGGCGTTCCCGGTGAACGTGATCACGCTGGGCAGCTCGCCGATCCGTGACCTGACCGACCTGAAGGGCCGCTCGCTCGGCGTCCCCGGGCGTTTCGGCGAGTCCTGGCTGGGCGTCCAGGTGGCGCTGGCCACCGCGGGCCTCACCGAGAAGGAGGTGGAGATCGTCGAGGTCGGCTACACCCAGGTGGCTGCCCTGACCACCAAGAAGGTGGACGCCGTCGCCGGCTTCCGCACCAACGAAGTGGTCCAGCTACAGGCGTCCGGGGCCGAGCCCCGCGCCCTCCCGGTCGCGCCCGGCACCGTGCCGCTGGTCAGCACCTGCCTGCTCACCTCGTCCGCCTACGCGCAGGCCCATCCCGAGGTGGTCCGCCAGGTGGTCGCCGCCACCGCGAAGGCGATCGAGGCCACCGCGGCCGACCAGAAGGCGGCCGTTGATGTCTCCGCCACCCAGATCCCCGGCTGGACGGCGTCCGCCCGTCCCAACGCCGAGGCCGTCCTGGCCGCGACCGTCGAGCTGATGGACCTCGCCGACGGCAGGTTCCAGCCTGCGCTGGACGCCGACCAGTGGCAGGCGATGGCGTCGTTCCTGGAGCGCTCGAAGCTGATCGGCAAGCCGGTGGCCGCCTCCGACGCCTTCAGCAACGCTTACACGATGTAGCCGGACTCGCGGCCAGCCTGGCGGCACCCCGGCGGCGATGGCAGGATGGCCCCATGTGGGACGTGTCATCCGGGGGGCTGGCGCCCGCCCGGGTGCCGGGCGATCCCTCGCCGGACCGAGCCGCAACCCCCGATCGCGGGCGTGCACGACGTCCCGTCGGCGGCAGTCGCCAGTGACCCGTCGCACGCGCGCAGGTCATCTGGGTAGGGCCGACCCTGCCCGGGGAGCCAGCGCGGCCGGCCTGCGGTTGGGGCTGGCCCGGGCGGTCGCGATGACCTGCGTGGGCGTCATCCTGCCCGCCCTGTTCATGGCGCTGGGGCAGCTCCCGCACCTGCATCCGCTGTGGCTGGCGACGGTCGGCGGCGGGATCGTCGGGTTCTCGCTGCTGATGCCGATCTACGCCTGGTCGCTGGGTGACGTCCGCTGGTTGTGCGGCGCCTATGCGGTGGTCAACCTGGTCGGGCTGGCCACCTGGCCGCTGGCCTGGATGGGTCCGGCCAAGGCCGAGCATGCGCCCTGGCTGTGGATGTGTCTCGGCGTCGCCGCCGTCTGCGCGGCGATGGCCACCACGGTGGCGGTCGGCTTCGGCTACACGATCGTCGCCGCGCTGGTCTTCGGCGGCGTCCGGATGACCCGCTCCGGGGGCGACCTGGACGCCCTCGAGGCCATGCAGGACGTGCTCACCCTGCTGGTGCTGCCGACCGCGTTGCTGCTGCTGATCCAGTTCTTCGCCAACGCCGTCGAGGAACTGGACGCCACCACCGTCGACTCCCAGCGGGTGGAGGCCGACCGGGCGATCGACCGGGCGCTGAACCAGCAGCGGACGGTGCTGGACGCCATCATCCACGACCGGGTGATGACCACCCTGGTCGCGGCCGTGCAGACCGATCAGCCGCGGGGCGAGGTCGCCGCGCTGGCCCGCACCGCCCTGGACGCCGTGACCGAGGCCGGCGCGACCCCCGACCTGGGGCAGTCGCTCACCCCGCACCAGCTGGCCCGGCTGATCGAGGACATGGTCGAGTCGGTCTGCCCGCAGGCCCAGGTCAGCGTCGACCCCGGCAGCGCCGGATTCCTGATCAGCGCGGCGGTGGCCAGCGTGCTCGGCCAGGCGACCCGGGAGGCCGCCCTGAACGTGACCCGGCACGCCGAGGCCGAGAACGTCACGATCGAGGTCTCGGCCCGGATCGACCGCGGCGACCAGCAGGTCCGGGTCGTCGTCCGCGACGACGGCAAGGGCTTCGACCCCGGCGACCTGCCCGAGAACCGGTTCGGCATCCGGGTGTCGATGACCGAGCGGATGAGCAACATCGGCGGCACCGTCGACATCGACTCCCGGGTCGGCGCCGGCACCGTGGTCAGCCTGTTGTGGATCGGCCGCGACCAGCGGCCCACCGACCGGGTGTCGCGGCGCCGGGCGTCCGAGGCGCTGCAGTCGGTGCTGCGGGTGGAGCTCTTCCTGTTCCTGGTCTGGCTGGTGGTCGGCATCCAGGTGCTGGTCGGCCTGCTGCAGGCCCAGGCCACCGGGGCCGACCCGCCGGTGCTGAGCGCGCTCGCCCTCGCGCTGGTCGCCACCGCGATCGCCGTCCGCCGCGCCGGTGAGCGGCGGATCAGCAACGTGGAGGCCGGCCTGGTCGTGCTCTGCCTGACCGCGCTGTCGTACCTGATGAACCAGGTGGTACAGAACACCCCCATGGCGGGCTACGGCACCTGGCACAGCTCGGTGATCATGGTGCTGCTGATCACGGTGCTGGTTCGGGGCCGGCGCGCGCTCGCCTGGCTGGGGCTGGCGATCTTCCTCGTCCAGGCCGCGGCGTGGACCTACCGCAACCAGTTGGGACCCGACGTCTTCATCGACGTCGCCTTCGGCCCGCTGCTCTGGCTGGTGCTGGCGACGCTGGTGCTGCGCGGCGTCCGGTCGATCGGGGAGCAGCTGGTCCGCGTCCGCAGCGCCTCGCTGCAGAACACCCAGGCCATGGCCGAGAGCTTCTCCCGGCTGGTACTGCGCGAGGTCTGGCTCACCGAGCTGCGCGGCCAGATCGGCCCGCTGCTGCAGAGCCTGGCCGATCCGACCCATCAGCTGAGCGCCGACGAGCGCGATGCCTGCCGCGTCCTGGAGGGTCGGCTGCGGGACGCCCTGCGCGCCGGAAACCTCGTTTCACAAGGTGTGTCGGACGCCATCCAGGCGGCCCGCGGACGCGGCGTCGAGGTGGTGCTGGTCGACAACCGGGGCTCGAAGCTGCCGGAGGCGGTGCGCCGCACGACGCTGCGGCAGCTCGAACAGCTGGTCCGGTCCTCCACCAGCGGACGCATCGTCGCCCGGACCGCCCCCGAGGGCTATGCCGAGGCGGTCACTATCCTGCAGGTCGATGCGGAGCGTAACCTCACTACGATCGACGAGTCCGGAACGGTGACTGTGAGGAAGACATGACCGACACCCCCATCATCTCCACGGCGATCATCGACGATCACGAGGCGATCCGGTTGGGGGTCGGGGCGGCCCTGCAGCAGCACGCGGCGGGACAGGTGCGGGTGGTCAGCTCCCACGAGACGGTGGACGCCTTCCTCGCCGATTCGGTGGACGCCGACGTGGTGATGCTCGACCTGTCCCTGGGTGACGACTCCGACCCCAAGGAGAACGTCGAGCGGCTCGCCGAGGTCGGCTACCGGATCCTGGTCTATTCGATCGCCGACAACATCCGGCTGGTGCGCCGGGCGCTGGCCGGCGGCGCGGACGGCGTCTGCCGCAAGGCGGAACCGATCGCCCAGACCATCGAGGCGCTGGAGGCGGTGGCGAACGGCCAGATGGTGCTGTCGCAGGAGATCCTGGCCGCGATCGAGTCCGACACCAGCTACGTGGCGGCGAATCTGGGCCCGCGGGAGAAGCAGGTGTTGTCGTTGTACGTGGCCGGCCTGGAGATCCCCGAGGTCGCCCAGCAGCTGTACATCACCGAGAACAGCGTCAAGGAGTACCTCAAGCGCATTCGGGTCAAGTACACCCAGGTGAACCGCCCGGCCAACAACAAGCTCGAGCTGTTCCGGCGCGCCATCGAGGACGGCATCATCCCCCCGGTGCAGCGCCGCAACTGACGCCCCGGCTCTACGACCACCGACACCAGCCGGCGAACTCGTCTTCCCGGGCTGACCCGGGATCTCTCTCACTCCGAACGACACCGGACGTGAGATCCCGGCGTTCGCCGGGATGACGAGGTGGAGTTGGCCGGCCGGGACGTTTGCACGGTCAGGCCTTCGGTGCGCCCAGGTAGCGGACGGCGTCGCCGAGTTCGTCCAGCGAGCCGACGTAGGCGCTCTCGATCGTGGTGGCCATGGCCACGGTGTCGCCGTCCGTGAGGGTGAAGGTGAGCCGGTTCTTCATCCTCATGCTGATCTCGGCGCCCGCGATCCGGTCCGCGTCCCACCAGAGCGTCCGTCGCCCAGGCCGGCGTCGCGGGCCAGTGCAGCGGTCTGCTCGGCGTCGGCGTCCACCTGCTGCCGCATCGCGCGCACGATCACGTCGTCCCAGGACGACAGCGGGAACAGCTGGATGGCGAGTTGGCCCTCGGCGTCGTCGAGCCATGCGCCGCCGCCGCTGAGCAGTTCGTAGGCGGGCAGGTTCGCCTCCGTGGTCGGCGCGGGTCCGGTGCCGCCGGCCCGGGCGGCCACCTCGAAGCGGCCGATGCGTTCGCGCAACGGCGGGTGGGTGTCGGTCGCGCGGTGCCGTTCCTCGGCGAGGGCGCGGGCCACCGCGGGCTCGATCCGGTCGGCGTTGGCGGCCAGCAGGCTGCGCATCCCCTCGCGGATGGACGCCCGGCGTCCGGCGAGTTCGAACAGGGACAGGTAGTCGTCCTCCAGCACCTGCCAGGTCAGTTCGACGCCGACCAGTGCCCGCATCGCCGCCGCGGCCGTTTCCGGCCCGGCGGCCTGGACGGACAGCTGATCGGCTCGCAGCTCGGCCTCGCGCGCGGCCGGGCCGGCGGCGAGGGCGAAGACCTGCAGATAGCCGGTGAACAACCACCGCCACAACAGGCCGGCCTTCTCCCGTACGTGATGAAGGAAGACCAGCCGGCGCAGGATCTTCGCCGATTCCGCGGTGTCCCCGCCCGCGAAGTGGCCCAGTTCGTGGGCCAGGACCGCTCGCAGCTCGCCGCGGGTGAACGTGGCGAGAAGCGGCAGGCCGATCTCCAGCTCACGCTGATCGGCCGATTCGGAGACCGCGGCGTTCACCTCGCCGACGATCACGATCCGGGTGGGTGGCTCGGTCTGGGCGAATGCGGCCAGCTCGCCGATCTCCGCCCACAGGCGCGGATGCTCGGCCGGGCTCAACTCGATGCCCTCAGCCGGCTCGGGCTTGTACGCCATCGCGGCACGGACGCCGAAGAACACGGCGCCGATCAGCGGAAACGCGAGGATCTGCAGGATCGGCCAGAATCCGTCGCCGTCGAGGAAGGCACCGCCCCAGGTGAACGCGGCGACGACGACGGCGGCAATGACGACGACGACGACGACCGGGAACAGCCACAGAACCAGGCTGGGGGCGAGACGACGAAGGGCCACGGACGGAACTGTAGGGGTACTCGCCCGACGGCCGCGCGGCCGGAACCGGCTCAGTACCAGCCGGCGCCGCGCTTGAACGACCACGCCTGGCACGGCGTCCCGTAGCGCTGCTGGATGTATTTCAGACCCCATTTGATCTGGGTGACCGGGTTGGTCTTCCAGTCGTCGCCCTCGCTGGCCATCTTGTTCGCCGGCAGCGACTGCGGAATGCCGTATGCACCCGAGGTCGGATTGGTCGCGTTCCACTTCCACTGCGATTCCTGGGTGAAGATCTTGTCCAGGCAGCCGAACTGGTCCTCGCCCCATTCGTAGTCGTCGAGCATGATCCGCTTGGCGATGTCGCGGGGCGGGGTCTTCTTCGGGTCGTAGCCGAGCCGTTCGACCTCTTCGGCGTAGCGGACCTTCTTCTCGGCGGCGTCGCGCTGCTTGACGAACTCGTTCGCACGCAGCGCGCGTTCCCGGGCGGCGATCTCGGTCTGCGTCCTGCCGAGCACCTCCTGCCGGCTGGACAGGGCGCGGATCACCTCGGGCTGCAGCGCCGGGCGGGTGTCGTCGCGTGAGGCCAGGTCGCCGCGCTCGTCGCCGGGCGGTGCAGCGGGGACGGTCACGTCGACCGGACCGGTCGTCTCCGCCTGGGCCACGCCGGCGGTGCCGACCGCCAGGGCGAGCGCCGCCACCATCCCGAGCACTGGACGGACGATCGACGGCACCAATCGAGAGTGCCACACGATCGCGGTTCAGCAAACCTTCAGCCGTCGCCCCCGTGGGTGACTGACCGATCAGGTAACGGATGAGCGCGGCGCGGTGCTCACCGACGGGTTTCGGGCAGGCTTCGCCCCCGATCGTCCGATCGCTACAGCCCGCGCAGGAAGTCGGGGTCGTCGTCGGGGGCCCGCGGACGCCGGCGCGGCGGCTGCTGGCGGACCGGGCGTCCGACGACCAGCCAGGCGATCGCGCCGATGCCCGGGAGCAGGATGATGAGCGCCACCCACAGCCAGCGGGGCAGCATGCGCACGCGATCGGGGTCGGCCTGGGCGACCTCGACCAGACAGTAGATGACCAGGAGGGCCAGAAGCACGACCGGGAGGATTCGCGGCATGCCTCCAATCTACCTGCCGGTCCGCAACGGGATTCGCCCTCCCGGTTAGGGTGAACGCGTGGACGTCCGGGTGATCAGCGGTTCGGCCGTCCCGCCCGCGGTGGCCGAGGTCCTGGCCGGCGGACCGGCGGTGGCGGTGGTGGCCGACGAGGCGTCCGTTCCGGCGTCCTGGGATCCGGCCGGGTCCCCGCTCGCACCCGGCATCGGGGTGCTGATCGGCACCTCCGGCTCCACCGGCGAGCCCAAGGGCGTGCTGCTCTCCACGGACGCCCTGCGCGCCTCCGCCGAGGCCACCCATCGCCGGCTCGGCGGCGCCGGCAACTGGGTGTGCCCGCTGCCGCTGCACTACGTCGCCGGCCTGATGACCGCGGCGCGCGCGGCCGTCGCAGGGACGCGGCTGAGCGTGGTGGCGTCCGACTTGTCGGAGCTGCCGCTGGCGCCCGGACGCAACTACCTCTCGGTGGTCGCCGCCCAACTGCACCGCGGCCTCGAACACCCGGACGTGGTGGCGTCCCTGACCGGTTTCGACGCCGTCCTGGTCGGCGGCTCGGCGATCCCCGCCGACCTGCTCGAACGCGGACGCGCGGCGGGCGTCCGGCTGGTCGCCAGCTACGGGATGGCGGAGACCTGCGGCGGCTGCGTCTACGACGGCGAGCCGCTGGACGGCGTCCGGATCGGGATCGGGGAGCACGACCGGATCGAGATCACCGGCGACTGCGTCTTCTCCGGCTACCGGCTCGACCCGGACGCCACCGCGGCAGCCCTGCACCGGACGCCGGACGGCCGCACCCTGCGCACCCACGACCGGGGCCGCTGGGTGGACGGGCGCCTGCGGGTGCTCGGACGCCTCGACGAGGTCGTGATCACCGGCGGCGTCAACGTCGACCTGGGCCGGGCGCAACGGGCCGCCGACGCGGTCTTCGGGCCGGGTCGCGTGGTGCTGCTGGGCGTGCCCGATGAGCGCTGGGGGACGCGCATCGTCGCGCTCAGCGAACTGCCGCTGACGGTGGACGAGTGCCGCGCCCGGCTGTCCGGACGGCTCGAGCCGGCAGCTATTCCGCGCCAGCTCCGCCGGGTCGCTGGCCTGCCCCGAACCTCCACTGGCAAGATCGATCGGCGGAGCCTACGACGGTTGTGGGCCGAAGGGAGCTGAGTGGCCACATCGAGTCAATGGCTGGAGGGCGCCCGTCCGCGGACCCTGCCGGCCGCCGTGTCCCCGGTCGTGGCCGGCAGCGGCATCGCCGCCTTCGAAGGAGCGTTCTCGATCGGGCTCGCGCTGCTCTGCCTGCTGGTGGCGCTGGCGCTGCAGGTCGGCGTCAACTACGCCAACGACTATTCCGACGGCATCAGGGGAGCCGACGCCGACCGGGTCGGGCCGATGCGCCTGGTCGGTTCGGGTGCGGCATCCCCCACCGCCGTCCGGAATGCCGCGTTGCTGAGTTTCGCCGTCGCGGGGCTGGCCGGTCTGGTGCTGGTGCTGCTCACCGGGTCGTGGTGGCTGCTGGCCGTCGGGGCGGCCGCACTCGCCGCGGGCTGGTTCTACACCGGGGGCCGGCGTCCCTACGGCTATCACGGGCTGGGGGAGCTGTTCGTCTTCGTCTTCTTCGGCCTGGTCGCCGTCGGCGGCACGGTGGTCGTCCAGGTCGGGCGTGTCACGCCCGCCACCTGGGCCGCGGCCGTCGCGATCGGCGCGCTGGCCAGCGCGATCCTGGTCGCCAACAACCTGCGTGACCTGGAGGGCGATGCCATCGTCGGCAAACGGACGCTGGCCACCCGGCTGGGCGACTTCCGCACCCGGTTGTTCTTCGCGGGGCTGCTGGTCGTGGCGATGCTGGCCGTGGTCGTCGTCTCGGGGCTGACCACGCGCTGGGCGCTGCTCGGACTGCTCGCCATCGTCCTGCTCGCCGGACCGTACCGCGAGGTGCTCTCGGGCGGCACCGGGCAGGGCCTGATCCGGGTGCTGCAGCTGGTCGGCCTCGGCGAGTTGACCGCCGCGGTGGGGCTGGCGGTCGGTCTGGTGATCGGGTCCTGAGTGCTGCTCTCCGACCCGGTCGCCTACGAGTTGCCGCTGCCGACGCGTTTTCGCGGGGTGACCAGCCGCTCGGGGATGCTCCTGCACGGAGCGGCCGGCTGGGGGGAGTGGAGCCCGTTCCCCGAGTACACCCGCCCCGAGATCGACGCCTGGTGGCGGGCCGCGGTGGAGGCGGCCGAGGTCGGCTGGCCGGCGCCGGTCCGGTCGCGGGTGCCGGTGAACAGCATCGTTCCCGCGGTGGACGCCGAACGCGCCGGGGCGTTCGCCCGCGCCGGGGGATGCCGGACGGCCAAGGTGAAGGTGGCCGAGCGGGGCCAGACGCTCGCCGACGATCTCGCCCGCGTCGAGGCGGTGCGGGACGCGGTCGGCCCCGGCGGGCGGGTGCGGATCGACGCCAACGGCGCCTGGGGGGTGGACGAGGCGGTGCGGGCGCTGCGGGAACTGTCCCGCTTCGACCTGGAGTACGCCGAACAGCCGTGTGGGTCGGTGGAGGAGTTGGCGGAACTGCGGCGGGCGCTGGCGCGGGCCGGGGTGGACGTCCCGGTCGCGGCGGACGAGTCCATCCGGCGCTCGGGTGATCCCGAACGGGTCGCGGCGTTGGGTGCGGCGGACGTCGCGGTGCTGAAGGTGCAGCCACTGGGCGGCGTCCGGCGTTGCCTGGAGCTGGCCGAGCGGCTCGGGCTGCCGGTGGTGGTGTCGTCGGCGCTGGAGACCTCGGTGGGCATCGCCGCCGGCGTCGCGCTGGCCGCCGCCCTGCCCGAACTGCCGTATGCGTGCGGGTTGAACACGGTGGCCCTACTGGCCGCCGACGTGACCGACGAGCCGCTGCTGGCCGTCGATGGCGCGATCGAGGTGCGCCGGGTCGCCCCCAGCGGCGATGATTGGCGGGCGACGGACGCGTTGGCGCAGTGGTGGTGCCGGCGGCTGTCCGCGGTGGAAGAGGGAGCCAAGTGAGTTCATCGGCGTGCGCCGGCGCGATCGTGGCGCAGCTGTGCGCCCAAGGGGTCGTCGACGCCGTGCTGGCTCCCGGTTCGCGCAGCGCGCCGCTGGCGTTGGCGCTGGCCCGGGCCGAGGCGGACGGCCTGCTGCGGCTGCACGTCCGCTTCGACGAGCGCAGCGCCGGCTTCCTCGCCCTCGGTCTGGCGAAGGCGTCGGGGCGTCCGGTGCCGGTGGTGACGACGTCCGGGACGGCGGTCGGCAACCTGCTGCCGGCGGTGATGGAGGCCCATCACGGCGGCGTCCCGCTGCTGGTGGTCAGCGCCGACCGGCCGGCCGCCCTGGTCGGCTTCGGCGCCAACCAGACCACGTCGCAGGCAACGATCTTCCAGGGTTTCGTGCGCTGGTCGGCCCGGGTGTCCTCCGCCGCGCCGGCGGCGTCCTGGACGGCGCAGGCCGCGCGTGCCTGCCTGCTCGCGTCGGGGCTGGGCAGCCGCAATCCGGGGCCGGTGCAGCTGAACGTCGAGCTCGACCAGCCGCTGGTCGGTGACGAGGGACCGTGGCCGGAGGTGCGGCCGGTGGTTCAGGCCCCGCCCGGGCCGGTCGAGGCGGTGCTGCTGCCCGCCGGGCCGCGCACGCTGCTGATCTGTGGCGACGCGCCGGCTGAGGTGGGCGCCCAGGCCGCGGACGCCGCCCGGGCCGGGGGCGTCCCGCTGGTGGCGGAGCCGTCCAGCAACGCCCGCGCGGCGGCGCTGCGCAGCGGACGGCTGCTGCTCGGCTCGGCCCTCGCCGACGAGGCCGAGCGGGTGGTGGTGTTCGGCCACCCGACCCTGTCGCGCCCGGTGAACCGGCTGCTGGCCAGGGACGATGTCGAGCTGATCGTGGTCAGCGCGGCACCCGAGTGGGTGGATCCGGGCTGGCGGGCGGCGCGGGTGGTGCCGGCGGCGCGGCTCGAGCCGGCCGACCCGGGGTGGCTGGGTCGCTGGCGGGCGGCCGACGCCGCGGTATCGGCGGGCGTCGATGCGTTGCTGGGCCGGCAGCGGGTGCTGACCGGGCCGGCGGTGGCCGCTGCGGTGATCGCGGCGGTCGGCGACGGCGTGCTGATGCTGGGCAACAGCCAACCGATCCGGGACGCCGACCTGGCGGCACTGACCCGGGCCCGGGTCTTCGCCAACCGCGGCCTGGCCGGAATCGACGGCACGATCTCCACCGCGGTCGGGGTCGGCCTTGCGTCCGGTGAGCCGGTGACGCTGCTGTGCGGCGACCTGACCTTCCTGCACGACGGCAACGGCCTGGCCGCCGGGCTGGGCGAACGGCGTCCGGATCTGCGGATCGTGGTGGCCGATGACGACGGCGGCAGCATCTTCGCCACCCTCGAATACGGCGACGACCGCTACGCCGGAGCGTTCGAGCGTGTCTTCGGGACGCCCTCCGGTGTCGACCCGGTCGCGCTCGCGGCGGCGCACGGGCTGCCGGCGTGCCGCGTCCGGACGGCGGCGGAGCTGGCCGATGCGCTCGCCCGTCCGATCGAGGGCCTGGACGTCGTGGTCGCCACCGTCGACCGCGCCGGACGCCGCGCCCTCAACGACGCCCTCAACGCCCTGGCCGCCCGGGTCGTCTGAGCGAGTCCCACGGTTTGCCCCTCGCCCCAGCCCTCATCCCCTCGTGGTCGAGTGTCGGGGCCGGTTCTTCCCGTGCGAGTTTCGCACTCCGGGGACGGTTCTTCGCGTGTGACTTTCGCATCCCGGGGACGGTTCTTCAGCGAGGATCCGGCACCGGCCGGGCCGCTCGGACGCCAAAGAGTAGGCCCCCAGTACCGATGCGGTCGGTCGTCGCGAGCGAACGTGGAGGCCACGCCGATAGCCAGAAGAACCGTCCCCGGAGTGCCAAGTTCGAACGCGGAGAACCGTCCCCGAGTTAGGGGCCGCGCTCAGTTCAGGGATCGCAACCAGCGGCGGACGTGCCAGGTGGCCTCGACGTCGTCCTCGTTGTACTCGAGCAGGCGCTGCCGGGCGGAGGCCCGGATCTCCTCGGTGTCGCCGGTGACCGCCTCGTCGAACCAGGCCAGGCTGTTCAGGCCGCCGGGGGTGGCGTCCCGCCAGGTGAAGCCGGCCGCCTTGGTCGCTACCACCTTCAGGCCGAGGCCCTGGGTGCCGAAGAAGTGGGTGCGGATCACCGTGAACAGGTCCACGAAGTGCCGCCGTGCCCAGTCGACCATCCAGGTCAGGGGTTCGGCGCCGGAGGCGTCGGCGAGGCGCTGCAGCCGCACCACCTCGTAGTCGGAGTAGTGGAAGACCAGCGCGTCGACGCCCGCGACGAGGTCGCGCAGCCAGCTCGTCGCCGCGCCGGCCAGTTCCCGTTCGGCGTCGTCGTCGAGGGTTTCGAAGGCGCTGAAGTGCCGGTAGTAGCGGCTGCCGTCGCGGGCATCGTCGACCAGGAAGCCCCACAGGTAGACCCGGTCGTCGGTGGAGGTCTCGATGTCGAGGTCGATCTCGACGGTGGCCCGGGGCAGCTCGATCGGGCCGTCGGTGACCCGGTCGAAGTCGACGCCGCGGGCCATCAGCACCGAGCGTCGCCAGGCCAGCCGCAGCCGGTCCTCGGCGCCGCCGCGGTGGGTGATCCGCGGCACATACCGGGGCAGCAGGTCGTCCAGATCGCTGGCGGCGAGCTCGGTGACCGTGGCAACCCCGAGGTCGCGCAGCACCCGGATCTCGTGCACGTCCAGCGGCGACTTCGAGATCCGCAGGCTCAGGTCGTCGTCGTCCAACTGCGGACGGCAGACGTCCCACCACTGGCACCAGCCGCACTCCCGGTTGGCGATCGGCAGCAGCGCCGGCGGGTCCTGCGGCGACAAGGCGGACGCGAGCGCGGCGACCTCGACCCGGAAGGCGTGTTCGGCGTCGTAGCGCTCCAGCGCCGAGACCTGGACGGGCTCCTCGACCGCCGGCATTCGCGGGCTGGGCGGCAGCACCGGCGCCCCCAGGTCGACCCACGAGAACACCCGGCCCAGGCCGGGCAGGTCGTCGCTGCCGACCACGGCGGCGAGCGGTTCGGCGGCGGCGTGGCCGAGCCGCAGCAGCATCCGCTGGTAGTGCGCCAGCTGCAGCAGGTCGTTGAGCCGCCAGGTGTGCCGGAACCGGAACCCCTCCAGCTCGCGCCGGTGCAGCGGATCGGCCAGGCCCGACCAGGTGACGCTGGAGGCGCCGTTGCGCGGGTCGGTGACCCGGTGGAATTTGATCTCGGCCGGGTGATACCCGCCGTCCGTGTCGCGCAGCAGCAGATCCGGACGTCCGCTGCGGTGCTCCACCGGGTCGCGGGGGAGCAGCGGTCCGATCAGCACCTCGACGCCGGACGCCATCGCGTCCAGCGCGGCCCGCTCCTGGTCGGCGCTGGGCAGGTGGGCGAGGGTGCGGCCGTCGAGCACCGAACCGGTGAAACCCGACAGCAGCAGCTCCAGCACCTCGGCCTCGAACGCGACACCGCCGTGGAACACCTCGCGCAGCCCCTCGTCGGCCGGGGGGAGGTGCAGGCCCGGGTGGAATGCGTTGTGGGTCTTGACCGCACAGCTGCGGGCGGCGTAGGCGTCGAGGGTGAACATCAGGCACGGCCGCGGTGCAGCGCGACGATGCCCCCGCTCAGGTTCCTCCAGGCGACGTCGGTCCAGCCGGCGGCGGTCAGCGCGTCGGCCAGCACCGGCTGGGCCGGCCACGCCCGGATCGACTCGGCGAGGTACTCGTAGGCGACCGGATTGGACGAGGTCAGCCGCGCGATCAGCGGCAACGCCCGCAGCGCAAGGCCGTGGTAGGCGAGCCGCAGCGGCGTCCAGGTCGGGGTGCTGAACTCACAGATCACGATGCGCCCGCCCGGCCGGGTGACCCGGTGCAGTTCGGTCAGCGCGGCCGCGGTGTCCTCGACGTTGCGCAGGCCGAACGAGATGGTGACGGCGTCGAAGGCGTGGTCGGCGAACGGCAGGGCGAGCGCGTCCGCGTTGACGAAGGCCAGCTCGGGCTGCCGCTGCTTGCCGACCTGCAGCATGCCGAGGCTCAGGTCGGCGGGCACCACCAGCGCGCCGGCGTCCGCGAACGGCTTGGACGAGGTGCCGGTGCCGGCGGCCAGGTCGAGGACGCGCTCGCCCGGCCGGGGCGCCACGGCGGCGAGCACGGCACGCCGCCAGCCGCGATCGAGTCCGCCGGTGAGCAGGTCGTTGACCAGGTCGTACCGGGCAGCCACGCCGTCGAACATCGCCGCCACATCGGCGCGGCGCTTGGCCAGCGTCGCCCGTGCTCCTCGCAGTTCACCCACGGGCCATAGCCTGCCACGGCGCGCCGACACCCGTTCGCGCGAACCGTTCGGTTCCGGAGATCCCGGCGTCCGCCAGGATGGCCGAACTCGACGCCACCCGCACCATCGTCGAGCGTGCGCGTGCTGACGAGGTCTCCATCGAGGCCCGCCAACTCGCCGCCCTGGCCAACGCCCGCCGGCACGCACTCACCGAGGCGGCCGACCACGATGGATAGGACACCGGACAAGTCGCTGGTGTGGACGTTCCCCACCCCCACCACACCACTGTTGGCCGTCGCCTACCGCGACCTCTACCTCGCCGCAGAGGGCACCGCCCAGCAGAAGGAGATGCTCGGCGACCCGGCCCTGCTCCCGCGCCCGTGGGACCCGGCCACCTGCCAGGACCCGCTCCTGCGCCAGGAAGTGTGGGACTGGCTGGAGGAGTTCGTGGTCTGGTTCAACCGCGAGTACGTGTGGGACCCCAACGCCGGCATGATCCCCTCCTGCTGGCCACAGCACCCCCACCTCGTCCACGAGATTGCCGTGCTCGCCGACCAACGCCGGCGTGCTGGCATCGCGACCACCAGCGACCTGCTCGAGGACTGGCACCGCTACGCCGTCCCCGCCTTCATCGACCGGATGAAAGCCCGCCTGAAGAACCAGTGCGACGACAGCCACCCCAGCTGGCCCGCCCGCGGCCGCCACGCCCGCCTCCTGAACGAGTTCGACACCCGCCTGCGCGCCTACGGCAGCGACGTCACCACCCTCACCCAGCAACTCGCCGAGCACCACCGGGCCGCCCTCCTGGCCGAACCGACAGCGCGCCCCAACCTCCGCTTGGTCGACGGCAGCCAGGTCGACCCCGACACCGGGGAGATCCTCCGATGACCCCCCATGCAGCCCTACGAGCTTGACGCCTGGCTCGGCGACACCGAGCTGACCAGGGACCAGCGCGAGGACTTCGAGCGGAGTATCGACATGATCGCCGCCCGCTACCCGGGCCGGGACCACGGACAGCATCCCGACGAGGAGATGATGGGGGAGGCCATGAGTGGCGCGATCAGGGTGCTGCTGGGCGATGACACGCTGGAGGGTCTCGCGCAGGAGTGGTCGCGGGCGCGCGTGGCTGAGCGGGAGGCCATGGGTCGGCTGACGGGGGCGGTCATCGCTACTGCGGATGCTAGGGTTGCGGAAACGGTGATCGCCGAGCGAACGGGCCTGAATCGCCGCTCGGTGCGGCTGGCTTTGGGGAAGTGAGCCCCGCGCGACACCCCGCCCTTTTGCGGGAAAGGGCCCATTCTGAACAAGCACAGAAATACCTGATGACCGACCTGTGGACCTCGGCCCGGAGTCGTGCCGGGTGTCATATGGAAGCGGACGTTCTGCCTACTGTCTCCTGGACGACGCGGACGGCTTGGCGTCAGCTCGCAGGCCACCCGGACGAGGGCGTGACGCCGGCGCAATGAGCGGCTGTCCGGTCAGCGTCCACAGCGGAGGAGCGGGTGTCACGGTCTTGCCCTCACCGCCCCGATTGGTGCGTTTCCCTGGGGAGGGTGAGTCGCAGGGTGGCGCCGGTGCCCTCCCCGTCGCTGGTGGCGGTGAGGCTGCCCCCGTGGGCTTCGGCGAGTGCTTTGGCGATGGTGAGCCCGATGCCGGATCCGCCCTTGTCGGCCTCCCTGGCGGCGTCGCCGCGGTAGAAGCGCTCGAAGATGTGCGCGAGTTGTTCGGCGGTCATGCCTTGGCCTGTGTCGGCGACGCTGATGGTCACGGCGTCCGGGGTCGAGGTTGACGTCACGTCGACTCGTCTCCCCTGGGGGGTGTGTCGGAGGGCGTTGGTGAGCAGGTTGCCGAGGATCTGGGCGACGCGCTGGGGGTCGGCTCGGACCGGCACGTCGTCGACTCGGACGGTGAGGGTGACGCCTTTGGTGTCGTAGGCGTGCCTGGCCTGACGGATCGCCGGCTCGACCAGATCGGTGAGCGGTTGCACGCTGGTCTGGAGTTCGATGCGTCCTTCTTCGGCTCGGGACACCTCGTCGAGGTCGCGGGCGAGCCGAGTGAGGCGTTGGGCTTGTTGCTCGACGACGGCTTGGGTGTTGTCGTCCCAGGTGAGGACACCGTCGGCGATCCCTTCGAGGTGGGCGTTGAGGGTGGCGATGGGGGTACGCATTTCGTGGGCCAGGTCGGACAGGAGGCGCCGGCGGGTGTTCTCGACGTCGCCGAGGCGGTCGGCCATGGTGTTGAACGTGTCGCCCATGGTGCTCAACTCGGGGCCGCCGCCCGTGACGGTGACCCGGGCGTCGTAGTCGCCACGGCTGAGCCGGCCGGCCGCCTGGGTCAGGAGCTCGACGGGATGGCCGATGCGGCGGGTCAGGTACCACGAGATCCCGAGGGAGGCGGCGAGCGCGACCAGCAGCCCGACGGTGAGGGAGATCATGCTGGCGTCGGCGAAGGCGCGTTCGATGTGGACGATCTCGGGAGAGTCGGGCGGGTGGCCCGTGTCCAGGAGGTGGGCGTGGAACAGCGGTGGCCCGATGATCGCGGCGGTCAGGCCGGCGCTGGCCACGATGGCGAACAGGACGATGGCTTGGGCGACGAACAGCCTGGTGCCGAGCCGCCACGCTGCGATCGCCTCAAGCAGGCGGGTCACCCTCGTCCCATCCGGTAGCCGACGCCGCGGATGGTGGTGATGTAGCGCGGTTCGGTCGGGTCGTCGTCGAGTTTCTTGCGGAGGTTGGCGACGTGGACGTCGACGACGTGTTCGTCGCCGACCCAGGCGGTGTCCCACACGGTGTCGATGAGTTGGCGGCGGCTGAGTGCGACGCGGGAGTGGGCGGACAGGACGTCGAGGATGTCGAATTCGGTGCGGGTGAGCGCGACGGGGTGGTCGGCGATCCAGACTTCGTGGCCGGCGGCGTCGATGCGCAGGTCGCCGAACACGCGGTGTTCCTCCATTGCGGGGGTGGCGGCGGGTGGCCTGCGGGGGCGCCGCAGCACGGTCTGGACGCGGGCGACGAGTTCCCGGTTGCTGAAGGGCTTGGTGAGGTAGTCGTCGGCGCCCACGGACAATCCGATGAGCCGGTCGACCTCGTCCCCGCGGGCGGTCAGGATCAGGATGTAGCAGTCCGAGAAGGTGCGGATCTGGCGGCACACCTCGATGCCGTCGAGCCCGGGCAGCCCGAGGTCGAGCACGATCACATCGGGGTCCTCGGCCCTCGCCTGGGCGACGGCGTCGGGACCGGTGTGGGCCTGAGTGACGTGGTGGCCTGCCCGGGTGAGGTAGGACGCGATGACGGCGGCGAGTGCGCGTTCGTCATCGACGACCAACACCTTGGTCGGCTGTGCACCTTCGCTGTTCATGTCAGCCAGTATGGCCGCGACCCGCTGAGCACTGGTGAGCTGGGTCGGGCTCCCGGGCGGGTCTTGATGCGATCTTGAGACGATCCCGGTCGAACGGTGAGGCAACGCCGGGATGCTGAGTCAAGCCCGTGTTCGACCCGAGGCCGGCGTGCTGCCTTCGGTCTCTAGCCGGGGCCTCGTCGTGGGGCCGCACGGGGTCTTCCACAACGAGGAGTCAATTCGCGTGACGTCGTACCGTGCTGTCCGTGCCGTAGCCATGACACCCAGCCGATCCGCAGGTGAGCGCCCGCGAGGTCCTTTGCCGGGAGCTGGCCCTCGGCGTGCGGCGCCTGCTGCGCAGCGCCGTCCGACGGTGGTTGCGCTGTCCAGCCTGGGGTTGGCGGCGGCCGTGGTCGCTAGCGTGGGGGTGGTCGGTCTGGGTGCGGCCACCTCGGTGGCCGCGGTGCCGCGTCCGGACGCCGTGGGCGCCCCGCTGCCCGTGGCGGAACTGCGCGGCGTGCAGACCAGCCGCGGCGAGACTCGCGTGACCAGGCAGGGGGATGCAATGCTGCCGGAAGGCCCAGCGGTGGGCGACGCCCGCGCTGCACGCAAGGCGGTGGCGGAGCGGCAGGCTGAACTGGAAGCCACGGCGGAGGCGATCGACCGGGAGACGCAGCGGCTCTCCGATGTCGCTGCGCAGCAACGGCAGCTGGCTGCGCGGGAGGCTGAGCGGGAGGCTGAGCGGGCGAAGGCGGCCGAGGCTGCTTCGAAGGCCTTCGTGTGGCCCACCGCGGGTGGGATGTCCAGCGGGTTCGGGTACCGCGTCCACCCGATCCTGAAGACGCGCAAGCTGCACAACGGCGCCGACATCGGCGGGGCCTGCGGGCAGCCGATCGTGGCGGTCCGCGCCGGCGTCGTCACACGGGCGGAGCGATCAGGGTCGAATGGTGGGGCCGGCCACAATGTCCGGATCGACCACGGCCCGGTCGGCGGCGCCGAACTGGAGACGGCCTACCTGCACATGGGCGACGTGGCGGTGAAGGTCGGCCAGCGGGTCGAGACCGGGCAACGGTTGGGCACGGTGGGCTCGACGGGTCTGTCGACGGCCTGCCACCTCCATCTCAGCCTCTACAAGGACGGCGCGGGCAGCGACCCGCTCGCCTACCTCACGAAATAGTCGCGATCTTGACCGAACCTGAACCTGCGCCACACGGCGACTCCACAGCAGGCGGCCACAGTGGCAGGACGTCAGGAGAGGGGATTGCTATGGGCTGGGGCATGTGGGTCCTCATGCTCGTCGGCATGGCCGGCTTCTGGGCGGTGGTCCTGATGGGCATCCGGGCGCTGTTCCTGGCGGGCGGGAACACGCCGGCGCAGGGATTCCGCGACGTACCCGAGAACGACGCCACCGCCGGGCGCTCGCAGCCTCGGGCTTCGGCCGAGCCGCCGGCCCGGACCGACTCCTCCTCAACGTCTCGAATAGCACCCATCGAAAGGCACCCATGACTGGCATGTCCCGACGCACGCTCCTGCTCGGCGGACTCGGCCTCGGCGCCGCCGCCCTGACGGGCTGCACCTCCGCGCCGGCCGCCGGCCCCGTCCCCTCCGCGTCTGGCCCGATGCCGACGCTCCCGCCGGCCACCCCGAGACCCGGGCAACGGATCGTCGAGCAGGTCTTGACCGCCAAGCCTGTGACCCTCGACCTCGGCGGACCCACCGTCCCTACCTGGGCCTACGGCGACACCGCGCCCGGTCCGCTCGTGAGGGCTACCGCGGGTGACTTCCTCCGGATACGTCTTGACAACCAGTTGCCCGCGGACACCACCATCCACTGGCACGGGATCCGGCTGCACAACAAGGCCGACGGTGTCCCCAGCATGACGCAGGACCCGGTCCCGGCCGGCGGGTCGTTCACCTACGAGTTCACCGCTCCGGATCCCGGCACGTACTTCTTCCACCCGCACGTCGGCGTCCAGCTCGACCGCGGCCTGTACGCCCCCCTGATCGTCGACGACCCGAACGAGGCGGGCGCCTACGACGCCGAGTGGGTGGTCGTGCTGGACGACTGGGTCGACGGCACCGGACGCACCCCCGACGACGTCCTCGCGAAGCTGATCGCCGACGGGGGCCCTGCCCCCAGCGGCGGCATGGGCGGCATGGGTGGGATGGGTGGCATGGACCACGGCGGTCACGGTGGCGGCAACGCTCCGCAACCGTGGGGGGATGCCGGCGACGTCACCTACCCCTACTTCCTGATCAACGGACGCGTCCCCACCGCACCCGCCACGTTCGAGGCCAAGCCGGGCCAGCGCGTCAGGATCCGGCTCATCAATGCGGCGTCCGACACGATCTTCACGGTCGCGCTCGGCGGCCACCGACTGACGGTGACCCACGGCGACGGCTTCCCCGTGGAACCGCGGGAGGTCGACGCCCTCTACCTCGGCATGGGCGAGCGCTACGACGCCCTCGTCACCCTCGACGACGGCGTGTTCCCCCTGGTGGCTCGTCCGTTCGGCAAGACCGAGGGCGGCCAGGGCTTGGCCCTGGTCAGGACCGGTTCGGGTCAGGCCCCCGGCCCCGACGTGTCGCCCGCCGAACTGGCCGGGCGCATCCTGCTGGCCACCGACCTGCGTCCCCACGAGTCGGTGAGGCTGCCTTCACGATCGCCGGACGCCACCGCGCACATGTCGTTGGAGGGGTCGATGAGCCCGTACCGGTGGGGCATCAACGGGGCCCCGTTCGGGCAGAACCAGCCGCTCACCGTGCGTGAGGGGCAACGGCTGCGGCTCAACGTGATGAACATGACGATGATGACCCACCCCCTGCATCTGCACGGGCACACGTTCGCGCTGCCGACAGGGCTACGGAAGGACACGGTGCTTCTGGCGCCGATGCAGTCGATGGCGCTCGAGCTGGACGCCGACAACGTCGGCGACTGGATGGTCCACTGCCACAACATCTACCACGCCGAGGCCGGGATGATGATCGGCCTGCTCTACCGCGGCTGAGCGGGAACGTTGACGCGACCTTGACGGTTCCCACAACCAGACCCGACCTTCGTCGACCAGCCTCGTTGGTGTAACGATCCGACCGACGCCAAGGAGTCCCTGCCATGAATCACGACCACACCGACCATCGCGCCATCCCGCCGGCCGGCAGCGACCCGTACGACCGGTTCGCCGCCGACCCGTTCGCGCCGACCACCCCGGCACCGCCCGTTGGGCAGCCGGCCCCTACGGCCCAGCCCGTGCGGCACCGGTGGTGGATGCACCTGCTGATGTGCGCCCCGATGCTGGCTGTCGTCGGATTCCTCGTCGCCACCGGGGCGGCGGGCGGCGGCGTCATCGGCTACGCCCTGTTGTGCATGGCGATGATGGGCGCGATGATGCTGCTCATGAACCAGGGCTCCGCTGGCGGCCACAAGCATTGACCCCGGCACCCCCACGCCCGTCCGCCCTGACAGGAGAATGTGATGAACCTGAACTCCACCGCCGAGTCGGTCGTGCTGCACGTGGGTGGCCTGCACTGGGCCACCACCGCCCACGGCGTCGAACAGACCCTCCTGACCCGGCCAGGCGTGCTGGCGGTCGACGCGAACGCGATCTCCCAGACGGCGACCGTCACGTTCGACCCGACGCGGACCGACGTCGCCGAACTTCAGGGCTGGGTGCGCGAGTGTGGCTACCACTGTGCCGGCGAGTCACAGCCCACCCACGTGTGCGTTCCCCGCATCGAACCGCCAGGTCATCCCGGCGGGCACGCAGCCCCGGACGCCCACGCGCGGCACGGCGGCCCCGGAACCACGGTGCCGCACGGTCATGGGGGGCACGACCAGGCGGCGAGCCACGCCGCGGGGGTGGTGATCTCGCCGCATGACGCGATGGGTCATGGCGGTCATGGGGGGATGTCGATGGACGCCATGGTCGCCGACATGCGCAACCGGTTCCTGGTCGCGGCGGTGCTGTCGGTGCCGATCACGTTGTTCTCCCCGATGGGACGCGACATGCTCGGCTTCGGGCTGCCGGCGCCGTTCGGGTTGCGGGACGAGGTGTTCGCCCTGGTGTTGTCGCTGCCGGTGGTGTTCTACGCGGGCTGGATCTTCTTCGACGGGGCTTTCCGCGCCCTGCGGAACCGGACGCTGGACATGATGGTGCTGGTCGCGATCGCGATCGGCGCCGGGTGGCTGTACAGCCTGTACGTCACGCTCACCGGTGGTGGCGAGGTGTTCTTCGAGGCGGCCGCGGTGCTGACCACGTTCGTCTTGTTGGGGCACTGGTTCGAGATGCGGGCCCGCGGCGGCGCGAACGACGCCATCCGGGCGTTGCTGGACCTGGCGCCGCCGATGGCGACGGTGATTCGTGACGGGGTCGAGGCCGACGTGCCCACCAGCGAGGTGCTGGTCGGCGACCTGGTGCTGGTCCGTCCCGGCGCGAAGGTGCCCGTCGACGGCGTCGTCCGGGAGGGCCGTTCCGAGGTGGACGAGTCGATGGTGACCGGGGAGTCCTTGCCGGTCGACAAGACGGTCGGTTCAGCGGTGGTGGGGGCGTCGATCAACACCACGGGGACGCTGCGGGTGGAGGCCACCAAGGTGGGCGCGGACAGCGCCCTGGCGCAGATCGTCGCGCTGGTGCAGCAGGCGCAGAACTCGAAGGCCCCCGGCCAGCGGCTCGCGGACCGGGCGGCGTTCTGGCTGGTGCTGGTGGCCATCATCGGAGGAGGGCTCACGTTCGGGGCCTGGCTGCTGGCCGGCGCGTCGGTCCAGACGGCGATGCTGTTCGCGATCACGGTGGTGGTCATCACCTGCCCCGACGCCCTCGGACTGGCGACGCCGACCGCGATCATGGTCGGCACCGGTCTGGGCGCCAAGCGAGGAGTGTTGTTCAAGAACGCCACCGCCCTGGAGACCTCCGCGAAGGTCAACACGGTGGTGATGGACAAGACCGGCACGCTCACCCGCGGCGAACCCGAGGTGACCCAGGTCATCGCCGTCGGGGGCGACCCCCACCTCGACCTGGTCGCGGCGGTGGAGCGCGAATCCGAACACCCGCTCGCGGCCGCCGTGGTCACCCATGCCGACGCCCTCGGCGTCGCGACCCGTAAGGCTGCCGAGTTTCGCAACGTGCCCGGCCACGGGGCCACCGCCGTCGTCGACGGACTGGACGTTGCGGTCGGAAACCGGCGGCTCATGGAGTCCCTCGGTGTCGACCTGTCGGCGGCGGGGCCGATCCGCGAGCGGGTCGCCGCCCAGGGCCAGACCGCCGTGTTCGGAGCGGTGGACGGCCGCATCGTGGCGGTCATCGGGTTGGCGGACGCCCCCCGCGAGACCTCCGCCCGGGCGGTCGCGGCGTTGCACGACCAGGGCGTGCAGGTGGTGATGCTGACCGGCGACAATCAGGCGACCGCGGAGCGGATCGCCGCCCAGCTGGGGATCGACACGGTGATCGCGGACGTGCTGCCCGGCGACAAGGCCGCCCATGTGGCCGATCTACAACGCCAGGGGCGGGTGGTGGCGATGGTCGGTGATGGTGTCAACGACGCCCCTGCTCTGGCCCAGGCTGACGTGGGGGTCGCGATCGGGGCGGGCACCGATGTGGCGATCGAGACGGCCGACCTGGTCCTCATGCGGTCGGACCCCCTCGACGTGCCGACCGCCCTGACCATCGGCCGTGGCACGCTGCGGAAGATGCGGCAGAACCTGGGCTGGGCGGTCGGTTACAACGTGGTCGCCCTGCCGATCGCGGCCGGCGTGTTTGCCGGCGTCGGGCTGACCCTACGGCCAGAGATCGCTGCGCTGTCGATGTCCGGTTCCAGCCTGATCGTCGCTGTCAACGCCCTGCTGCTGAAGCGGTTGCGGCTTCCTGACGAGCACCACCGCCGACCAGGCACCCCGGCCGCGCAGGCTGCGTCGGGATCTTGACGCGACCTTGATCCGATCCTGCCGATCCGGACACGAGACCCACCTAACCTGACACCAGAAGCGGTACCCCTGGGGGGTATCAGGACAGGGTGAGGTGGTTGTGATGAGTTGGCTCGTCATCGGCGGCGCACTGGTGGTCACCGGGTTGTTGTGGTGGTTCTTCTTCGGTCCGAAGCGGGCCGGACAGGTGAGCCTGGAGGACGGCGTCCAGGTGGTGCGGGTCACCGTGGACGGTGGCTACATCCCGGACGTGATCGAGGGCGTCCGCCCGGGCGTACCGGTCAGGCTCCTGTTCGACCGGCAGGAGAGCGGTGAGTGCACCTCGCGGGTGGTCATGCCCGACTTCAAGGTCAACGCAGCGCTGCCGGCGTTCCGGACCACGGCGGTCGAGTTCCTTCCCACCGAAACGGGGGAGTACCGCTTTGCGTGCGGGATGAACATGGTGTCCGGGGTGGTCCGGGTCAGCGGGAGCCCCCCGGCCGATACCCAAGGCGGCGGCACCGTGGTGGAGCAGGCCTCCCGGCCGGTGGACGGAACGACCGCGGCCGGCCGCACCGCCCCCGACGCGGAGTCGGAGGAGGCTGAGCGTGCCGCCGAGATCCGCGACTTGACCCGCCGCCTGCTGGTGGGTGCGGTGCTGTCGGCGCCGGTGCTGGTCGCGGTGATGGCGGTGGAGTTGTTCCAGGCGATGTGGGTTCCCGAGTTCCTGATGAACCCGTGGCTACAGCTGGCGTTGATCGCTCCGGTGATGTTCTATACCGGCTGGCCGATCCACCGGACCGGCTGGAAGGCGCTGTCGCACCGGACCGCCGACATGAACTCGCTGATCACCTTGGGCACGTTTGCCGCCTTCGGCTACAGCCTGGTGGTCACGTTCCTGCCCTGGCTGCTGCCCGACGCGCTGCGGCATGTGTACTACGAGGCCGTCGGGGTGATCATCACCCTCATCCTGCTCGGGCGGCTGCTCGAGACGAAAGCGAAGGCCGGCACCGGTGAGGCGATCCGTGCCCTGATCGGGCTGCAGCCCCCTCGATCACGGTGTTGGCAAGCAGTTTCTCGGCCGCCTCACGCACCTGGTCGAGGC
>JAANMX010000900.1_pt1 | contig 36896 bp, 34 predicted proteins | sample 7279681 | NCBI WGS metagenome assembly JAANMX01 (sample SAMN14094542, study PRJNA606508) | bioreactor metagenome | isolation source: A lab-scale SPAN reactor treating ammonium-rich wastewater day 351 | place: Ireland: Galway | collected 2018-01-01 | reverse complement strand
GGCAGAGTCGCACGAGAGGTCAGGCGCGTTCAGTGCGCCTTCGATGGCCTGCATGTCCTTCAAAAACACTTTGGGGAACAGGATCAGGTTTTCCATCGCTTCGATATTTTTCAGATTCATGCCCGCCTGCAAATACAGACGCGCGGGCAGTGCCACAAGGCGGTAGCGGTCCTGAAAATGGCAGACATGCTGCAGAAGCTCGGGGTTTGAATCAGGAAAATCGAATTCGGACAAAATGTTATTGGCGAACATGACCGCGAGGATGCCGCGCGGGTTTGTTGACGCCATGATCTTGAAAAACTCCTGCGTAATCCGTTCGCGTGAAAGGGTTTTTATCTTCGCGGCGGCGGCGCGGCAGGCTTCGAGCGCCTGCGCGTCGAAATCCCCCTTGCCGTAAATCGCGTGGAAGCGGAAGAAGCGCAGGATGCGCAAATAATCCTCCGCGATTCTTTGTGCAGGTTCGCCGACGAACCGGATGCGTCGCGCCTCCAGATCGGCGATTCCCTGCCCGGTCGGGTCGTAGATGTTCCCCGCCTGATCGGCCAGAAGCGTGTTCATGGTGAAATCACGGCGCTGCGCGTCCTCGATCCAGCTTTCGGTGAAGCCGACTTCGGCGCGGCGGCCGTCGGTTTCCAAATCGCGGCGCAGGGTCGTGATCTCGAAGTGCGTCCCGTCGATGAGGGCGGTGACAGTGCCGTGCTTGATGCCTGTGGGGATAATGGTGATGCCTTTGGCCGTGCAGCGTTCCGTAACCGTTTCGGGCGGGAGCGGCGTGGCGAGATCGACATCCTCCACGGGCAGGCCGAACAGCGCGTTGCGCACGCAGCCGCCGACGAACAGCGCGGCGGGGCCTTCGGTCTTATTCCGCCCATCCTCCAGCGCGGCCAGCAATTTTTTCGCCGGGGCGGAGGTCATCCAGTCCTGCGGCGCGATGGTTTTGACGGGGCGAAGGCCTGCTCCCTTACTCACCGTGCTGATCCTCCTCGGCTAGTTGATAGGTTTGCCCGCCCAAAGTGAGGCGTGCGCCGTAATTCGAGAGCAGATCGTAATAGACCGCGCGGCCCATGCGGGCGTAAAGACCGCCGCGCACCTCGATATAGGGGATTTTACCTTCCGCCGCGGGATAGGCGCGAAGCTCCAGCGGGCGTTCGGGCGACACGGTCACGCGTTCGCCCAAGTTGGTTGTGAAGATCAGCGCCTCACCCTCGATTTCATAAGCGGTGATGACGAAGGGCACGTCCTCGACCTCCACCGCGTATTTCTCGAACGGGGATTGCAGCCAGTAGCGGCCCTGATCGTCGCGCTTGAGGCCGCGTTTGGCGAACAGCGCCACGATCGCGTCGCGGCCGATGGGGGCGCCGTCATGGTACCAGCGCCCGTCGCGGTCGATGCGGAAATTCTGCGGGTCGGCGTCGGGTTGATGTTGTGTCATGGGGCCGATGGTTCTAAGATACGCGCGGAGCGGACGGTTACGGCCCTTGTTCTTGGCCATGCCCGGTTGTCGCCAGTATAATCGCCATCCCTTTTCCAAGGAAGGAGTTTCTAAAGCCGTGAGCGAAGTCAAGATACACAGGAACCCCAAGGATTTCGCCGACGAGGCGGGCCAGAAACTGTTCCGCGCGCGTTCGGAAATCTCCAAGATCATCTTCGGGCAGCAGCCGGTCGTGGACCTCACCCTCACCACGCTGATTTCCGGCGGTCACGTCCTTCTCGTGGGTGCGCCGGGCCTTGCGAAAACGCTGCTGGTGGAAACCACGGCGCAGGTTCTGGGGCTGAACTCCAACCGGGTTCAATGTACGCCCGACCTTATGCCCGCCGATATTCTCGGCTCCGAGGTGCTGGAGGAAGACGAAAAGGGCAAACGCGCCTTCCGTTTTATTCCCGGTCCGGTCTTCACCGAATTCCTGATGGCGGACGAGATCAACCGCGCCAGCCCGCGCACGCAGTCTGCGCTTTTGCAGGCGATGCAGGAAAAGCAGGTTTCGGTCGCCGGAAAACCACACGCGCTGCCGCGCCCGTTCCATGTTCTGGCGACGCAGAACCCGATTGAGCAGGAGGGCACCTATCCCCTGCCCGAGGCGCAGCTCGACCGTTTCATGATGCAGATCGACGTGGATTACCCGGACGAGAAGGCGGAGCTTGAGATCATCCTCAGCACGACCAGCAACGAGCATTACGAGCCGCAGGCCGTGATGAGCAAGCAGGACCTTATCGACATCCAGACGCTGGTGCGCGATATGCCGATCGGCGAGGAGGTCGTGCAGGCAATCCTGAAACTGGTGCGGGCTTTAAGGCCCGGGCCGGACGCGCCGGATTTCGTGAACGAATACGTCACATGGGCGCCGGGGCCGCGCGGATCGCAGGGCCTGATGCTGGCGGCGCGCGCGGCGGCGCTGCTGGATGGGCGGCTGATGCCCGTGCTGGGTGATGTCACGGCGCTGGCGGTTCCTGTGCTCAAGCACCGGATGGCGCTCAATTTCAAGGCCCGGGCGCAAGGCGTTGACGTGGCGGACATTATTGGAAAGGTCGCAGGCGGACTTTAACCCTCCAGCACCCCTTCGGAAGGAGCCCGCCTGTGCGGCCCATGATGCGTTTTACGGATATTATCGCCCTGCGCCATCAGGCGGACCGCGCGTCGGCCAGCCTGCCCTCGCTCATGATGCGTGCGGAGCGCGTGGCGAACGGAATCCTGCATGGCGACCACGCGCTGCGCAAGGCTGGGGCGGGCGAAAAATTCTGGCAGTTCCGTGATTATGAGCCGGGCGATCGGCCGCAGGATATCGACTGGCGGCAATCGGCCAAGGGCGACCGGATCTTCATCCGGCAAAAGGAATGGCAGATCGCGCAGAAGACGTTCTTCTGGTGCAGCGGCAGCGCGGGCATGGAGTATGCCTCCTCCCGCAGCCTGCCCACCAAGGGCGATGCGGCGCGTGTGATTACGCTGGCGCTGGCGATTTTGCTTTCACGCGCCCACGAGCAGGTCGGATTTTACGGCGAGCCGCGCACCGGACGGAGCGAGGCCAATTTGCAAGTTCTTGCGCAGCGGCTTTTGCGTCCCTCGGGCGATGCGGACGCGACGCTGCCTGAAATGGATGGTTTCGCTTTGCCCCAGAACGCCTCCCTCATCATGGCCGGAGATTTTCTTGATCCCCTGCCCCGGCTGGCGGAGACCTTCGATATGCTCTCGGCCTCGACCGCGAACGCGCTGGTCGTTCAGGTTCTGGACCCTCAGGAAATGGATCTCGATTTCACCGGGCGGGTCATGTTTCAGGGGCCGCGCAGCGATGAGCGCGAGACGGTCAATAATGTCGGGTCTGTGCGGGCGCAATACAAGGCGCGGGTACAGGAGCATCTGCAAGGCGTGTATGCGCTCTGCGCCGGGCGCAACTGGCCGTATGTCCTGCATCGCACGAATCATGATCTCGCGGAAACCGTCATGGCGCTTTGGCTCATGATCGGGGCGGCGAATCAGGGGGTGCGGGGATGATGGGGCTGTTCGCCAACATGGTCTTCCTCCAGCCGTGGATCCTCTCCGCGCTGCTGGCGTTGCCGGTGCTGTGGTATTTGCTGCGTGTCACGCCGCCCGCGCCGCGAATCGTTTCGTTTCCCGCAACGCGGTTTCTTGCGGGCCTCATTTCCGACGAGCAGACGCCGAGTAAGACGCCGTGGTGGGTTCTCCTGCTGCGACTGTTGATCGCGGCGCTCATCATCATCGCGCTCGCGCGGCCCGTCTTCAATCCCGCCGAGGGTATTTCGGGCTCTGGTCCGGTGCGGCTCGTTCTGGATAACAGCTGGGCGGGGGCGCAGAGCTGGGGCTTTCAGATGGAGGCCGCCGAGGAGGCGCTCAAACAGGCTTCGCGCGACCAGCGGGAAATTTATATTCTGACCACCGCGCCGCAACCGGGCGAGACCTTGCCGCTGCATCAGGGGCCGATGGCGTATCAGGAGGCGGTTTCTGTTCTGCGCGGGCTTGCGCCGCTGCCGTGGCCTGCCGATCTCAAGGCCGCGACGGAGGCGCTTAAAACCTCTGCGAGCAAACAGAGTGTGACCTCGCTGTGGTTCGGGCACGGACTTGACGAGGGCGGGATGAAGCTGTTCGCGCAAGCGCTGCAGGCGCAGGGGAGCCTGCGTTATACCGGGCCTGAGGGGAACCGCTTGCCGCTGCTGATCCGTCCCGGATCGCCCGAAGAGTATGCGAAGAACAATCAGAAGACCGGCGGGGTGCATCTCGCGATCGAAGCGCCGGAGGGCGTGCCCGACGTGTTCCCGGCGGCGGTGCAGGCCGTTTCGCGGGCCGGGCAGATTCTGGACGTTCTCAACGTCACGCTGAACAAAAAGAAAACGCCACAACCCGTCCATTTCGAGTTGAGCGACCGCCTGCGGGCCGAGACGAGCATGTTCCGAGTCGGAGGCCTGCGCGGCGCGGGCGCGGTTTTGCTCATGGACGATCAGTTCGTGCGGCGGCATGTCGGGATCGCCGAACCGGCGGAGGATTCGGACACCGCGCCGCTGGTGAAGGCCGGGTTTTACCTGCGACGGGCGCTGGAGCCACACGCGCAGATCACGAGCGATACGATCGACGCGCTTTTGAAGATCGAGGATCTCTCCATGATCATCCTGCCCGATGTCGGCGCGATGCCTTCGGATACGCTGAACGCGCTTGAGCAATGGGTGAAGAATGGCGGTCTGCTCTTGCGGTTCTCCGGGCCGAAGCTGAGCGAGGCGCAGGGCGAGCAATATCTCATGCCCGTGCGGCTGCGCGCGGGCGGGCGGGCGCTCGAAGGATCGCTCTCGTGGGACAAGCCGCAGGCCCTCTTGCCGTTCGCGGAAGACAGTCCGCTTTACGGGCTGGAGGTTCCCAAGGAGGTGCGGGTGCGGCAGCAGGTTCTGGCTGATCCGGCGCAGGATCTGGAGGATAAAGTCTGGGCGCGGCTTGAGGATGGAACGCCGCTGATCACCGGGATGGCGCTAGAGCGCGGGCTGGTGGTCCTCGTACATACGACGGCCACGCCGGACTGGTCCGATCTCGCGCTGTCGGGCGTTTACGTTGAAATTCTCAAGCGGATCGGCAGCCTCGCCGGGCGGGCGGTGAACAAGGCGCTGCTCAATAAACAAAGTTTTCTCGATCCAGTGCTGATCCTCGACGGGAACGGGGCGCTTGGCCCGCCGCCGGCCTACGTGCAATCCCTGCCCGCCGATGCGACGGAGCGGTTCGTGCCGGGGCCGCTGCATCCTCCGGGGCTTTACGGTTCGGGCGGTGTTCAGTTCGCGCTCAATCTCGGCACAGCCCTGCTCCCCTTGCGCATGGCGGACCTGCCCGCGAGCGTGCAGCGGGCGTTCTACGAGACGGAATACGAGGTGGATCTCACACCTTCCCTTCTCTACGGGGCGCTGATGCTGTTCTTCGCCGACTGGCTGGCGATGATGCTGATTCTCTCGGGCGGGCTGGCGGCCCTCGCTGCGCGTTATGCTCGGCGGGCGGCGGCGGTCCTGATTTTAGTTGCGGCGTTTTCGGGCGGGGCAAGAGCCGAGGACGCGCCTGCGATCTCAGAGGACGATATCAAATATGCCGGCGGGTTTTACCTCGCGTATGTGCAGAGCGGCGACAGTTCGGTCGATGCGATCACGCGGCGAGGGCTCGAGGGCCTTTCCGACATTCTCACCCGCAGGAGTTCGGCGGAGCCGGACGGGATCGTCGCGGTGAATCCGGAAACCGACAATCTGGCGTTCTTCCCGCTGATCTACTGGGCGGTTGCGCCGGGCAAGTCGCCCTATTCCGGCAAGGCGATGCAGAACGTGCAGAATTATCTCGATCACGGCGGCACGATCCTGTTCGATACGCGCGATGGCGGGCGCGGATCGGCGGAGACGGAGAGTTCGCGCACGCTGCGCTCGATTACCGAGACGCTCAACATTCCGCCGCTGGTTCCGGTGCCCGAACAACACGCGCTCAAGCGTTCCTTCTATCTGATGGAGGATTTTCCGGGGCGCAGCGCGGCGGGCGATGTCTGGGTTGAAGCGCACAGCGCGGGCGGGCGGGACGATGTGTCCTCCGTTATCATCGGCGGGAACGACTGGGCCGGGTGCTGGGCTGATTCCGGGACGGGCGGCATGCGCTCCCCGGTCTTCGGGCGTTCGCGGCAGGAGGAGCTTTGCCTGCGGTTCGGGGTCAATCTCGTGATGTACGCGCTCACCGGGAATTACAAAAACGATCAGGTCCACCTGCCGCATATCCTGCGGCGGCTGGATCAATAGGGAGGCGAAGCGATGAACGGTCCCGCTCTGCGCCTGCATTTCTCGCCGCTTCTGGACGGCTGGTGGCTCGGCCTTGCCATCGCCATCGGCGTGCTGTTTGCCGCCGCCGCGCTGTGGCGTTCGCGGCGGACGCTCGCGTTCCGCATCGTCGCGCTGGCGTTTTTCATTCTGGTTCTGATGAACCCTTCCCTTTTGCAGGAAGAGCGCAAGGGCGTGGACGATGTGGCCGTTATCGTCGTTGACCGCAGCCCCAGCCAGGATATGGGCCAGCGCAGGGCGCGGACAGACCGGGCGCTTTCTTCCGTGCGGGCGCAGCTTGAACAAATCGACGGGCTGGAGGTGCGGATCATTGAGGCGCCACAAAGCGGGACGCTTGAGAACCGCACAAAATTATTTGAGGTGCTCGACCCCGCCTTCGCCAGTGTGCCGCAGACGCGGCGGGCCGGCGTGATTTTCATCACCGACGGGCAGATCCACGATGTGCCGTTCAACGATTCGCAGTTTGCGCAATACGGCCCGGTCAGCACGCTTCTGAGCGGCGACCGGAACGAGCGGGACCGCCAGATCGTCATCAAGACCGCGCCCAGCTACGGCCTCGTCGGGCAGAGCGTGACGGTCAAGTATATCGTCGAGGACACGCCCAATATCGGGGCGCAGACAGCCAACGTTACGCTGCGCAAGCATGACGGGAGCCGCGAATATTACACCGTCCCGGTGAATGCGGAGCAGAGCGTTACCCTGCCCGTCGATCATCCGGGGCAGAACGTGTTTGAGCTCAGCGTCAACGTCGCGGCGAATGAGCTGACGCCCGCGAATAACCGGGCGGCGATCCTGCTGAACGGGGTGCGCGACCGGCTGAAGGTCCTGCTGGTTTCCGGACGCCCGCATGCGGGCGGGCGGACGTGGCGGGATCTTCTGACCTCCGATCCCGGCGTCGATCTCGTGCATTTCACGATCTTGCGCGAGCCGCAGAAGCTGGATCTCACGCCGCAGCATGAGCTTTCGCTGATCGCGTTTCCGTTCCGCGAGTTGTTCGAGATCAAGCTTTACGATTTCGACCTGATCGTTTTTGACCGTTATCACCTCAACCGCATCCTGCCCAACCAGTATTTCGACAATATCGCGCGGTATGTTCAGGAGGGCGGCGCGTTCCTGGAGGCCAGCGGCCCGGCCTTCGCAGGCGAGGATTCGGTTTATATGACCAGCCTGATGAATATCCTGCCCGGCAGCCCCACGGGGGCGGTGATCGAAAAGCCCTTCCGCCCCGGTCTGACCGAGCTCGGGCGGCGGCATCCCGTGACCAATAACCTTGAGTGGGGCGGCGTGCGTTCCGCCGACAAGGGTGCGACGCCGAAATGGGGGCGGTGGATGCGGCAGGTCGATCTTCGGGCCGAGAGCGGCGATACGCTGATGGATGGGTTCGATAAAAAGCCGCTTTTGATTTTGGACCGGGTGCAGAAGGGCCGCGTGGCGCAAATCGCTTCGGACCATATCTGGCTGTGGTCGCGCGGATACGATCATGGCGGGCCGCATGCCGAGCTTTTGCGGCGGGTCGTGCACTGGCTGATGAAGGAGCCGGAACTGGACGAACGCGCGATGAATGTGCTGGTGCATAACGACACCATCATCGTGCGCAAGCATATCTACGACAAGGACAGCGAGCAGATTGCCATGACCGCGCCGGACGGCGTGCCATCGACATTCACGCTTGCGCCGACATCCGATGGATGGCTGGAGCACCGGGTGAAGGCCCAGTCGCTCGGCATCTACGGCTTCGAGGATGAAAACCGTGAGCGGCGATATGCGATCATCGGGGATATCAATCCGCCCGAACTATTCAGCGTCAAGACCACGCCGGACCGTCTGGCCCCGGTCATGGCGGCCTCGGGCGGCGGCGCGGTGTGGCTGGACGATGTGCCGGAGCCGCGCGTGCGACTGCTGACCAACACACGGACCTACGCCGGGAACAACTGGGTGGGGCTGCGGCAGAATAGCGGCTATACGGTCACGGGTGTACGGGATATCGCTCTGATGCCGGAATGGGCCAGCCTCGTGCTGCTTTTGTGCCTTCTGGTCTTCGCGTGGTGGCGCGAGGGGCATATGAAATAAACTGTTGCTCCGCCGGATTCAGTGCGCAGGCTGCTTTGGCTCTGCTTGCCTGGATTTGGAGGCGTTAAGAGTCGTCTCAATCTGTTCCGCCAAAGTATCCTTAGAAACAGGCTTTTTCAGGATCGCCTTGATCGCCGGGTGGTCGTGCGCCATATCCTCAAGCTGCTGTTTTGTATATCCGGTGAGCATGATGAAGGGAATATCTGGAAAATCGTAATGTACCTGATGCACCAATTCCGTGCCGCTCATTTTCGGCATGTTTTCATCGGTGATGACGAGATCGAATTCATTCGGGGATTGGCGCAGCATATCCAGCGCATCCAGCCCGGAGACACTTGTTTTTACGGTGTAGCCCATGCGCTTTAGCATGTCCTGCATCATGTCGCGCACCGAGTCCTGATCCTCGACAAGCAGAATATGGGCCTCTCCCTTGGCTTTCTTTTTGCGCGGCTTTTTGTCCCGCTTTTTCCTGAGGCCACTCTGATCGACATCCTCATTCGCTGCGGGAAAGAAGAGTTCGAATACCGTGCCCTTGCCCAGCGTGCTCTCGATGACCATCGCTCCCTGATGACCTGTTACCACGCCGTGCACGGTGGCCATACCCAACCCGGTGCCCTTATTTACGGGCTTTGTGGTGAAGAACGGTTCGAAGATATGTTCCATCACCACACGGCTCATCCCGCAGCCGGTATCGGATATCCGCAGCACGACATAATCATGGTCCCTCGCGACACGGCCCAATACGAGGCGGGTCGTTCCGGCGTTTCTATCTTCAACCCATGTCGGCGGTTGCTCGCCCGGATCGGGCAGGTCGTTTGCGATGGCCTCGGGGAGCGGAAAATCTTCAGCGTTCTTGGTTGATACGCTTATGCCGATCGTGCCGCGATTCGTGTCGATCGCGTCGCGCGCGTTTACGGACAGGTTCATGAAAACCTGCATAATTTGCGAGGCGTTGCCTTTTATTACGGCTTGCGGCACTTGATAATCGGTTTTGATCTCGATGGATTTAGGCACGCTGGCATTCAGGATCGAGACGGTTTCCTGCAAGGACAGCAAAATATCGACAGGCTCCATGGCGCTGTCCTTGCGGCGGGAGAAGGCGAGCATCTGGTCGATCAGGGCCTTGGCCTCGCGTCCGGCGCTGAGGATGTTTTTTGCGAAGCCCCGTTGCGGCGAGTCTTCGGGAAGATCTTCCTCGAGAAATTCGGCGTAGCCGGAAATCGCGGCGAGGATATTGTTGAAATCATGCGCGATCCCTCCGGCGAGGCGGCCGACCGCCTCCATCTTCTGGGATTGATAGAATTGCTCTTCGAGCTGCTTTTTTTCCTTTTCGTTATTATGGCGTTCCGTCACGTCGCGCGTGGTGCAGATCAGGCCGCCGTCGGGCAGGCGCGAAAGCGCGAGGTCAAGGCGTTGCACGGCGCCGCCATCAAGCTTGAGTTCGACGGGGCCTGTCCAGAACCCTTCGCGCTCGATGGACGCGAGGGCCTTGTCCACCATGAATTTCGCCTGATCGTCCGGAAACAAACGCAGCCAGTTTTCGCCCAGAAACTGGTCTTCGGCTTCAGGCGGAATGCCGTAGATGTTGAAGAGCGCGTTGTTCATATAGGTGAGCTGCGAAAAGCGGTTGATGATCGCGATGCCTTCCTGTGAGGCCTCCATGGCCATCAGGCGGTTTTCCAGAAGGCTGTGCGCGGCTTCGTGGGCGCTCAAAAGCTCGTGGTGGCGGCGGCGGGCGTGAAGGCTTTGCAACATGGTCTCGACGGCGAAGGCTGCCGTCGCGATAAGGCCGATGAATAGCACGAGGCTGGCGAGAGGCTGGCCGCCCGCAGAGGCAACCCACGCCAGAGGCAGGGCGATCACGCTCAAAACGATCACGAACACCGCCGGGCGGATCGTGCTTCCTGTTTTTTTGCCGGCCTGTTCGGAATTCATTTACGGCCTCTGCCGGAGATTTGTTGGGGTCAGTCTTTATCGGACTCTTTGCGCGGGTCGCGCACCGGGCCGAAATCGCGGAGTTTCAAGGCCGCCTGCGTACGGTTCTTAACACCGAGCTTGCGGCATATGCTGCGGACATGCAGCTTGACGGTGACGACCTGAAGGCCCAAAGCCTGCGCGATGTCCTTGTTGGTCGCGCCGGACGTGAGGAAGCCCATGATCTGGGTTTCGCGCGGGGTGAGGCCGAGCTTGTCGAAGTTCGCCTGCGCCTCTGCCTCCGCCGCGCCGGGTTCGGGCGGGTCTTCGTAATAGGCGGGCATGTAGCTTTTGTTGTCTGAATCATACGGAACGAACATGTCGCCCTTGACGATGGACTGAATCGCCTCGATCAGCGCCTTGCCGGAGAGCGTCTTGGGAAAATAGCCTCTGGCGCCGAGTTCGAGCGCCTGCTTGACGTTGGCCTGTTCGGCCACGCCGGACATGATCGCCACGGGTTTTTGCGGGAATTTTTCGCGGATATATTTCAATCCCTCGAAGCCGCGCATGCCGGGCATGCGGAAATCGAGCAGAATGAGGTCGAAATCGCTTTCAACGCTCAGGATTTTTCTGACTTCGTCGAAGTCCTTGGCCAGAAGGACGCGGGAGCCGGGGCTGGCGCGTTCGATGTACTGCACCAGGGTGTCACGAAAAAGCGTGTGGTCGTCTGCGATGAGGAGTTTCATGTCCCGAGAATTGGTTAATAATGAATTAAATACGCAGTACGCCTATCATCATAATACAATTCGATTCTTAAAAAGCCCATAACACAGAATATATCATATTTCGGGTACAAATGTAGGCCGTTCAATCGGCGGTCACGGTTTCCTCTCCCTCGCCCGCCTCGCTGTCGGCCACGAGGATCACCTGATCGGGGTCGCGCTGGATGCCCTTGAGGCGCAGCCTGTAGACGTAGACGTTTTCCATCACGCGCTGGACATAATTCCGGGTTTCGGAAAAGGGTATGAGTTCGATCCAGTCGATCATGTCGATATCGCCCTTGCGCGGGTCGCCGTAGGTCTTCACCCACTTGTTCACTCGGCCCGGCCCGGCGTTATAGGCGGCGATGGCCAGAGGATAGGCGTTGACGTAGCTGCGCAGGAGGCCGCGCATATATTCCGTGCCCAGCAGGATGTTATGGTCCGGGCGAGCGGTCAGCCATTCGCCCTGATGCGCGACGCCCAGCTTGCGGGCGGTGTCGTTGGCGGTGCCGGGCATCAACTGCATCAGGCCGCGTGCGCCTGCCGAACTCAGGGCGTTGTAGTCAAACATGCTTTCCTGCCGGATGACCGCGTGGATCAGCGCCCATTCCACGGAGTCGATCTTCTCGATCCATTTGGTGATGGTGGGATAGGATTGCGCGGTCAGGAACAGGCCCTTGCTGGTGGCCTTTTTGGAAATCTTGATCGCCTCGTGCATGTTGCCCATCTGGGCGGACGTTTCGGCGGCGTAGCGGTAAGCCTTGGGGCTATCCTCGGAATCGATGAAGGCGGTCATGAAGCGGGTGAATTCCTTGTCCATCCCGGCGGCGGCAAAGAGTTGCGCGGATTGCGCGAGGTCGTTGGCGGCGAATTTATCCTTGTCGGAACGCGTCAGGACAGGCGGCGCGACCTTGGGAAGCTGGTTTTGCATCCGCAGCTTCATGGCGGCGAGCTGGCCGTAATAGACGGTCTGGAACGCGGCGGCTTTTTTGTACCAGCCCGTGGCCATGTCGCGCTGCTTCATCGCCTCGGCGGCGCGGCCCGCCCAATAGGCGGCGCGGGATTTGCTGATCGGCGTTTCGACCTTGCCGAACATGGCGCTGAAGCGTTCCAGCGCTTCGGTCGGCTTGTTCATAAACCTCAGGGCCAGCCATCCAGCCAAAAACTGCCCCTCCGCATACGGAACGCCCGCATGCTGCATGTGGTCCTTGGCCAACAGATAGGCGCTTTTATAGTTTCCGGCTTCAAGCTGGCGGCGGATGATGATCTCGCGCTCCTTCCACCAGTCCTCGGGATTTAAAACCTTCTCCGGATCGGGGGCGGCGTGGAGAATTTCCATCGCACCGAAATCCTCGTTGTTCTTGCGGCGCCAGCGCAGCCGCTCGAACAGCAGGCCGGGGTCGTTCTGAAGATTTTTTGGCACCTTTTTGATGAGGCCTTCCACGGCCTTTTTGCCGCTGGAGAGGGCGATGCGGGCCTCGGCCAATTCGGGGTAGCCGTTGCCGAGAACCCCGGCGATGGCGCGGGCGCTGTCGTCCTTGCCGCCCTTGAGCAGCAGCGCGTCGAAACGGCGCTTGTGCGCCTCAAGGGGCAGATACTCGCCGTATTTCTTGAACAGGTCGCGTTGCTGGTCGCGGGAGATCATCGCGTCGGCCCACCAAGCGGTCAGGAATTTCTTCGCGTCCTTCTCACGGCCCTGCGCGATCATCGCCTCCATGTAGCGGCCCATGCCGCGCGCGGTGACGGGCGGATAGTCATTGAACCACGCCATGATATCGGCGGAGGGCAGGCTGGCGGGCATCACTTCCTCAGCAAGGGATTTCATGCCCTTGATGCCCGGCCAATCATGATTCTGGCGGATGAAGCGGGTCAAGCTGGTATAGAGCGAGGGGTCCCAGTTTTTGCGGTCGCCGGTGAAGATCAGCCAGTGATAAATCTTGGCGGCGAGTGGGTCGCGGCTTTCGGCCACAAGTTTGCGGGCGACGTCCTTGCGGCCCTCCCGATAGGCCTTGATCGCCTCGATCGTATTCTTGCGGGCTTGTGCGGTTTGAACGCGGCTAATCTCCGTATCCTTCGCCGCGAGCGGCGCGGGAAGCGCCAGAAGAACCATGTGAAAAATCAGGACAAAGCCCATCAGAGCCTTGCGGAACGGGCGATCAGGGGCTAAATTGGGCAAAATCAAAGGATTATCCAAAAAGAAAGACGGGACAGAATGTTTAAAGGCTCCATTACAGCTCTGATTACGCCCTTTACGAACGGCGAGATCGACTGGAAGGCGTTTGACGAACTTGTCGAGTGGCAAATCGAGCAGGGTACGCATGGTCTTGTTCCGTGTGGCACTACGGGCGAGAGCCCTACTCTTTCTTACGATGAAGACATGGCGGTTGTCGAGCGGTGCGTGCAAATCGCCAACAAGAGAGTGCCCGTCATCGCCGGAACCGGATCGAACGCGACGCGCGAGGCCATTACCCTGACGCAGCACGCGAAGGCCGTGGGCGCGGACGGCGCGCTGATCGTCGCCCCCTACTACAACAAGCCGACGCAAGACGGAATTTATGCGCATTACAAGGCGATTCACGACGCGGTCTCCATACCCATCATATTATACAACATTCCGGGGCGGTGTGTGATCGATATATCGGTCGAGACCATGGCAAGGCTTGCAAAACTGCCGAATATTGTGGGTGTCAAGGACGCATGCGGCGATCTGAGCCGTGTTCTGGAGACCCGCAACGCGATCGGCCCGGATTTCTGCCAGCTTTCGGGGGATGACATCACGGCGGCGGCGTTTCTGGCGCAGGGCGGCGTGGGCTGTATTTCCGTGGCCTCGAACGTGGCCCCGGCGCAGTGCGCACAGCTCCAAAACGCCTGGGCGGCGGGCGATCTCAAGAATTTCGCGAAGATGCGCGACCTTTTGCTGCCGCTGGCCAAGAATTTGTTCTGCGAGAGCAACCCCGCGCCCGTCAAATATGCGGCCTCGGTTCTGGGCCTGTGTTCGGACGAGGTGCGGCTGCCGCTCGTCCCCGCTTCGGCGAAGGCGCGGGCGCTGGTCGATGCCGCGATGGCGCATGCGGGGCTGAAGCCCGTGCAACGCGCGGCCAAGCGGGCCTGATTTCCTTTTATTCCTTGCCTGTACCCCGCGCAGACTGTACCCTCGCCGTTTCTGAATGAACGAGCGTTTTAGAGCCCCATGGCCGCGAAAAAAGACAAGAAAAAAGGCGCGATGATCTCGACCGACTCCGTGGTGGCCGAGAACAGGACCGCGCGTTTTGATTATGAGCTTTCCGACCGGTACGAGGCCGGGATCATGCTGACGGGGTCGGAGGTGAAATCGCTGCGGCTGGGTCAGTGCAGCATCAAGGAATCGCACGTGGGGCCGAAGGGCGGCGAGATCTGGCTGTGGGGGGCGAACATCGCCGAATATAAACAGGCCGGGCCGCATTTCCAGCACGAGCCGACGCGCCCGCGCAAGCTGCTCCTGAATAAAAAGGAGATCAACAAGCTGCTCGGGGCGGTGGCGCGCGAGGGTATGACGATCGTGCCAACCAAGATTTATTTCGACAAAAAGGGTCGTGCGAAGATCGAAATCGCGCTGGCCAAGGGCAAGAAGAAGCACGACAAGCGCGAAACGGAAAAGAAGCGCGACTGGGCGCGGCAGAAGCAATCCATCATGCGCGCGAAGAATTGATCTAAGCGGCCATTTATCATCCTCATCGCGCGGGCGCTCCTTTGTCATTCCCGCGAAAGCGGGAATCCAGATAGAATCGCAAAGACGCGAAGACGCGAAGACTCCAAGCGGCCTATGAAACACAACGATCACAGCGGACACAACGCGGTTGGTGCTTTCCCCCGTCATTGCGAGGAAGCCGCAGGCTGACGAAGCAATCTATACGGCTTGGATTGCTTCACCCGCTGACGCGGGTTCGCAATGACGCCCTCCTCCGTCATTCAGGCGACTTGTCCGCCGAAGCCTTGGCGTAGGAGGAAGGCGGGAATCCAGATAGAATCGCAAAGACGCGAAGACGCGAAGACTCCAAGCGGTCTATGAAACACGGCGACCACAACGGACACGACGCGGCCCGTGCTCTCCCCCGTCATTGCGAGGAGGCTCTCGGGCCGGCGAAGCAATCTAGCACCTGTATATGGATTGCTTCACCCGCTGGCGCGGGTTCGCAATGACGCCCTCCTACCCACCATCATGATCGTGACGCGGGCGGTGCTCTTTTTTGTCATCCTGAGCGGAGGCCCGCAGGGGCCGGAGCCGAAGGATCCAAGGCGGGCGTTCTTGGCGTTTCAGATCCTTCGCTGCGCTCAGGATGACAAGGGGGGACGCGGGGTTACAAAGGGTGCGCGGAATTTTGTACGCAGGCGCGGGGCGGTTTTGGTAGACTGCTTGCGGCGTGCGGCCACGGGTGCGCCTTCGAGGCGCAAAAGATGTCTGGCTACGGAAATTTCAAGGGCGGGCGGCAAGCGCTGCTGATCATCGATTCGCAGCGGTTGCATGTTGACCCGGATTTCAACGACCCCGCGTACATGTCGTGGGGCGTGGATAGCGGGATGCAAAAACCCAATGGCACGGCGGAGACGCGGGCAACGGCGGAGCGGTGCCGCGATCTGGCCGACGAGGCGCGCGGTGCAGGCGTTCCGGTGTTTATCGTCTATTACGCGTTCGACGACGAGGATTTTTCCAGCGCGAATGGCGGGCTTTATATGGTGGAGTACAAGCCGGAGCGTGGCGATCTTCTGGTGCCCAAGGACGAGATGTCGGTGTTTCAGGGCAGCGATCTGGATGTTTATCTGAAAAAGCGCGGGATCGACACGCTGTTTCTGGCGGGGTTTCACGCGTCGCGGTGCATCACGGAATCGGCGATGGACGGGGTGGACAAGGGATACCGGGTGAAGCTGGTCGAGGCGTGTATCGGGGAGAACGACCCGCACAGCGACATCGCGGTTTCGCGGGCGCTGGGCGCGCTGGAGGCTTACGGGGCGGAGCGCGTTACGGCGGCGCAGGCGGTGTCGGCGATGCGCGGGGTTCATCATGGAGATTTTGAGCCGGAGGTTATCGAGCCGGCGTAAATCAAAAAGCGGAGTGGACTAAGCCCGGTTCTAAGGCACGGCACCCGCAGGTTTGAAGCGGGCTTAGTCCAGTCGTATTTTTCTTTGCCGTGCCCTTTACTCAACGGTTCAGGGTGCGAAGCTTAGCCCGCACCCCTTGCCGTTCGACTGTCCTTAAAATGCGATCTCTCAGGCCGACTTTTTGCGCTTGCCGCCGCCGGATTCATCGTTGGCAGTGGATTCGGCCGCGTCCTCGGCGGCTTCTTCCGCCGATTCGGGGCCGACGAGCATGGCTCCGGCAACCAAGCCGGCATTCTGGCGGATCTGGCTCTCCAGCTTTGCCGCCAGTTCAGGATGGTCCTTCATAAATTGTTTGGCGTTCTCGCGGCCCTGCCCGATGCGCTGGCCGTCGTAGGAAAACCACGCGCCGGATTTTTCGACGATGTTGGCGTTGACGCCGAGGTCGATGAGTTCCCCGGTCTTGGAGATTCCCTCGCCGTACATGATATCGAATTCGACCTGGCGGAAGGGCGGCGCCATCTTGTTTTTGACGACCTTCACGCGGGTCTGGTTACCCACTACGGTTTCCTTATCCTTGATCGCGCCGATGCGGCGGATATCGAGACGGACGGAGGCGTAGAATTTCAGCGCGTTACCGCCCGTCGTGGTTTCGGGCGAGCCGAACATGACGCCGATCTTCATGCGGATCTGATTGATGAAGATGACGATGGTGCGCGAGCGGGAAATCGAGCCGGTGAGCTTTCTGAGCGCCTGTGACATCAGGCGGGCCTGCAAGCCCACGTGGGAGTCGCCCATTTCGCCCTCAAGTTCCGCCCTCGGCACGAGCGCGGCGACCGAGTCAATCACCAGAACGTCGAGCGCGCCGGAGCGCACCAGCGTATCGGCGATTTCGAGCGCCTGTTCGCCCGCGTCGGGCTGGGAGATCAGAAGATTGTCAACATCGACGCCGAGCTTGCGGGCGTAGCCGGGATCGAGCGCGTGTTCGGCGTCCACGATGGCGCAGGTGCCGCCGCCCTTTTGCGCCTCCGCGATCACCTGAAGCGCCAGAGTCGTCTTGCCGGAGCTTTCCGGGCCGTAAACCTCAATGATGCGACCGCGCGGAAGACCGCCGATGCCCAGCGCGATATCAAGGCCCAAGGACCCCGTCGAGATCGCCTCCACCTCCGCCGTCGCCTGCCCGTCATTCAACTTCATGATCGAGCCTTTGCCAAACGCCCGTTCGATCTGCGCCAATGCGGCGTCGAGGGCTTTCTGCTTTTCGGTGGAGTTCTGAGCCATATTTTTATCCTTGTCCTGTCTGAGCAGCGTAATGGTCATAGCGGAGATTCCCTTTTGGCATAATTGGGTGTGATGTGCAAATCCCGAAGGGCCGTCGAAGCGCCTTATGCACATTACTATGTTCTTGTTTTATTCCCCTGTCAACGGAAAAGAACAAAAAAAGAACATCGTCATAATCAGGTTGCACGTGAGACGTTGCAAGTTACAGATTTTGGATCCCCGCGTGCGCGGGGATGCCAAGGAGGGGCGCGGGGATGGCAGAGATATAATTGTGATCAGGTCCCTGCTTTCGCAGGGATGACAGGAGGAGCGCAGGGATGACACAGGGAGGCCCTATTCCTCCAGCACCTGTTTCACCTTTTCGGCGAGTTGCTTGAGGGTGAAGGGTTTGGGCAGGAAGTAGATGCGTTCGCCCATGTGGTCTTTCAGGCGTTCCTCGGTATAGCCGGAGATGAAGATGATTTTCAGTTTCGGGCTGGCCGCGCGGATTGTTCTGGCGAGGGTCGGGCCGTCGATGCCGGGCATGACGACATCGGTAATCAGCAGGTCGATGTTTTTATTCTCCGCCGATTCGAACAGGCGAAGGGCGGTGTCCCCGCTTTCGGCGGCGATGACTTTATAGCCCTTGTTCGCCAGCGCGCGCTGGCTGAAGGTTCTGACCGCGTCTTCGTCCTCCACCAGCAAGATCGTCTCGGTTCCGGTCAGGTCCCTTGGTTTTTCGTCTACGTCCTCCGGCGCTTCCTCGGCTTCCTCCTCCTCACCCTCCACGGCGCGGGGGAGGTAGATGAGGAAGGTCGTGCCCTGCCCCACCGTGCTTTCGACATCAAGGAAGCCGCCGGACTGGCGGACGATCCCGAACACGGTCGAGAGGCCGAGGCCCGTGCCCTGCCCCACCTCTTTGGTGGTGAAGAACGGCTCGAAGATGCGGGCGAGGTTTTCGCGCGTGATGCCGTGGCCGGTATCGGTGACCTTGATCAGCACCCATTCGCCGGGGGGCATGTCTTCGTTGTTGATTTCGCGCGGGCGGGCGTTGGTGTAGTTTTCGGTGGTGATTGTGAGGGCGCCGCCGCCCTCCATCGCGTCGCGGGCGTTGACGGCGAGGTTGATGAAGACCTGTTCCATCTGGCCCTCGTCCACCTTCACGAGGCGGAGGGCGTCACCGTGGACCATGTTGAGATCAATGTTCGCGCCGATCAGGCGGCGCAGGAGGTGCGAGAGTTCGGTCAGGATGTCGGTGATGTCGTGCAGGCGGGGCCGCAGGGTCTGCTGGCGCGAGAACGCCAGAAGCTGGCGCACCAGATTGGCGGCGCGGTTGGAGTTCTGCTTGATCTGCATGATGTCGCCGAAGGACGGGTCGCCGGGCTTGTGGCGCAGGAGCAAAAGGTCGCAGAAGCCTATGATGGCGGTGAGCATGTTGTTGAAGTCGTGCGCGACACCCCCGGCGAGCTGGCCGATCGCCTGCATCTTCTGGGACTGCACGAATTGCTCCTCCAGCGCCTTTTTCTCGGTGGCGTCGATGAAGTGGAGGACGATGCTGCGCCCCTCCTTGAAGCGGCGGGCGTGAAGTTGTGTCGAGACGGGGCGTTTTGCACCCTTGAGCGTAACTTCCATGGTGCCCGCGATCTGCTGGCCCTTTCCGGTGCCGCCCAGCGCGTTCAGGACGGTTTCGCGGTCATCGTCGGAGAGGAGGTTGCGGAAATCGGTGCCTTCGATCCCGGAGACGTCATAGCCGATCATTCTTGCGAACTCGCTGTTGCAATCCTCGACGAGTCCGTCCTGATTGACGAGGATGATGCCCAAAGGGGCTTCTTCGAAGAATCTGTGGAAGCGGTCTTCGGAGGCCTGAAGGGCGGTGCGCATCTCACGTTCGGCGGTCAGATCATGCACGACGGCGCGGGTGCGCACGGTGCCGTCCTCCATATGCATGATGTTGTAATTGACGGAGGCCAGAAAGGTGCGGCCCGCGTGGCCCTTCATCAGAAGCTCGACGACCTGATTGGCGGCCGGATCCTGCGTCAGTTGATAGGGCGGGACGTCCTGCGGCGGGGATTCGAGGTAGGTGTGGAGCCGCCCCTGCGCGAGGAGATAGCGGAGATCTTCGCCGAGCCAACGGGAGAAGGTGGCGTTCGCGAACTGGAAGCGGCCCTTTTCATCGACGGAGAAAAAGCCGACGGGCGCGTTGTCGGTGAAGTCGATGAGTTTTTCGCGTTCCTCCTGCACTGCGCGTTCGGCGGTGTAGCGTTCGGTGACATTATCAACGCGCCAGTGGATGTGGCCCGCGTGGCCGGCAATCGGCTGGGCTGTGATCTGGTACCAGCCTTCGAGGTCGCGGCGGTCGCAATAGAGTTCGATGGAGTCGGTGAGGCCGCGGTGGGCCTTGTCGGATACGGCGTCGAGCAGCGCGGAAGCCTTGTCGTTGCTCTCGAACATACTGATCAGGGTTTCGTAGCCGTATTTTTTTTGAGGGCCGCAGGTTTCGGCGAATTTCTGGTTGTAGTAGAGGGTGTTGTCCACGCTGTCGGTGATGAGACGTCCGCCGCGGCTGCCTTCCAGAACCTCCTTGAGAAGGACGAGGTCGTTTTCCTGCCGCGCCTGAAGGACCTGGGCGCGTTTGGCAGCAAAGGCGACCAGCGTGGCGGCGAGGAAGACGAAGATGGAGACGAAGACCGTGGTGCTGTCCACCCTTGCGACGTTGACGACGAAGACCATCACCACCAGATAGAGCGAGAGGATCAGGAACACCATGATGGTGTTGATGTCCTTGCTGGTTTCCGGTTGGTGGCGCGCGCCGGCTTTTTTGTGGTGGCGCTCGATGAAGTCTTTATGGTCGATGGTCATTCCCGGCTCTGATCCGCCTTGTAACCCTAGTATTGCGTTTTACCAGCGGAAATCATGGCATAAAGGCGGGGCTGTGAACAGCCTCGGCGGGCCGAAAATTCGCGATAATCCGCCAAAAATCGTGGTTTTTACGGGGTTATTTGAGGGGTTTGCCCTTGATTCTGTAAACATAGGAGATGACCTCCGCCACGGCCTTGAAATGCTCCTGCGGGATCATTTCGTCCACCTCGACCGTATCGAAGAGGATTCGGGCGAGCGGCGGGTTCTCGACGATGATGATTTCGTGCTCTTTCGCGACTTCGCGGATGCGCAGGGCGAGATCATCCACGCCCTTGGCCACGCAGACGGGGGCGTTCATCTCGCCGGGGTCGTATTTGAGGGCGATGGAGAAGTGAGTCGGGTTGGTGATGACCACGTCGGCGGTGGGGACGGCCTGCATCATGCGCTGGCGGGCCTTTTCGGCGCGGAGCTGGCGCAGGCGGCCCTTGACCATCGGGTCGCCTTCGGTCTGTTTGTATTCGTCTTTCAGCTCCTGCTTGGTCATGCGCATTTTTTTGAAATATTCGTGGCGCTGATAGACCACATCCATCACGGCGATGACGAGCATCAGGACGAGGATGCCGGCCATCATCTTCATCACGAGATATTGCAGTTCACCCATTGCGGCGGATGTTTCGAGGTCCATCAGATGCTCGAAGCGGTCGAAATAGGGATAGATGATGATGGCGCAAACTGCGCCGACCAGAACGATTTTCACGAGACCCTTGGCAAATTCGAAGAGCGAGCGCATGGAGAACAGGCGGTGGAAGCCCTTGATGGGGGAAATCTTGCTCAAGTCCGGGCGGATGACCTCGGGCGCGATCAGGGGGCCGACCTGCATGAAGGGGCCGAGGAAAGCGGCGGCCAGAAGCAGGAGCAACGGCAGGAAGAGAATACCCAGAACGCTCCAGCCCAGCTCGCCGAAGACGGCGGAGAGGCCGCCGGGCATGGCGGGCATGTCGTGCGGGTGCTCGATGAAAGCGCGCATCAGCACCATGAGCTGTTCCATCATCGGGCCGGCCAGAACGCCGATCAGAAGGGTTCCGGCCAGAAGCATGATCCAGTTGTTCATTTCACGGGACAGGGCGACCTGCCCGCGCTTGCGGGCGTCCTGAATCTTTTTCGGGGTGGGGTCTTCGGTTTTTTGACTGTCGTCCTGATCGTCGCCTTCGGCCATCGTGCTCTCCCCTGCCCTTTACGGGCTTGCGGCCTCAAAGAACACGATCAGGCTGTTCTCATAGAAGGCGACCCATGTCATGAACAGGGCGGAGCCCATGATCATCAGCAGGATGAGAGACAGCAATATTTGCACCGGCAGGGCGAGCAGGAAGACCTGCACCTGCGGCATCAGGCGGGAGAGGACACCCATCGCCACGTAAATGAGCATGGTGAGCACGATGAAGGGCGTGGCGATCTTTACGGCAACGGCGAAGCTGGCGGCGACTGCGCGCACCATGAGTTCGGCCATGCTGCCGGTATCGGGGATCTGGCCGACCGGGAACATCGAATAGCTTTCGACCATGCCGGTAATCATGAGGTGGTGGAGGTTGGTCTCAAAGAGGATCAGCACCCCGGTGACGGAGAGCAGCGCGCCCATGAGCGAGCCCTGCGTCGCCAGCGAGGGGTTGAAAACTTGCGCGTTCGAGAGGCCGGATTGCATGGAAATGATCATGCCCGCCGTGTCCATCGCCGTCATAAAGATTCGGGCCACGGTGCCGATCAGAAGGCCGACGATGAATTCGCTCAGGATCAGGACAAACAGCATGAAGGTCTGCGGCAGCGGCGACGGGATGGAGGGCAGGACCAGCGGGAACAACACGAAGGAGAGGCCCAGCGCCATGTGCAGACGGATGCGCTCGGACACAAACGAGTCGCCGAGGCCCGGCATGATCATGACCGTGGCGCCGATGCGCACGAAGGTCAGGATGAAGGCCAGAACCCCGGTGGCGAGAAAGGTTTCGAGTGTGCCCTGCATTCCGGTTTTTCCATTTCCGCGCTAGCCGCCGATGATTTTCTGCGCCAGCTCCTGCATGAAGATCACAAGCGTATTCATCATGAAGGGCAGGAAGAAAAAGAGGGAGAGGAAGATCGCCACGATTTTCGGCACGAAGACGAGCGTGATCTCCTGCACCTGCGTCAGCGCCTGAATCAGCGCGATGGTCACGCCGACCAGCAACCCCACCAGCAGCACGGGCAGGGAGATCTGGATGGTGATGAGCAGCGCCTCGCGCACGGTGTCGATGACTTCGGATTCCGTCATGGGGGAAAGGGTAGCAGAAAGGCGGCGGCGGGACTATTGCGCGGCGGGGGTTGGGGCGGAGTTATCCCCCTCTCCCTGCCCTCTCCCGCGCACGTGGGTGAGAGGGTTCATAGAAGGAGGCTTTTAAATCGGCATCCGCATGATGTCTTGATAGGCGGAGACGAGGCGGTCGCGGAGGGCGACGACGGTTTGCAGGGCCAGTTCGGCCTCGGTTACGGCCTGAACGACATCCGTCACGTCGGCCTGTCCGGTTATGGCCTTGGCGGACATCTGTTCGCCCGCCTTGATCTTATCGACCGAGGTTTCGAGGGAGTTTTTGAGGAAATCGGAGAAGCTCACGCCGCCGTCATCGCCGGGGGTTTTGGCCACGGGCGCCTTCGCGCCGATGTTCAGCGAGTTTCCGTACGCCTTAGCGGCGAGGTTGGTGTCGAAGATTTTATCGGCCGGCATGGGGGAGAACTCCGAAGATCATGTGATTTTACCCTGTCCTTACGCCCTTAGCAAATCAATCGTGCGCAGGATCATTCCGCGCGCCTGTTCGATCAGGCCGAGGTTGGCTTCGTAGGATCTCTGCGCCTCGCGCATGTCCATCATCTCGATCAGCATGTTGACGTTGGGCATTTTCACGTAGCCGTTGGTGTCGGCGGCGGGATGATCGGGCATATATTGCAGGGTGAAGTCGGTGTTTTTATCGGTGCCGATGCGGTCCACCTTTACGGTTTGCAGGCCGGTGGCGCGGTCGATTTCGTTGGCGAAGCTTATGGTCTGGCGCTTGTAGGGGTCGTCGCCGGGCTTTTTGCCGGTGGTATCGGCGTTGGCGACGTTTTCGGCGATGACGCGGACGCGCGCGCCCTGCGCCTTCATGCCGCTGGCCGAAACCATCATCGCGCCTAACATATCCGAACTCATCTCAATTCTCCTTTACCCTTGCGGTTATCTGACGCCGAGGGCGATCTTCATCATGCCCATCTGTTTTTGATAGATGTTCAGCATGAGATTGTAATCCATCACGTTGCGGCCCGCGCTGAGGAGCTGTTCCTCGATCACCACGGCGTTGCCGACGGGGGCGACTTCGTAGACGTGCTTTTGATTTTTCTCCCCGCCGCCGGAGGCTTCCGGGGACGCGCCCATATGCGCGGGGTCAGTGGCCTCGGGCCGCACGCCCATGCCATTTGAGACACCCTTGAGGATCGATTCAAAATCCACGGGCTTGAGGTCGCGCGGGCGGTAACCGGGGGTGTCGGCGTTGGCGATGTTCTCGGCGATCACCCGGTGGCGCTGGCCCAGGTAGTCCAGTTTCGCCCCGAGGGCCTTGAAGAGACCGATCTCTTGTCCTGACATGGTATAGTCCTTACACTCTAGTTTCACTCCGGGCCCCTTTCGGGGGGTGCCGGGGGTAACCTTCAGTGCATTGCAGGATCTATGCCAATGACGGATTTCTTCGACGACGGCAGCGATGCGGGGGATAAAGACCCGCTAAAGCCTTTAAACGCCTCGATAATTCCGAAAAACAAGACGGCCGTGGCCCTTAAGGACGCGCAAGGCGGGAAAAAAGTGCCCCGTATCGCCGCCGCCGGGCGGGGGACGCTGGCCGAGAAAATCGTTCAGCTGGCCTATGAGAACGGGATTCATGTGCGCGAAGATGGTGATTTAGCTCAGCTTTTGGCGAAAATCGAGCTGGACAGCCCCATCCCGACCGAGACGTTTCCGGCGGTCGGGGAGATCCTGTCGTACGTGTACCGGGCCAACGGGCGGCGCGATCCTTTTGACACGGATGAGAAATTTAGCGAGAATAAAGCTGTAAGAGATTGAAAAAGAGTGTTTTATGACGGTTGAACCCGGAGGCATTCAGAGCTTTGAGCGCGAAATCGACGCGATCTCGGTGACGATCGCGGAGGCGATCGACACGCTGCGCGGCGGGAAGGCGCCTGTGCTTACCGGACTCGGGGTGCGTGTCGAAACGCTCTGCCGCCGGGTGGCCGGGGTGGACGCGCCGACGGCGCTGGCGGTTCAGCCGCTGATGGCCGGGGTGATCCGGACGCTGGACGAACTCGCGGTCGAGATCGAGCGGTATCAGGCCGATCTTGCGGCCAAGGAGGCGGGCGCATGATGGATTTCATCACGCGGCGGCGCGCTTATCATATGTTACGCGCGGGGCGGAATTTCAAAGGTCTGTTCAAGCTCATCAAGCCGCATATTCTGGCGAAAGACCCCGACGCGCTTTACATCTATTCGTGTTTTACGCTTCCAGAGTGGGCCGAGGATGACGCGGCGTTTTTCAAACGGCGGTTCAAATATTTACGCTTCGCCGCACAAGCCGGTCATATTGAGGCGCTGCACGAAGTGGGGCTGATCTATCATACTGGGTTTGGCGGCGTGGAACAGGATAAGCGCAAGGCCGCGCAGATTTTCAAGGCGGCGGCGGAAAAGGGGCATCCGGCTTCCATGCTTTTTTACGGGCTGGACCTTTTTTATGGATCGTGCGGGATCGAAAAGGACGAGAGTCTGGGGATCAGCTATGTCACACAGGCGGTTGACAACGGCGTCAAAGACGCGCGGTATACGCTCAACAAGCTTTTGAAGCTGGTCGAACTCTCGAAACAGCAGAGCGCGTCATGAGCGGGGATATGATGTTTGAATTGGGGCGCATGATCGCCGCGCTGGTCTTCGTGATTGCGCTGATGGGCGGATTCGCCCTGCTTCTCAAAAAGCTCGGGCTTTCAGGGCCGGTTTCGGTCAATACCGGGCGCAAACGCCTCAAGATCGTTGAATCCGTTCCGCTGGACGCGCGGCGGCGGCTTGTTCTTGTTCAGTGCGACGATGCCCAGCATCTTGTGATCCTCGGCCCCGGCGGCGAGACGGTCATCAAGACCGATATTCCGGCGAACGACCGCACGGACGCTTCGTCCTTATCTTCCCCCTCCCCCTGCCCCTCCCCTGTGGATGCTTCGGGCAAATCCTGAGGCTCCGCTTTTGCGCCGCCCTGCCCGCGTGTAGGATTCCGCAAACGGAACCGATTCATGATTCTTTCTCGGACAGATGTTCGCCGCCTGTTTTCCCTGCGGGGCTGCTCCCGGAGAACAGCTTTTTTCGCAGCGGCGGTTGTTCCGCTCGCGCTGATTTTTGCCTTGCCCGCCTTCGCGCAGGGAATATCGATCGATTTCGGGCAGGAGGGGGACGCGACCGCCAGTGGGCGGGTGATCCAGATCGTGGCGCTGCTTACGGTTCTTTCGCTTGCGCCGTCCATCCTGATCATGATGACGTGTTTTACGCGGATCATTGTCGTTCTGTCGTTCCTGCGCACCGCCATCGGGATTCAGCAGACGCCGCCGAATACGGTGGTGATCTCGCTCGCGTTGTTTTTGACGTTCTTCATCATGACGCCGACGTTACAGGCCGCTTATGAGTCCGGCGTAAAGCCGCTGATCGAGGAGCAGATCGACGAAGTGACCGCGTTCGAGCGGACAACCGCGCCGTTCAAGCGGTTTATGCTGGATAATACGCGGGTGAAGGATCTTGAGCTGTTCGTGGGTCTAAGCAAGGCCGGGCCGTTCGACTCTCCCGAGGCGATCCCGCTTCAGATCGTCATTCCGGCCTTTATGATCTCCGAGCTGCACCGGGCGTTCGAGATCGGGTTCATGCTGTTCCTGCCGTTTTTGATCATCGACCTTGTGACGGCCTCGATCCTGATGTCCATGGGCATGATGATGCTGCCGCCCGTCACGGTGTCGCTGCCGTTCAAGATTATCTTCTTTGTTCTCGTGGATGGATGGAGTCTTGTTGCGGGCTCTCTGATCCAGAGCTTTGATTCAGGATTAGTTCCCTAGCGTAGCCCGAACCGTCAGGACGAATGGCCAGAACCGCGCTTTGATAGCGTGACGCAGCACCCGAGCGAATCAAGAGGACCATCACCACGAGAAATACAAAGCACACAAAGAGCAGAAGCACCTGTGTGGCCTCCTCGTAGCGTCTTTGCTTTATGTTATTCCTGGATTCTTCGGACTGTGTGATCTGCGCGAGGATTTGCTCAATCAGAAGTTGTTTCGCATGCTCGTCCAGCGCTTCGATTGCGGCCGTTTCCTCTCGGGCTTCGTGTTCGTCCTCTGCACTTTTGTGACTTTCGCTCATCGGACGCGGATCCTCGGTCAGTGCGAGTCGGGAGCCTTGGCGGCCCCTGAGGACTCGGCCGGCGGCGGGTCGGCGGCCTTGTAGGCATTGAGGAACTCTTTGAACAGATCGACCTCGGAGACCACGGACATGAGGGTTTCGCGATCGGCCAGAACGGCGTTGCGGCGTTCGCGCGTGATGACCTCAAACTGGTGCGCCTTCGCCGTTTTGGTCATGGCTTCGCCATATTTTTTGCGGAGGTTGGCGATGGCGATGCGGTCGTTGGCAAGGTTGAGGGCAACGGCCAAATTCATAACGATCTGCGTGTCCTTTTCATCGAGCGGCGCACCCCCGGGGGCTTGATCTTCGAGCACCTGCGTCAGGGCATCGGCGGCCTCGGCCCAGAATCCGGCCTGCCAGGAGATATCGGCGCGCAGGCGGTTGATATCGCCGTCAGGCTTCATATCCTTAAGCAGGGTCAGGGCCTGTTCCGCCCTGTTATCCTGTGCGTAAGCGCGGGCGCGCAGGAGCGTCATTTCGTATTCGGTGTTCTCCCTGTCCGGCCCGATGGGGGCGATTTTGAGCGGGTTTTCGAGTTTGGAGAGCGTGGCCAGCGCTTTTTGCGGCTGGCGATCCAGCAGGTAGATCACGGCGAGGCGCTTGCCGACGCGGATCAGGTCGTCGCCCTTCAGGCGGTTGTTCACCTGATTTTCAAGGATGGCGGCGGCGCGGGCCAGAAGGTCGGCGCGCACGAGATGTTCGGAGAGCATGCGCGCGAGCTTGTCGCCTTCGGCCCCCGGCGGGCTGAGTTCGCTGAATTGTTCATACAACGCAACGGCGTCGAGGGCGGAGAGTTTTTCAAGATCCGGCCCCATGAAGAGCGCGGTGAAGACCTTGCTCATGTCCGTCGTCACGCGGCGGCCCAACTCGGTTTCGCCCGCCACTTCAGCGGCGTCGCGCATGATGGAGAGGCCCTTGACGTAATCCTTCTTGCGGAAATAGGCGTCGCCGAGCCAGTAATTCACCAGCGCCTCAATCTCATCGCCGCGCCACGCGTAGCGGAGGCGCTCCAACCGGTCGATGACTTTTTCGGTCGGGATCGCGCCCTCTTCGTCCAGCAGGCGGGTGACGGCCAGCCCGGCCTTGACGCGGTAGAGGTCGTCCGGCCCGGTTTCCAGTTCGCGCCAGATATCGACGGCTTTTTGTTTTTGGCCTCTCTGGCGGGCGGATTCACCGCGCAGATAGGTCAGAGCGGCCAGCATGGGCGCATCGAGATCGGCCTTATAATGTTCGATCAGGGCCAGCAATTCGTCGGCCTGATCGGCCTTGCCCGCGCGCAGCAGAACCTCGGAGAGGACCAGCGCGACGCGGCGGCTGACCTGTCCGGGATATTCATAGAAGGGGCCGAGGTTTGCGGGCATAACGTCGATGGCCTGCTGCCAGTCGCCGAGGTCCGCCAGAACGTAGGCCTTCCAGTAGCCCACCTCTTCGTAGGGTTTCAGTTCGGGCTTCTGGAGGTAGGCGAGGGCAACATCGGTTTTTCCATCGAATGCGGTTGCCATGCCGCGCAGGGCGATGAATTCCGGGTTTTTTGCGATCTCGGGCAATTCCTGTGCCGCGAAATCGAGGAAGCCCAGCGCCTCCGCTCCCATGCCGCTCAGCAGGTAGGCCTTGGCGAGGGCGATGAGGTCTTCGGCTCTCGCGCCCTTGGTATATTGCGGGAGCGCGGCCAGAACGAGCGTCTTATTTTTCTCGAGCGCTTCAAAGGGAATTCTCTGCCATTCTGAAAAATTAAATATGCGCGGGCCCGACGCGACCGGGGCGCCCTTGTGAACGGGCCGTGAGTCCTGTTCGAGCGCGGCGCTGCTCACCGTGCTACCGGACAGGATGGCGAGACCGCCGGGGCGCGAGATTTCAATGCCTTGCGCGGTGATTTCGACTTCGAGATCGTCGACCTTCGGCAGGATGGCCAACCCGACGACGGAGCGCACCATCGTGAAATCCACGAAATCCCTCTCCGGCCCTGCGAATTGTTCGGCGGATTTTACGGTGACGATTTTAAGCACCTGTCCGGTTATGGGGTCGGGGATTTCGAGAATGGCGGTCGCATCTTTGACGGGCCAGATAATCTTGCCGCCGCGCGAAAAATTACCGCCGCGCGCGATGCGCTCCGGTTCGATGGGTTTGTCTGTTCCCTCCTGTTTATCGAGAATGATTTTCCAGGAGAGTTCTCCGCCTTTCGCCTTTGCGAAGTAGCCTTGGGGGAAGGTGGTTCTGTGCGCCTGTCCCCCCTTGATTTCCTGTCCTGTGAACGGGGCAAAGATTTCCGGGGTCTTGCTGTTGATCACGGGCACGAGGTGGCGCGAGTCATGGTCGGTCACGAACCAGAGTTCGCCGCCGCGTTCAAAAACAGACACGCCCACGGATGAGGTGGAGGTTACCGTTAGAACGTGCATGGAGGCCGGGTCGGCCTTGATCTGGGGCGGAGGCGGCGCGGCGGGCGCTTGAGTCTTTGGCTCGTCTTTGGTCTTGAGGACGGGCACGGGCGTTATGCCCGCCTCGTCGCGCTGCGGCTCAGGCGGCTTGGCCGCCGTCTTCTGTTCCGGGTTTTGTTCCGGGTTTTGTTCCGGTTTTTGTTCTGGTTTCTCTTCGGGCTTCGCCTCGGTGACGGGCGCGGGCGGCGGAGGCGTCTGCGCCTTCGGCGGCTCGGCGGGCTGACCGTCGATCGGCGGCGGTTTCGGGGAGGTCAGGGTTTCGGGCACCAGCGTGATGTTGAGGCCAGGGGCTTTGGCTTGCGCCTCCGGCGGCAGGGAGTGCGGCAGCTCCGCCGTTTTTACGGGCGGTTTTTCCGGCGCGGGTTCGGGCGGCTTTTCGGCAGCCTTTTCAGGCTGCGGCTCCGGCTTGGTTGGCGTGGGCGTCAGCGCGGCAGTGTGCGCAGGCGGCTCCAGCGGCGGGGCGGGCGGAACGGCTTCGGTTTTTGCGGGTTCGGTTTTTTCCGGTTCGGGGTTCGGTTTTTTGGCCGGAACGGGAATGTCTTCGGGCTTCGCGGCGGCTAACGTTTCGGGTTTCGGTCCGTCCTTGGGCTTTTCGGGGTTGTAGACGTCCACGACGAAACGCTTGCCCATCAGCATGAAGGCCTTCACCTTACTGCTTTCCGGCACGATCATTGAGACGATGAGGGGATCGTTTTTGAGAACGCGGAAGCCGGTTACGTTGTCGAGCTTCGAGGGATCGAATCCGGAAAGATCAAGGCGGGCGGCGTCTTTGAAGCGGACGATCAGGAGATCCTTCTTGCTTTCGTCGATTTCGAATTTGACCTCGCGGCCCCAGTCGAAGACGACGCGCGAATACGCCTCATGCTCCCCCGATCTCACCGCAATCTTTTGCTGGGCGAAGGATGGCTGGGGGTACGCACAAGTGAACGCGAAAGACAGGACAGAAAAGCCGAACAAAAACAATCTTTTCATGTTCATCAGGTTGCCACATGCGCTTGCAGCGGTCCAGTGGGTTCGCAAGAGTCGCAAAAGTTAAGAGTGCCCGGAGTTAAAGTTGCAAGATCCTTCGCTGCGCTCAGGATGACAGGTGGGAAGTTTATCAGGTCCCTGCTTGCGCAGGGATGACAAAGGAGGTGCGGGGATGACAGAGAGGGTTATTCGATGACGAGAAGCTCGCGTTCCAGCCCGTTGTCGCGCAGGATCACGATGTCGATGCTGTTGCTGTCGGGCGCCTGCGCCCCCTGCCCCGGCGGCGCGGCGGCGCGGGTTATGATGTCCCTTGTGTAGCCGGTTTGGCGGAAAATAAGGGCCGCGCGCAGGCCATTATCCATGGATTGTTCCCATGTGGCGCCGTGGCCGATAATCTCTATGCGGTTTTTTATCCGCGCAATCGTGTCGGCCAGTATGACCATCGCGGCGCGGGTTTTCGATTCCTGCGGCGGCGGGGCTGGTTGCGCCGAAGACGGCGGCTGTTCGGCCGTTCTGAGGATATCGTCCGGCAGCGCGATCACCAGACGGTCGCTAAGTTGCGTTATGGAAAAATTTGTTATTTCGCGCTCCCTGAATGTCTGCTCCAGAAGGCTTTTGAGGTATGGCAGACTGAGGGCGCGGGTCAGGTCGATCTTATCGATGCTGATCGTTTCCTGCGGGCCTGCGCGATACGGCTCCGCGAATTTCTTGGTGAACTGGCTGCTGAGCGCGGTGGAGACTTCTTCCCATTTGTCCTCCTCAGGCACGGACATGGCGTAGAGCATTACAAAGAAGGTCAGCATGAGGGCGATCACGTCAGTGAAGGTAATCAGCCAGAGCTTGACCTCATCCTCGTCTTGCGGCTGTTCGACCCGTTTCATATAGGCCGTTGGGCCTTCCGGAGGTTGTTTACGCGCGGCGGCGGGTTTTTCGTCCTGATCGGCGCGGTCTTGCGAGTCTTCTTCGTCTTCGCCGCCGTATTCGTCCGACCATGTTTCAGAGGATGCGCTCATTACAGGGGCGCTCCTTCGTCTTGAGAGTCGCCGGGCGGCGGTTCATAAGGTTCGTCGCGGCGGAAGTAGATGTCGATGAAGCCGTTTTCACCGCGCTCCAATCCGGTTCCCATCAGCGTTCCGGGGATGCCCGCGCGTTCAAGGCTCTGCGCCATGGTGCTTACGGAGGTCAGCTTTTCCCTGAGCGCGGACGGGTTGGAGGCCGCCAGCGCTGCGGGATCATCGGGCAGCGCCATCATCATGTCCATGCGGTAAGGAATTCCGGCGGATTGGGATTGCAGGAGCGCGACCAGCATCGGCAGGAATTTTCCTTTTTCCGAGCCCGTCGCGGTCGCTTCTGTGGTGTCTATGCCGATTTCGAAGGAGCGCACCGGCAGACGTATGCGCATCATGTTGCCCAAACGGTTGCGCTTGGCCTGGGCGTCGGGCAGGTGGCTGTTGAACAGAGATTCTATGCGTTCGAGCGTTTCCCCCTCGCCCGTGAAACTGTGGGGCACGAACTCGCTGAGCGGGGCTTCGCCCTGCTCGGTTGTTGTGTTGGAAAAGGCGACAGAAAGGCTGCGCATTACAGGACGCGCCTTCGATTCTTCGAATCCCGAGGTGCCGTTCATGATGATGAAGAACGATAGCAGCATCAGGAACAGGGACAGGGACATATACTGGTTGGCCATGGAGGTTCTGGTCATTGGTTTCCCCTCCGGAAGTCTACACCGGATGAACGCAAAAGGCGAACCGTAAACGGTCCGCCTTCGCAGTAACCCAAACTCAAAAACCCAGTGTTACGCAATTTTTACGCTTTGAAATTTAACGCAGCACACACACGAAACGCATTTAGGAATAGGTGAATTTTTTTAGTCGAATTCCGCCAGAAGCTTGTCGATATCGTCTTGTGAGACCGCCTTTTCGGGAAGCTGCGGACCGTTCAGGAGCCGCGCGTCGCCGACGCGTGTATCGTCATCGCCTGTAATATTTCCGGCGCGATCGCCCAGCAGGGAGATGAGGCGCTCTACGCGCTCCTCGATGCTGCGCAGGGTCGTGACGACCTTTTTGATGCGCTGGCCGGTGATGTCCTGAAAGGAACAGGACTCAAAAATTTTCATGACTTCGGCGTTGATCTTGTCGGCCGCCTCGCCGCCGATTTCGCCCGCGGCGTTCTGGATGGCGTCGCAGGAATCCATGATTTCCGCCGTGGCCTGAGCCGTAGCCGCGATGACCGCGTCCAGTTCGTCTGTGGCTGTGGGGATGTCTTTTCTTTTGATGTCGCCGGGACGGGCGATCGTGATTTCCTGTTTGGATTCCTCGATCACGCGTTTGAGTTCAACAAGCTCGCTATACATCGAGTCGCGGGTCTGGCTGCTGGCCTGCTCGACCTTATCGAGCATTGTGCCGATGATCTTGACCAGTTTGTCGCGCTTGGAGTTCCCTTCCACCGCATTCGTGATTTGTGCCGCACTCTCGCTCATATCCGCACCTAAAATTCTTTCAATCGTTTATCCGTAATATTTTAAAACTCGCCGAGAACGGCGGCAATTTTGGTTTTCAGCGTTTCGGCGTTGAAAGGTTTGACGATGTAGTTGTTCACACCCGCCTGTTTCGCGGCCACGACGTTTTCCGTCTTGCTTTCCGCCGTTACCATGATGAAGGGGACGTTTTTGAAATCTGCGGTCGAGCCCCGCACCTGCTTGAGCAACTCCAGCCCGGTCATGGGTTCCATGTTCCAATCAGAAATAACGAGGCCGTATTCCTTGGTTTTGATCTTCTCAAGGGCCATCGTGCCGTCGGTCGCTTCGTCCACATTATTGAAGCCCAGCTGCTTGAGCAGGTTCTTGATGATCCTGAGCATTGTCGTGTAGTCGTCCACGATCAGGACGTTGATGTTCTTGTTTACTGCCACGGTGATCTCCTTTTAGTTCGCGTCCAACAGTGTTCTGCCGGGATTTATTAGATAAGCAGTTGAAATACTGAGCTTCCGTTATCGCATTATGTCCACAAAAGGTTAACGCAAGGTAAGCGCAGGAAAAAAGACGCAGAAAAAATTCGGGGCGGCGCTCTAGTTGCCCGCGGGAAGCGTCGGGAGCTGCTTTTGCTGGGCGAGCATAATGGTGACGGTGCGGGCGCGTTCGGCGTTCATGGCGGCCAGAATGGGCGACATCTTGCGCTCGGACATGCGGGACATGACTTCGATCAGGATATCGAGGTCGAGCGTGTCGAATATGCGGGCTGCGTCCTTGGGTTTCATGCCTTCGTAGACCTTTACGAGGCTTTTCACCCGGGTTTGCTCTTCCTCGGATTGCTGTTTGAGCAGACCCTCGATCTCTTCCTTGAGGCGGGTGAGTTCCTTATATTTACGGTCGAGTTCCTGCTCGGCGGCCTTTAGCAGGGCCTCGCGGGCGCGGACGTCCTTTTCCATGGTATCGAGTTTGGCGCGGCGGGCGGCCATGTCCTCAACGACTTCGCGCTTAACGTCGGAAAGGCCGATTTCGGCATCGCCCGCGTCTTTCCATTCGGGCATCTTCGCGTTGTTATCTTCGTAGACCAGCGGTTTCTTGCCGTCCGCCGGGGGGGCAGGCGCGGGCTTTGCATCGGCTGCCGCGGCGGTTTGGGCCGGAGCCGCCGGGTCCTTGCCGAGGGTTTCCTGCGGCGGCGGGGGCGTTGCGGCATCCTCGGCGTAGGCGGTGCCGGAGATGTCGCGCAGGCCCGTGACGACCTCCGCCAGTTTCAGGGAAAAGCTCAGAAACGCCACAAGGATCAGGGCGGGCAGAAGGCGGTGAGGCGCGAAGGCGGACATCACCCCTGCCCTCCGTTCGCGGCCTTGCGCTTATTTTTCTGCAGGGCGGCGTAGAGTTCGCGCTCAGCCTGACTTTGCAGGGCGGCGGGGATGGGGGACTCCTCCTCGTCCTCGTCTTCCTCGAAGACATCCACGAAGCCCCGTCGCGAGTCCAGCGCGGGTTCGAGGGCGGAGGCTTCATCGTATTCGCGGTCGCGGATAAAGAAGGACGGAAACGAGGCGTCGGGCGCAGATTCTTTCGGCGCGGTCTGTTTGGCGGCGGGTTTGGCGTGCGATGTGTTCGCGGGGGCGGGAACCTTTACCGCCACGGCGGAGGGTTTGGTTGCGACCGGGGACGGGGCTGCGGAAACCGGGACGAGCGGCTCGTCCTCTTCGTCGTCTTCATGCGGGCGGCTGACGCGCGGGGCCTTATAGGGGGTCCGGGCGTCGAAGCCTTCAACGATCTTGCGGTTCTTTTCGGCCAGTTCCTCCAGCCGGTTGGCCATGTTGCCGCTGGCCTCGTTGACCATGCGGAGTTCCTCGGTCATCTCGCGGGCGTGGCGGATCAGCTCCTCCAAGTTTTGCGCTTCCTGCGTTCCGGTATTTTTGAGGTTTTTCATCGCCTGCTCGGCTTGGCCGATGCTGGAGATCAGCTTGGCAACGACGTGCTCGAAATCGTCGCGGTGTTCGCGGAAGCTGCTGAGGCTTGAGTAGAGGCGCATCGCGAAAAATATGGTCGCGCCCAGCAGGGCGACGATGAGCATATCGAGCAAAAGGGCGAGAACGTCGATCATTAATTGTCGCCCTCTTTTTCGGGTTCGATATACTTGTCGATCATCACGGCGATGTTGCCGCGCCGCTGGCCCACCGGCCCCTTGAACATCGGGAAGTGACCGCAACGCATTTCAAGCTCCTCGTCGGTGCGGGTGTTGAGGAAAATCTGGTCGCCGATTTTCCAGTTCAACATGACGCCAAGCGGAACGGTGATCTCGCCCAGAATGGCTTGAATCTGAACGTCGGTTTTGTGAAGTTCCTGAGTCAGGTGGCTTTCCCAGATGGAGTCGCGCCCAAACTTCTCGCCCATGAACATCTGGAGCAGGAGCTCGCGGATCGGCTCCAGCGTTGCGTAGGGAATCAGGATCTCGGCGCGGCCTCCACGGTCGCCCATGTCGATGCGCAGGCGGGCGAGTACGCAGGCATTACCCCCTTGCGAGATGGTCGCGAAACGCGGGTTCGTCTCCATGCGGTCGAGATTGAAGGTGACGGGCGAAAGCGGGTCGAATGCAGAGGACAGATCGCCCAGAATGACGTTGACCATGCGTTCGACCAGTTTGCTCTCGATCGTCGTATAGGGGCGCCCCTCCACACAGATCGACGGGGTGCCCTTACGGCCGCCGAGCAGAACGTCCACAATCGAATAAATCAGCGCGCTGTCGGTGACGAGCAGGCCGTGGTTGTCCCATTCCTCCGCCTTGAAGACGGAGAGCATGGCGGGGAGCGGGATGGAGTTCATGTAGTCGCCGAAGCGCACGGTGGAGACCTGGTCGAGGGAGACCTCCACGTTGTCGCTTGTGAGGTTCCGCAATGTGGTGGACATGAGGCGCACGAGGCGGTCGAACACGATGTCGAGCATCGGCAGGCGTTCGTAGTTCACCATCGCGGAATTGATGAGCGCCATCACGCCGGAGGTTTCTGCGCCGAGCCCGGTATCGTCGTCGAAGCCGAGAAGGCTGTCGATTTCCTCCTGGTTCAATATACGCGCGTTGCCGCCTTCGGACTCGGGCGTGGGTACGCTGTCGGCGGTCTCGCCCTCGGCCGAGTCATCCTCGGCCATGGACGACCACTGCTCCATCATGGCGCGTTCTTCGGCGCTCATTTTTTCCGTTTCTTCGGTGGAGACGGTTTCACTCATTTTCGTTCAATTCCAATCTTAAAAGGCCGCGCACCTTAACGTGCGAGAATCCACCCGGAAAATATAGCAAAAATCATTCCGGTATGAACAGGAATCAGCGATTGCGCATCCGCGATCATTGAATCAGGATTTCCTGAAAAAGGACATCCTTGATTTTTTTCGGGGCTGCGGCCTGATTAACCCTTGAGAGCAGCTCCATCTGGAGCCTGTAAATTCCCGCTGAGCCGCGAAGATCGCGCACACGCAATTCGCGGAGATATGTCTGGAACTGATCGACGACGCGGGGCGTTACAGCCTGCACGGCTTCCTTATCGGCAGGATTGTCCAGTTCGAGCTGGACCGTCAGGCGCAGATAGCGCGGCGTTCCGTCCTCGCTTTCGAGGTTGACGATCATGGTCGGGATTTCTATAAACGCGCCGCCCGCCGCTTTGCCGTGGCCATCGCCGCCGCCGTGGCCGTCATCTTTGGCTTCAGTTCCGTGGCCTTCGCCTTCGGCCGCGTGTTCCTCACCTTCCGCCGCCGCCGGGGCCTTGCCGAGAAGCGAATCCAGCATCCCGGTAAAATAGAGGCCCGCGCCGCCGCCCAGAAGCAGAATTACGGGCGCGGCGATCATAATGATCTTTTTCTTGCTAAAGCCGGCTTTGCCACCTTCGGGAGCCCCCTCTTCCGCACCTTCGGTTTTTTCTTCTTCGTCCGCCATACCCGGCCATCATTTCCAAAGCGTTGAACTGGTTTAGCCCACAGATCGGGGCACGCAGAGCACAGAGGTTTGATTATACGTTACGAATCCCCATGCGTCTAACGCGCAAGGGGAAGTATCCATAGGGAATTTCGCTGTCGGGGTGTGGCCAAAAGGCGGTCAATTTTTCCATATGCGGGATTTGCGGGTCTGTCTTTTGTCCGGTCTGCGGTTTCGGCAGAGGCTTATGGCGCGGGCGGTTTATTTCTATCTCCTTGTTATTCCGTTTTTTTTGAGCTTGGCACGATACGTGCAAATCCCCTTTCGAACCCGTATGCCGATTCCGTATCGGCCCCGGCAAGGATGTGTAACTATGGAAAACTCTATTTATCTCGGCTTGTCCCGGCAGATCACACTTCAGACC
>JAANMX010000899.1_pt1 | contig 36906 bp, 30 predicted proteins | sample 7279681 | NCBI WGS metagenome assembly JAANMX01 (sample SAMN14094542, study PRJNA606508) | bioreactor metagenome | isolation source: A lab-scale SPAN reactor treating ammonium-rich wastewater day 351 | place: Ireland: Galway | collected 2018-01-01 | reverse complement strand
CCGCATCCTGCAAACAGGCCGTGGCGCGCGCCCGTTCGGCACGCTCGAGGCCCGATCGATCGCCGGCGGGCTGCTGCTGCAGGAGCGCGACGACAGGCCCGGCGACACCACTTCGTGGGTCCACGCCGCAGGCCCGTCCCCCACGCCAGAGCGCCTCGCCGAGGCCCGCGCCCTGGAAGCCGTCGTCCGCGCTCTGTCCAGCAACGCCGTCGCCATCGGCGGCACGGCCCCTGAAGGGGGGGGGGTGCGGCTCTTCGGTGCGGGCGCGGGTCAGATGGACCGCCTCGCTTCCTGCCGCATCGCCGCCGAGAAGGCGGGCGTCCTCTCCCGTGGCGCGATCGCCGTCAGCGACGCCTTCTTCCCCTTCCCTGACGGACCGCGCGTGCTCATCGACGCCGGCGTGACGATGATCGTCCACCCGGGCGGCTCCAGACGCGACGCCGAGACGTTCACGCTCTGTCAAGACCGAGGCGTGACGTGCGTGACGACCGGCATCAGGCGATTCCGTCATTGAGGCCCGTGGCCACAGGCCGAAGGCGAGAGACAGGACGAGATCTCAGCCTCGCCCTGATGCCCAGCCTCGGGGAAAGTGTTGATCGGGCCGGGACGACCTACTATGACATTGGGGCGGCCGAACGGGTCAAGACCGCCCGAGGGAGCATGAGCCGGTACCTGGACCAGACTGTCGGTGTTCCGCTCAACGAAGCGGACGGGCTTTCGGAGGACGGGTTGCCTTCGGGGGTATCGCTCTCCCTGCCGCGAAACGAGGGCATGTCGGCCAAGGTGCTGGTGCTCAACCGGCTGTACGTTGCCGTGCGCGTCGTCTCCGCGCGTCGGGCCTTCGCCCTCCTCTTCCGCAACCACGCCGAGGTCATCCACGTCGAGAACGGCAAGTACCTGAACTACGACTTCGCCACCTGGGCGGAGATCGCCGAGCTGCAGCGCGAGTTCGAGCCGGCCAAGCACGACTGGGTGCGCACCGTCCGCTGCGATCTCGCCGTGCCCCGCATCATCCGCCTGCTTGGCTACGACCGCCTGCCGGTGCAGCAGGTGAAACTGAACCGCCGCAATCTCTTCGCCCGCGACCGCAACCGCTGCCAGTACTGCGGGGCTTTCTTCCCGACCAGTGAACTGACCATCGACCACGTCGTCCCGCGCGCCCAAGGCGGCGGCGACACCTGGGAGAACCTCGTCTGCGCCTGCGTCCCCTGCAACGCCCGCAAGGGTGGACGCACCCCGGAGCAGGCCCACATGCGGCTGGTCAGGCCTGTCGTTCGCCCTAAGCGCAACCCGATGATCTCGCTCCGCCTCGGCAGCGAGAAGTACGCCTCGTGGAAGGCCTTCCTCGACGAAGCCTACTGGTCCGTCGAACTCCGCTAGCCGCGGAGCCTTTCAAAGCCCTTCCTTCCGTCCCTTCCGGGCGGGGCCTTGCAGTCCCCGCTCAGCCCTCTTCATCGCTGCATTCCATCCACCGCCTTCGCCAGCGCGAAGTCCTTCTCGGTGATGCCCCCCGCATCGTGTGTGCTCACCGAAATCGTCACCTTGTTGTACCGCACCAGGATGTCGGGGTGGTGCTGGACCTTCTCCGCGTACTCCGCCACCCTGTTGACGAACCGCATCGCCTGGACGAAGTCCTTGAAGTCGTAGGTGCGTTGGATGGCGCCGCTGACTTCCGACCACTCCGGCGTCTCTGCGAGAGCGTCCTGAATCTCCGATTCGCTCAGTTTCGTCGTCACGCGGCGCTCCCCTGCGGTTCGATGGGCGGGAACACCAGTCTACCATGCCCGGCCTGTGAGCGACGATACCCGAGGAAAACCCGTCTCTCGCCACGCCTCCGGGGTCACTCGCCTTGCGCCATCGCCCACGGGCGCGCTCCACCTTGGCAACGCCCGCACGTTTCTGGTCACCTGGGCCATCGCACGCCGCGCCGGTTGGCGGATCGTCCTCCGCGTCGAGGACCTCGACAGCCCGCGCGTCAAGCCGGGCGCGACCGAGTCCTGCATCTCGCTGCTCGAATGGCTCGGTATGGACTGGGACGTGGGACCGATCGTGCAGTCGCACGACCTCGAACCCCACGTCGAAGCCATGCGCCTGCTCGCCAAGGAGGGGCACGTCTACCCCTGCGAACTGAGCCGCTCAGAGATCGAGGCCGCGGCCTCGGCCCCGCACGACGAGCCGATGCGCGCGGCGGGTGAGACACCCTCCCCATCGTTCGGTGGACGAGAGGTGAGATTTCCGCCCGAACTCCGCCCCCCCCTCACGCCGCGCGACTTTGACGAGCGCGAAACCAACTGGCGATTCGCCGTGCCCACCGGCGCGGACGGCGTCGTCCGCTTCCACGACGCCATTGCAGGCCCACGGGCGATCTCGCCCGCAGACACCATCGGCGATTTCGTCGTCTGGACCAGGCGCGCCCAGCCAGCCTACCAGCTCGCCGTCGTCGTTGACGATCACCGTCAGGGCGTTACCGACATCATCCGCGGCAACGACCTGCTCGACTCCGTCGCTCGCCAGCTCCTGCTCTATCGTGCTCTGGGCTTCGCCCCTGAGCCGCGCTACCTGCACCTCCCCCTCGTCGTCGGCCCCGACGGCCGACGCCTCGCCAAACGCCACGGCGACACGCGGCTCGACACCTATCGGGCGCGCGGTGTTTCACCCGAGCGCATCATCGGCCTCCTCGCTCGCTGGTGCGGCATCGACGCCGACGAGATGGACGCACGAGAGTTCAGCGACCGCCTCGATCCTGCTACCATGCCCGGGTCGGCGGCCGTCATGCGCCCGGAGGACGAACGATGGCTCCTGAAAGGATGAATCGCATTGGTGGAATGGTCCTCGCGCTCTGCGCCATCGGCCTGGCCCTTGCCTCCTGCTCCGACAAGGCCGTCAGCGCGAACGTCGAGAGCGTCCAGATCGCCGGCAAGTGGTTCCACCTCGAACTCGCTCTCGACGAACCGACACGCATGAAAGGACTTGGGGGTCGCGGGTTCATCGAGCCGGACGGCGGCATGCTCTTCGTCTTCCCCGCCGCCGCCAAGCGCTCCTTCGTCATGCGCGATTGCCCCATCTCCATCGATATCATCTTCCTCGACCCCAGCGGCCGCGTCGTCGCCATGCACCACATGGAGGCCGAAGAACCACGGCGTGAGGGCGAGTCTGACTGGCAGTATGAGGAACGCCTCAAACGCTACTCCAGCCGGTTCGATTGCCAGTTCGTCATCGAACTCGCCGGGGGCACGCTCGAAACCCTCGAACTCAAGGCCGGCGACCGCATCTCACTCGACACCGCCAGGCTGAAGGCACGGGCGAAATAGACCGATAGTCGCTCCGGGGTCGGCCCCGGGCGGCGTCACGGCGCGCCGCAGGCGGCCGCGCGCCGGAGGTCGCCCGACATGCGCCAGCAGAGGATTCTCCTCGTCGCCTCGCCCTCCGTCCCGCCAAAGGTCCGGGAACATCTCGGCGCAGCCGTTCTCGAATCCTGGCCAAGAGCCGGCCACAGTCCCACCATCGTGGACGTTGAGTTCGAGCACCTGCCGGAGGCCCTCCTCGAGCGTCCCATCGCCCAACTCGCGCTCGCCGTCCTCGACAAGAATGACAGCAGAGCCGGCGTCGCACGCCTCGTGGACGACCTTATCGCCGCCCGGACCGCCGGACTCATCCTCCTTCCCGCCGAGAACGCGCTCCAGGCGCACGACCTCGAAGCCGAGGGTGTCCTCATCGAATCGTGGGATACCAATCCCGCAACCCTCGCCGCCGCTCTGCACGCCCTCTGCCAGCGCGAGTGCATGATCGAACGCCTCTCACGCGAACTGAACCTCACCCGCGCCGCCCACGGCGGCCTCAGCGGACAAATGGCTCAACTCCACGAGGAACTCAACCTCGCCTCCTCGGTCCAGCGCGAACTCATGCCACGCGAACTGCCCCGGGTCGAGGGGCTGGACCTGGGCGTTCTCTTCCGTCCGGCGGGCTTCGTCAGCGGCGACGTCTACGACTGCGTGCGCATCGGCGAACGCCGCGTTGCTTTCCTGCTCGCGGACGCGGTCGGCCACGGCGTGCCCGCCGCACTCCTCACCATGGTCATCAGCCGCTCGCTGCGCCGCACGCTCGACGACGCGGGGCCGAGCGGCGCGGTCGATCCCGCCGAGGCCATGCGCCGCCTGAACCGAGATCTCTGCGGCGCGGGCGCCGGCTCCTTCCAGTTCGCCACCGCGGTCTTCGGCGTCGTCGATGCCGAGACATGGGAAGTCACCGCTTGCGTCGCAGGCCATCCGTCCCCTCTGCGGCTGCGTGCAGGAACGGTGGACCGGATCCCCGCCGACGGCCCGCTCCTCGGCGTCTTCGACGCAGCCGAGTTCGAGCAGTCCCGATTCCGCCTCGCCCCGGGCGAGACGCTCCTCATCTACAGCGACGGCTTCGAAACAGCGTTCCCCACCGGCGCCGACCGCCGATCGCTCGGCAAGCCGACCTCCGCCTACCTGCGCCACCTCGGCAGCCTCGGCAACCGCGCGGATGCAACCGGAAGCGTCGGCGCGGCACTCCTCGAGCTCACCGGCCTCCTCGACGCCCAGTCCGGCTCGCTCCACCAGCGGGACGATGTCACGGCTCTTGCCATCCGGCGAACTGACGCCGCGGCTGTCCAGCACCGCGCAGCCGCATAAAGCCCGCTCAAAACGCTCGCCACTTCGCGTTCTTCAAACCCGTCGCGTTCAACCGCTTTCCTCAGGTCACGCCGGCACTGGCGCACGCTTGCGCAGCACCGTGTCCGTCTCGATCAGACCGTCCCGCAGCCGCACGATCCGCTCGCACCGGTCGGCGATGCTGTCGTCGTGCGTCACCATGAGGATCGTCATCCCCTGCGCGTGCAGGTTCTCGAACACCCGCAGGATCGCCTCGCCCGTCGTCGAGTCCAGGTTCCCCGTCGGCTCGTCCGCCATCAGGATCACCGGTCGGGTCACCAGCGCGCGCGCAATCGCCGTCCGCTGCTGCTGCCCTCCCGAGAGTTCTCGCGGACGGTGACCCACGCGATCCGCCAGCCCCACCAGCGCCATCGCCTCCAGCGCGCGGCGCCGCCGCTCCATCTTCGGGACGCGCTGATACACCAGCGGCACCTCCACGTTGTCCTCCAAGGTCAGCTGCGGGATCAGGTTGAAGGCCTGGAAGATGAACCCGACCGTACGCCCCCGGAAGTCCGAAAGCTCCTCGTCGCTCATGCTCTGGACGTCCTTGCCCGCGAGGTGGTACCGCCCCTCCGTCGGCTGGTCGAGGCAACCCAGCACGTTCATCAGCGTGGACTTGCCCGACCCTGAAGCCCCCATGATCGCAACGTACTCACCCCGCCGGATGGCGAGGTCGATGCCGCGCAGGGCCTCGACCATCACCGAGCCGTCGGGCTTGTAGTAGGTCTTCCGGACGCCGATCAGTTCAGCGACGGGCGGAGCGGTTGCGGAATCGGGCATGGGATTGAAGTGTAGGTGTCGAAGCCGCCGAGGTTGCGGCCGCTCACCCCTCCGCATCCTCCAACTGCAACCCTGCCAGCGCGGTCAGCGGATCCGGCGCAAACTTGAACACCTTGTCCAGGCCGGTCACCATCAGCACCGACCACACCTCGTCCGTCACCGAGCAGACCCGCAGCGAACGACCCGCGTCCGCCAGCATCTTCCGCAGCCGCAGCAGCTGCGCCAGGTTCGAGCTGTTCACGTAGGTCACGTTCGCGAAGTTCAGCACGACGTGCGGCACCTTGTTCGGCGGGGCGTCGCCCAGCCGCTCGAAGAGCGCGTTGAACTCGTCCGAGAGCGCAGGCTCGTCGGCCAGTTCCGCGACGACGATCGTGTCGGACCAGTCGATGGGCATGGGCCGCAGTGTACCGCATCGGGTCCGCCCGGTCAGGCGGGGGTCTCCTCCCCGTCGCCTTCCTCGACCCGTTCGACGGCCACGACGGCATCCCCCGGCTTGAGGCTGACGACCCGCACCCCCTGCGTGCCTCGGCCGATCATCGAGATCGAGGCGGCGGGCATCCGCACCAGCAGCCCGCCACGGGTGATGACCGCCACGTCGTCCCCCTCGCAGACACCGACGGCCGCGACCGACGGGCCGTTGCGGGCCGACGTGCGGATGTCCACACGGCCCTTCCCGCCGCGCGACTGCGAGCGCGGTTTGCCGGTCTCCGGCTGCACGCGGTACTCGTCCACGGCCGTGCGCTTGCCGTAGCCGTTCTCCGTCACCGTGAGCAGCGCGAGGCCCCGCTCGAGGTACGCAGGGTCGGTCATCAGGTCGCCCTCGGCGTCGCGCACCATCGGCACACGGACAGCCCCGATCACCGCGTCGCCCTCGCCGAGTTCGATCCCCTTCACCCCCGCGGCCTGCCGGCCCATGTCGCGGGCATCGTCCTCGTTGAAGCGGATCGCCATCCCATGCGCCGTCACGAGGATCAAGTCGTCCGAACCCGACGTGAGCAGCACGTCCAGCAGCGAGTCCCCATCCTTCAGCCCCACCGCGATGATCCCCGCGCGGTTCACGTTCGAGTACGCCTTCAGCGGCGTGCGCTTGATGATCCCGCCGCGCGAAAGGAACGTCAGGTAGTTGCTCCCCGCCTCAAAGTTGCTGATGGCAAGATAGGCACAGGTCCGCTCCCCCTCGCGCAGATCCAGCAGGTTCACGATCGCCCGCCCCTTGCTCGTGCGGGACATCTCGGGCAGCTCGTACACCTTCAGCTTGAACACCCGCCCGGTGTCGGTGAAGCACAGCAGGTCGTCGTGCGTGCTGGCCACGAACAGGTGCTCGATGAAGTCTTCGTCGCGGAAGTCAGACGCACGCACGCCCACCCCGCCACGACCCTGCGAGCGGTACGTGTTCAGCGGCACGCGCTTCGCATACCCATGGTGCGAGATCGTGACCGCCATGTCCTCGACCTGGATCAGCGCCTCGATGTTGATGTCGCCCTCCGCGTCCTCGATCGCGGTCCGCCGCTCTGTGCGGTAGCGAGCCTTCATCTCCTCGCAGTCGGCCTTGATGATGTCCAGCACGCGCTGGTCGTCCGCGAGGATCGCCTCGTACCCTTCGATCTCCTCGACCAGCGCGCGATAGTCCGCCACCAGCCGCTCGATCTCCAGCCCGACCAGCTGGATCAGCCGCAGCGCGCCGATCGCGTCCGCCTGCACACGAGTCAGCGCGACGCCCGCTGAGCCGCTCCGCTCGGCGAGTTCCAGCAGGCGCGAAGGAATCTTTGCGGCGTACGGGTGCCCCGCCGGGATGCGGAAGCGCCGGGCCATCAGCGCGGCGATCGCATCCTCGCGCGTCCGCGACGCGCGGATGAGCCGGATCACCTCGTCCACGTCGCAGACCGCGAAGATCAGCCCCTCCAGCACGTGGGCCTTCTTCTTCGCCTCGCGCAGCAGGTGCGTCGTCCGGCGTCGCACCACGTCCGCACGGTGCCGCACGTAGCAGTCGATCAGTTCTCGCAGCCCCAGCGTGCGGGGCTGGCGGTTCACCAGCGCGATGTTCATGATGCTGAACGTCTGCTGCAACGGCGTGAACTGGTACAACTGGTTCTCGACGACGCGCGGGTCCGCTCCCTTCTTGAGTTCGATCACGATCCGCGTCTGCGCCTCGCGCCCCGACTCGTTGCGCACGTCCGACACGTCCTTGATCCGCTCGTCCCGGATCGCCTCGACGATGCGCTCCACCAGCGTGTTCTGCATCAGCGAGTACGGAATCTCATCGATCACCAGCAGCTCACGGTCGCCGCGCCCGACCTCCTCGACGTGGGTCCGCCCGCGCAGCACCAGCCGCCCGCGCCCCGTGTCGTACCCCTCCACGATCCCCGCTCGCCCGTGGATCACGCCCCCGGTCGGGAAGTCCGGCCCCTTCACCCCAAGTCGCGTCACCTTCCCCTCGGCGTTCGTCTCGTCCTGCATCAGCTCGCGCAGCGTGATCTCCGGGTTGTCGATCACCCGCGTGATCGCGTCGAAAATCTCCGTCGGATTGTGCGGCGGCAGGCTCGTCGCCATCCCCACCGCGATTCCCATCCCCCCGTTGATCAGCAGGTTCGGGAACTTCGCGGGCAGCACCAGCGGCTCCAGCAGGCGATCGTCGTAGTTCGGCTGGAAGTCCACCGTGTCCAGTTTGATGTCCGCCAGCATGTCCACCGCGGCGTGCGTCATCCGCGCCTCGGTGTACCGCATCGCCGCGGGCGGGTCGCCGTCGATCGAGCCGAAGTTCCCCTGCGGATCGACCAGCGGCACGCGCATACGCCACCGCTGCGCCATCCCCACCATCGTCGGATAGATCACCGACTCGCCGTGCGGGTGGTAGTTGCCGCTCGTGTCGCCGCAGATCTTCGCGCACTTCAGGTGCTTGCGGCCGGGCCGCAGGTTCAGGTCGTTCATCGCGACCAGGATGCGACGCTGGCTCGGCTTCAACCCGTCACGGACGTCGGGCAATGCCCGGTCCATGATCGTGCTCATGGCATACGTCAGGTACGAGTCGCGGAGTTCATCCTCGATCTGCAACTCGACCACGTTACCGGCGTCATGCCCGCCCGGAGGGGTCTCGTCGGGCGGGAGAGAAGCGGTGGTGTCGTCAGCCATTCGGGAGGTCTCTCAGGGCGTCGCGGGGTGCGGTCGGAAGGCGCCGGGATGGACGGGAAATCATAGGCAAAACCGCCCTTCGTTTCCTGCTGCAAGCCGCCCTTCCCCGCGCCACGGACCACCGCCTGTGCTCGGGAGAAACCCGCTCACGGCGTCTTCTCTGCACGCGCATCCATGGCTTGAAACACCTCCGTCAGCGTCAACAAAGCCAGCGCGGTCGCCTCCGGCGGCATCCGCTGGTCCCACGGCGCGCTCCGAACGCCGAACGCTGCCCGTTCACGGTCCGCGTACAGATGGCACACCGCTTCATCCGCCGTCAACTGGCGCACGAACCGCAGCGATGCCAGCAGTCGCGACAACTCCGGCAGCACCAGCTCACGCTCTGTCAGACGCTCGTCCGCCAGCATCGTCGCCATGAGCGGCAGCACGCGCACCGTATGCCAGGTCGGCAACGGGTTCTCCGACCGCGTGAACACCACACCCCCCACGAGGTCCAGAGCATCCGCCGTCGCGTCTCTGTCCGACAGCTGGTGCTCCCACACCAGGTCGCGGACGTCCCACATCGCCTGCGCGGCCGGCACCTCGCCCGCAGGGTGGAGCGCCAGTTCCGCCCAACCCAGCCACGGCAACAGCGACACCATGCTCGCCGTACCGATCGCTCCATACACAGCCCGCAGGTCTCGCTCCGCGGCACCCGCATCCCCGTGCCCGGCCGCAGCCCGTACCGCCCGTGCCCAGATTACCACCGCGTCCCGCGCCGAAGGCGGACTTCCGAGCGGCGCACGCTCCAACTCGGCCATCGCCGCGTCCAGCGCGTCAAGGAAACCCCGCACGTCGTCGTCTGCGTGTGCGCGTGCTCCGAGCCGATGTACCGCCACCCACAGCATGGCGACCGACGCCGAGTCCCGAAGCGGGTCGGTCTCCCCAGGCTCAACCACGGCCAGGTCCTCGAGGAGCGACATCGCGAAAGATCGTGCCCTTTCCGATCGGTCGGGCTTCGCTCCCGCTGCATACTCCGCCAGCGCGAACGCCACCAACCCCTGCTGCAACGGCGATGCGAACGGCGGCTCCGCCCGACCGGCAACCGGCAACAGCGTCCCCACCATCCCGTACCGCCCCGCGTCGCGCCACCGCCGCGCCATCAAGTGATCCGCGTAGCGATCCGCGAGCGCACGCAGGTCGCCCGTGCCGAGCGATGCCCGATCGACGAGCCTCGCGCCCCGGTACAGGAAGACCGGCGGCTCGCCCCGCGCCGGATGTGCAAGATGCACCGTACGGAAGCGGTAGAAGACAACCCCCTCCGAGCGTGCAAGATCGGTCGGCGTGCGCGCCCCGAGTTGCGGATCGCCGACCGCACGCGCCACGAGCGACGAGAGCTCGACTTCGAACGGTGCGCCCGACGCGAGCATCTCGGCCGGGAACGTCGCCCGCCACGAATCCCCCACTCTCACCGCCACGCCGTGCACACCGGGCGACAGCATCGACGACGGGCGGGCCAGCTCCTCCTGCGTCAGCGGCACAAGAGGCCCTGCGAGTTCCAGCGTCACTTCGAGGGTCGGAGCAAACGCGGTCATCCGTTCTCGCCATGTCGCGTCGCGCACGACCGCGAGGCGCTCCTCGACCGCGGACATCGCCGCTGCCGCAGCCCGCGCTATCCCATCCTCGCCCTCCACCAGCGAAACCTCCCTCGCCAGCACCGTCCCACCGAGCCGCACCGTGACGCACACCCCCCCTCCTCGCCCTCCCGTAGCAGTGACTTGCTGGCCCCCTTCCACGCCTCCCCGTTCTTCGTGGCGGGGCCTTTCCAAGCCCCGCTCAACCTCTCCCTGCCTCGGCACAGCCCACGCAGCAAACCAAGCCTCCACCTGCTGGAACGCTCTCATGGCCTCTGCCGGCGTCGGCTCACCATGACGCTGCCCCGTCGGCTGGGCCGCACGCCCCCCAGCCATGCCGACTGCCGCCACGCACAACGCTGCGACGACGCAACGGACCGCGTTGCGAACCGGCAACATCCGCGACCAGCGCCGAGCGTTATCGGGCGACCGGATGCCGCTGGCACACTGTAAAGGGCGATCGGCCCCGCGCACATCGGTCCGGCACGCGCGTTGAAGCGTGAGTGACGGATCGACAGCGGGAGAGCGCACGGTGAAGTCTCTTCTCACGATCACACCCAACCAGCGCCGCGTTGCCCTGCTGGCGCTGCTCAGCTTTCTCGCCCTGTGCTAGGGCGAATGGTCTCGCGCCAGTCTAGTTGAGGCGCGACCGCGCGGGAGGCAGAGAGAGAGAGAAGCCCCGGGATTCAAGCCCCGGGGCATCTTTGTCACGGGGCTGATCCCAACTCCGCCGTGCAACGGTCATCCCACCCCGGTTACACCCCGATCGGGGATGCTCGCCTATTGCACCAGGCCCTTCGTCAGCCGCATGAACGCCGTCTCGAGGTTCACCGGCTCCTCGGTGAACTGCGTCAGCCTGAATCCACCGTTGATGAGCAGGTTCGGCAGGTCGGTGTAGGACCGCCCGCCTGCTTCCTCGAATGTCACATGGAAGAGTGTACCCGCTTGACCGTTGACGCTCCCCGTGCCGTCGGCCATCGCGACCTTCTTCACGCCGGGGTAGGCCTGCAGAACCTGCTCCGCACGCTGCGGGTCGCCCACGACACCGACGTGGATCACGTGCCCCACGCGCGCCTTGCGCAGAATGTCCGCGACCGGCCCGCTGTAGAGCAGCTTGCCCCGCTCGATGATGCCGACGACGTTGCACAACTCCGCCAGCTCGTGCAGGATGTGCGAACTGATGAGGATGGTCTTCCCCATCCGCTTCAGTTCCTTGAGCAACTCGCGGATCTCGATCCTCGCCCGAGGGTCCAGCCCCGAGGCCGGCTCGTCCATCAGCAGCACCTTGGGGTCGTGCAGCAGAACCCGCGCGATGCTCAGCCGCTGCTGCATACCGCGGCTCAGGCTGTTCACCTCGGCCGTCGCCTTGTACGTCAGGTCCGTGAGTTCCAGAACGTCGTTCACGACCCGGCGGCGCTCCTGCCCGTGGATGTTGTACGCCGCGGCGAAGAACTCCAGGTACTCGGTCACCACCATGTCCTCGTACGCGCCCATGAAGTCCGGCACGTACCCGATCATGGGCCGGATCTGGCGGTTCTGGTACCCGATCGTCAGCCCGCACACCTGCGCCTGCCCGCTCGAAGGCTTCAGGAGGGTCGCCAGGATCTTGATCGTCGTCGTCTTGCCCGCGCCGTTGGGGCCGATGAACCCGAAGCAGTCCCCCTCGTCGATGGTCAGGTTGAGGTTGTCGAGCGCGACGAGTTCGCCGTAGCGCTTGGTCAGGTTGATCGTCTCGATCATCCGCACGCAGTGTCTCCCTCGCCGATCAACCGCCGCCTTCCGTTCCGCCGACCGCCGCGGGCTCATCCCCTCGCGCCGGACGCACGACCAGCGGCGGATCGTCGGGCAGAGGATAGATCCAGCGGACCACCGTTGTCCCGTCGAAGTGAACCGTCCGCTCCTGCCCGCCGATCGACACACGCATTGGCGTTGGGCACGCGTCCTTCCCCGACGCCTTCAGGTGCCCGATCACGATCACGCACGGCTGCGTGAACCACCTCCCCAGATCCCACCGCTGCGCCCCCGCCCGCCTCGCCAACACCGGCGCGGAGGTGTCCGTCACCCCGCGGCTGAAGTCCGGGGGCGCGAGGTGGCTGAACAGCGCGAGCGCGGCCAGACGATCCGGCGCACGCCGCGGGTCCGCCGTCTGCTCGCCGAACCCGCCCGGTACGCTCGACGACATCCGCGTCAGGTCGCCCAGGTAGTTCTGCGCCAGCACGTCCGTGCCCGAGAGCACCGTCGCCAGTTCGAGGTTCAGCGATTCGCCCGGCTGCCAGACGCCGGTCCGCTTGAACGCATACGCCGTGCAGATCAACTGGTCGCCCGGCGGCACCCACATCGGCTGCTGCCGACGCACCACCACAATCACCACGTTCTCCAGCACACCCGGCAGTTCATGCGTCAGGACGCCTTCGAGCAGGTGGTTGCCGATGTCACTGCGCCGGAACCGGATCGCCGTGTCGGGGTTGCCAGTCGCATCAACGATGGGCCGGATCGATCGCCACGCCATGCCGCCCGACCAGTCCGACACAAGTTGCTTCACCGTCGCACGCGTCGGGAACGTCATCGAGTTCGGTGAGCGGCCGTCCACCGTGTACCCTCTCGCGTCAGGAAACCCGCCCCGGCCAGAGATGCCGAGCGTGCGCGGCTGATCCCACGGTGCGATCGCGTGATGCACCCGCGGCCCCCCGACAACATCCGGCTCTTCGCCCACGGTCACGGTTGCCTCGCCGTAACTCGGCACGAGCAGGCTCATCCACGTCCGCGTGCGCTGCTTGCGCTCGCCGTAGACATGGTCGAGGAACGTCAGGTGCGTCGCCTCCAGCCGCTTCGGCCTGAGCAACAGCGCGCCACCCCACGCCAACCCCGTGAACACCAGGCTCGTCGCCAGGAACGCCACCCACGCGTGCCGCACCGCCTGCCGCCGCTTCAGCAGGCCGAACCCGCCTGGCCCGGCCGCGATCCAGTACACCGCGAACACCACGAACCCGAGGAAGACGCCCGCCACGGCACGCCCGGACTTCGCGATCGATGACGGCAGGTCCTGGTCATAGTCCACCGTCGTCCGGAACCCCAGCGGCCGGCTGCTCCGCGCCTCCAACTGCGCCAGTTCCGCCTGCGACATCACCTGCCCGCGCCGCCCGAGCACACGATGCCAGAACACGGCCGCCTCCGGCAACCCCGCCTGCATCAGCCCCGGATGCCCGAGATCAATCCCGATCAGCGTCACCGCCCCCGCCCCCACCAGCCGACGCGCCACCACGCACTCACCATCCGGCCCGTTCAGGACGCGCATCGCCTGCCCCGGGTCCGTATCCGCGCGAGGTGTCAACGAATGCACCGTCCCGCCCTGCGGCAGCACGGCGTCCGCGCGCGACGTGAGCAGCGTCGAATACGCGCCGAGGTCCACGCCCGTGCGCCGACCGATGCTCACCGCCGGCATCATCTCCGCCAACTCGCGGTTCGCGATCGTGATCCAGTCCTGCCCCACCGGCGGCAGGCACACGATCAGGTGCCCCCCCCGCTCGACCCACTCCCGCAGCGCACGCACCTGCTCGATCGTCAGGTCGCCCGGCGAGCCGCGCGTCCACACCACCGCCTCCACCGGCGCCATCCCGAGCCACCGGTCCGGCACGTCGTCCGGCGTGTTCCCGGTCCGCGCGTCGAGCAGCTCATGCCCCAGCGGTGCATACGACGAGTTCTGGTACCGCGTCCCGTACTGCCCGAGACCGTGCGAGCGGTCGCCGATCACCGCCGCGACGGACTCGGTGGCCTCCAGCAGCCGAGGCGGAGTCACCCTGGTCTGTCCGATCACGCGCCCCTCGCGCACCTCGCCGCCGCCACCCTCCTCCGCCTCGAACACCGTCACGTTCAGCAGGTCCGCCGACTCGAACCGTCCCGGCAGACGCAGGTAGACCCACACCGGCTGTGACAGCCCCGGGTTCGTCGTCATCGCAACGCGGTACTGCGTCACGTCGCCGTCCGGGTCCGGCACGGACACACGGATCAGCACGTCACGCTGCCGCTCCGCCCGGTCCAAGACCCGCAGCCTGATTCCGGTCCACTCCCCCGCTCGTGCCGCGCCGGAGAAGCCGAACCGGTCGAGATCGACCTGCACCTCGCCCATCGGCGCGGCCGGGGCTGAATCCGCCCCTTCGGGCGCGAGCAGGTCGCGCTGGGCCGCCGCCGGGCCGACCGCCAAGAGTGCCGCCAGCGACCACACGACCGCCCGCACCAGGTTCCCGAGGGAATCCGTCATTGTCAGGATTCTAATAGGCTCAAGCCCCGCCCGGTTGCGGCCGATTTCCCCCTTGTGGCTGCCATTCCCTCCGAGAGCCTGATCCTGATCGCCCTGATCATCGGGCTGTGCGTGCTGGGGATGCTCAACGCGATCGCCGGCCAGATCCGCGACACCCGAGCCGAGATCACCCTCCGCAGGCGCGTGGCCGACCTCAAGCGCCGCGCCGAGGAACACCTGAACGCTTCGATCACGATCGTGGACGACGACGAGCCGGGAGACGTCATCATTCTCGAAGACGAGCCAGCCACCCGCGCCGCCGCCTGACCGCTCCACGACTCGGGGCGAGGCGTTGCAGCCGCCGCTCACTCCCTCCCCATCCTCGCCAACTCATCCAGCAGCGCGACATGCGCCCGCGCCCCCAATCTGAAGCACTCCAACTCGAACTTCTCGTTCGGCGAGTGCACCCGGTCGTCATCCAGCCCGAACCCCATGAACACCGTGTCCAGCCCGAGCCGCTGCTTGAGCAGCCCAGCCACGGGGATCGACCCGCCGGACTTGATCAGATCCGGGGCGCGCCCGGCCGCACGCTCCAGCGCACGCCGTGCCGCACGCAGCGTCGGCGAGTCCGTCGGCACCGTCGCCGGGAACCCCCCGCCGTGCTCGATGAACTCCCACCGGCAGCCCGGCGGCGTGCGCTCGCGCAGCCACGCGAAGAACGCCGCCGTCACTTTCGCCGGGTCCTGGTCCGCGACCAGCCGGAAACTCACCTTCGCCGAGGCGTGCGACGCGATGACCGTCTTCGCCCCTTCGCCCGTGTAGCCGCCCACGATGCCGTTGATGTCGCACGTCGGCCGGCCCCACTCGCGCTCCATCGCCGTGAATCCCGCCTCGCCCACGTCCGCCTCCGGCGGCAGGCCGATCTTCCGCAGCGCGTCCGCGGCGTCGAACCCCAGCCGCCGCCACGCCTCCCGCTCCTCGGCCGTCGGTTCGCGCACATCGTCGTAGAAACCGGGGATGGTGACGCGCCGGTCCTTGTCCCACAGGCCCGCGAGCACCGTGACCAGTTCATTGATCGGGTTCGGGCACCGCCCGCCCCACAGCCCCGAGTGCAGATCCTGGTTCGGCCCGTGCAGCACGACCTCCGTGTACGTCAGCCCACGCACGCCGTAGGTGATCGCGGGCCGCCCGCGTCCCAGCATCCCTGTGTCGCTGATCACGCACACGTCGCACTTGCCCAGGCGCTCCGCGTGCTGCTGCACGAACCGCTCGAGGTTCACCGAGCCCGACTCCTCCTCACCCTCCAGCAGCACCGTGAGACGCACCCCGGCCGCGGCAGCCCCCCCGGACTCCTTCCACGCCCGCAGCGCCTCAAGGAAGGTCATCACCTGCCCCTTGTCGTCCACCGCCCCGCGCGCGACGATCCGCTCACCCACCTCTCCCGACGCGGGCCGGATCACAGGCTCGAACGGCGGACTCTCCCACAACTCCAGCGGCTCCGGCGGCTGCACGTCGTAGTGCCCGTAGAACAGCACATGCGGCCCGCGATACCCAGCAGCCCCCGGAGCCTCCGCGAGCACCACGGGATGCCCCGAACCGGGCGGATCCCCCGTCGGCAGCACCTCGACGCTCAGCCCGCACTCCCGCAACCGATCCGCCGCCCACGCGGCCGCCCGCTCGCAATCCCCCTTGTGCTTCGGCTGCGTCGAGACGCTCGGGATGCGCAGCCAGTCCACGAGCCGGGAAATCGACTCCTTCTCGTGTGCCCCCAGCCACGCTAGTGCAGTTTCGGACGACATGGATCACTCCCGGCGAAGGTCGTTGCACCCGTTGCTCGTTGCCCTCAGCCCGAAGGGCCGTCAGCAAGTAGATCCCGAAGGTCCGTCAGCAGATAGAGCCCGAAGGGCTGTTCGTAAGTAGCCGGGGGTGTCGCGCCAGCGACCCCCGGAAAAAACCCACGTTCCCTCGGCAGCCCGAAGGGCTGCTCGTCAGCAGGGGTTGTTGTAGGAGTTCAGGTAGATCACGAAATCCACGGAGTTGACCTGCCCGTCGCCGTTCATGTCGGCCGCGGGGTCCTGCGCGTTGTACAGGTTCAGGTACTGCACGAAATCCACACTGTTGACCTCGCCGTCACGGTTGATGTCCGCAGGCTGGAGCAAACCGTAGATGATGTTCCAATCGTCCGCGTCGTTGTCGCCGTCGAGATCGGCATCGAGTTCGATCCGATACTCCGCATCGCCGATCACGTAGTCGTCGAAGGGGTCTTCCTCGTTGTCGATCGCATCGAGAATCGCTGCCAGGTCATCGCAGTCGGCGACATTGTCGAGGTTGAAGTCACCGAGGATGCCGCTGCCACACCCGGCATCGATGAAGGACTGCATGATCTCGACATCGTTGCTGGTAATCTCTCCATCGCGGTCGAAGTCCCACCAGTCGGTGTACTCGGGATTCGTGGCATCTTGAGTACCAACGACATCTGAAAGCGCTTCAACATCAGACTGAGAGAACCTGCCGTCGCCGTCCACGTCCAGATCGCCGTCAGAAAAAGATGCCATGAACGCGGATGCGACGAAATCCCCAGCCCCGCCCGAGAGATTCAGTTCTCCGACATACTCACCCGGCGAATCCTCAGTGACCCCGATGCCGCTCGAGCCTGCGTCCGTCTCAATCAGGACGAGAGCGATCGGCTGCGTCGATCCGACCGTTCCGATCCGTCCGAACATGCCAGACACGCGACGAGGCCTGCTGAGCGGCGCGCTCATGCCGCCGCCGAGCGTAATGGTCACAGTTGCGTCCCATGGCCCATCAACCGAAAAGCGATCGCCGGATCCGCGTGCGCCACCAATCCCGCCAGTGTCCAACACCAAGGAAGCCCTGCATCACACTTCTCGATCCAACCCACAAGATGCAGTCCAGCAAACCACGACCCGAACCAAGTGGCGGCTTCCGAGGACACGAGATGACTGAAGCCCCTGTCCTGCCCACCAAGCGAGATAAGCCCTCTCGCCACAGTGAAACCGTCATGGTCGGGATCGAAGTCGACTTCAGCGTCGACGGCAGACAGCACGCATGGGCAGTTGCAGTCCTGCCCGAAGGTCGCCGCGACACCGCCTGCAAACGCGATTGAGTACGCCTCACTCAGCACGAACGTCGTACCAGTTCTGGCGGTGACATCGAAGTCGGCAACCGCCCACCCGTAGACGCAGTCTTGGGCTCTGCTGGCTGTGGAGGACGTCATTGCAAGAACGGCCGCCACCAAAAGAACCAACACACATGTAATCGACATGCATGTCTCCTTTTTCTCGTTGCAGCTTGTTTCGCCCACATCAGTTACGGAATGAACTCTCCTGCCTTGAAGAACGCCTTGGATTCCGGCGTCGCAGAGTGCCCAAGGTACTGGGTTCGGCCGGGGTACCAAGGGGCTGGATCCGTCCATGCCTCCTGGATGGTCATATTGCTGACATGGCCATCCCACCGCGCTGCGTTGATGCTCGAACGGGCGTGTCTTGCGCTCAACTTGATGTTGTGCCTGCTGCCGTCATGCCCGAGCGGCTCGCGCCCGTAAGCACGCGATCCATGAAAAATCGGGCCGCTGTCCGAGAAAGAACTGAAGTTCTCTGCCATCGCGCTCGCGTCAAAGTCGAGAACTCGCTTTGCAAAATCGTAGTAGCGAGTACCGTCAGCAGCAAGCACCTTGCTGCTCACCTGAATGCCAAGAAAGTCTTCTCTCGGCATGTACCTGGACTCGCGGATCACCTGAAACTGCGGACCATCGCCCTGCATCTTCGGGTAGATACGGGGGTACAGAAACAAGCCCTCGTTCTTTCGGTAGTATTCAAAGGTCGTGGACCATCGAGCGTGTGAGTCGAGTAGGAATGAACTCGGCGCGAGGTAACTGATCTGTCGGAAGCCCGACGTCAGACCAAGGTCGTCGAACTGGTCAAGATCCGCAGCCTTGCTGTCCTGCCAGACGACATCATTGAGAACTTTCGCGCCAGGACATCCGTACCGGTTGAACATCTGCAAAGTACGATGCGCCCGATTGGATGAGAAGCCTGCTGATTCCCCGAGAGTCGGGCTGATCCAATCCCAGTTGGTCGTTGGCGTGTCGGGAGACGTCTCGTAGGTGAAGACGGTGTTGACATTCTCCTGATTTCGAGCGACCATGAGGGTGTACTTGAACGACGACGTGTGCGGACCCGCAAGGTACCCTTGGTTGTCGTTGATGTAGTACTGCTGCCCCTGACCGAGCGATCGCAACGAGCCCGAACACACCATTGACTGAGCAGCGTCACGCGCCATGCCGAGTCCAGGCAGCAGAAGCCCGATCAGCAACGCGATGATCGCGATGACGACGAGAAGTTCGATGAGCGTAAACGCCGACCGCAGTCCCGTGCTTCTCACCAGCGCCATGATCATGCCTCCACTCAGCCCTGCCGCCTTGACGACATCAAGTCCTTTGGCGTGAGATTTCTTATGGTGCGCGTCGCCCCAATCACACGGCCCGATCCTGTCTCAACCACCTCCGGAACGGCCAACCCGCTCTCGTCGAGATCGCGAAGAGCACGCGGATCAATCCGCCACTCGCCCTTCTCCTCACGCTCGACGGGGAAGAGCGTTCGTTCGCCCGTCTCGGGATGGCGCGCCGGAACCGTGATTGTCTTGTTCGACGAGTCGACCGCGTATATCTGCCCCGTTTTCACGTCCACCAGCATCACCCGGTTGGAGAACTCGACGCCCGAACCTCGGAACGTGAAGAACGCAGATACCCCTAGCGCGCTCACCGCGGCCACGAACAGCACGATGTGCCACGCTTTGAGATTCTGACCCATCGGCTCACATTCCGTCCACACCCGCGCCCCGATCCGGGGCCTGAGACTTCGCCGCCCGCCCCCGGGCGGCCCCACGCGGCGGCAGTATACCGACGCCCCCGACCCCCGCCCGGCGGCCGCAAACCGCTTGCGCAGTCTTCATGAGGGGGCATCGGGGGCGGGGTGGGATCAACGAGCCGCGACCCCGCCCCCACTCCCCAACGAGCCGCGACCGTCAGGGAGAGGGCTCCGGGTCGCCCGATGGCCCCGGGGGTTCCAACCACTCCCTCACGGTCGCGGCTCGTTGGGTGGGGCTCCAACCACTCCCTTACGGTCGCGGCTCGTTCTATCCTCGACTCGGTGCGTCTCCTCCTCGTCAATCCCCGCGGCTTCTGCGCCGGCGTTCGCATGGCCATCGACGTCGTCGACCGCGTCCTCGACCTCTTCCCCGGCGAAACCATCTACGTCTACCACGAGATCGTCCACAACCGTCACGTCGTCGGCCGCTTCCGAGGCCGCGGCGTTGTCTTCGTCGAAGACGTGGACGACCCGCCCCCCGGCTCGATCCTCGTCTTCTCCGCCCACGGCATCCCCCCCGCCGTCCGCCGGCGCGCTGCCGAGCGTGGCCTGCACGCCATCGACGCCACCTGTCCCCTCGTCACCAAGGTCCACTCCGAGGCCGTCCGCTACGCCCGCCAGGGGTACCAGATTCTCCTGATCGGCCACCGCAACCACCAGGAGGTCATCGGCACCACCGGCGAGGCCCCCGACGCCACCCAGGTCGTCGAGACCCCGGACGACATCCCCCACCTGACCATCCGCGACCCCGACCGCCTCGTGTATCTCACGCAGACCACGCTCTCCACCGACGACGCGGGCGTCATCATCGACGCCCTCAAACAAGCCTTCCCCAACATCAAGGCCCCTCCCAGCGAGGACATCTGCTACGCGACGACCAACCGCCAGCACGCCGTCCGCATGCTCGCCCCCGAATGCGACCTCGTGCTCGTCGTCGGCAGCCGCAACTCCTCGAACTCCGTCCGCCTGACCGAGATCGCCGAAAACGCCGGCGCCCCCGCCCGCCTCATCGACGACGCTTCCGGTGTCGAAGATGAGTGGTTCACAAACTCGGAGGGCTTCACCGTCCTCGTCACCGCCGGCGCATCAGCGCCTGAGGACCTCGTCGCCGGCGTCTGCCGCACCCTTGTTCAACGCTACGGGGCGACGATCGAAACCCGCGACGTCTTCGACGAGGACGTCGAGTTCGCCCTCCCCGGCAACCTGCGACGCATCATGAAGGACCGCGACCATCCCGATGCCGACCGGCGCATCCGCGTGCAGAAACCCGTCGTCACCGCCGACCTCTACGGCACGGTCCCGCTGACAGTCGAGGGACGCGAGAGCCGGGTGTGTGGTCTCGAGCCCGAAACACTCGCTCGCGCCCGACCGGATGATCGTGTCTGAATCCACATTCGGCATCACCAGCCCGGACGCAACTCCGCGTCCCCGGGCGACGATCCTGTCCCGCTCAAGGTCACGAGGCGAGCGGTCTGGCAGATACCTTCTGGAGATCGTCGAACACGCGCACAAGCCCCCTGAACATCGCCTTCGCTCCATCGACTATGCGGCCGTGCTCGGCGGGGGTGAAGGCTGCGGCACGGAGATCGTCCTTGAACGTCTCCCATCGCGTCGGCTGCTCGTCGCCGTACGGGTCGAGATAGCGCAGCCCCGGACCCGGCGAGAGGCCCAACGACCGGCCAACGGCCCTGGCGATGAACCGCCCGCCGTTCGTGCTGCCTTCGAGAACGTACAGCATCCCCAGCAACTCAGGAATCTCGGCGACCTCGATCGACTGAATCAATCGCGCCGTCCCCTGTGTTGCAGCATGGTCGGTGTCGCGCCCGTCGAGAGCCGCGAGATCCTCGACGATCGCGGCGGTTCGGAATCTGGCGTCCGTAGCGATAGCCGCAACGCGCGCGTCGGCGCGGAGCGACCCGAGCCGGTCCTCCAACGCGCGATGCACGAGCAGAATCTGGCCGAGGTAGGCGGCGTACCCCTCGCGGCCGAGTGCCCCACGGATCATGGCGGCTTGGAACGGGTGCCGTTCAGCGGCCGCGTGCAGCTCGGCCGTCTCCTGCTTCAACCGGTCCATCACGTCGGGTGTTGTGTGCATCCGTACGCCCCTCTCCCATCAACCTACGGACTTGAAGATGCCTGCGGCGGCAAGCGCGGGAACGAGGAGCCACAGCAGCCCCTTCAGCGTGAAGAAGATCAGCCCGACCACGCCGAACCGGGCGACCCAGCCCCGGAATCCCGGCTTCGGGGAAGGTTGCCCGGGCGCGGCCTGCCGTGGTTGGTCGTTCATGGCGCACCCCGTCACAAATGAGACTGATTCGCAACTGCGCCCAACCGTATCCGTGGACATCCTCGTCGTCAAGACCGCGACGCGACCGGCACGATCCCGGTGTACCCTTCGCCCCGATGACGGCACGACCGGACTTTCTCGAAGAGATCGCTTGGCGCGGCCTGCTCCACCAGTGCACGGACGAAGCCGGCCTGCGTCGCCACCTCACCACCGGCACGCGCCGCGCCTACGCCGGTTTCGACCCGACGGCGGACTCGCTGACCATCGGCAACCTCGTGCCGATCACCGCCCTCGCGCACCTGCAGCGGGCGGGGCACACGCCGGTCGTGGTCATGGGGGGGGGGACTGGCCTGATCGGCGACCCCTCCGGCAAGTCCGCCGAGCGCCAACTGTTGACGCGTGAACAGGTCGATGCCAACGTCAACTGCCAGCGGCGCATTTTCGAGGCGCTGCTCGACTTCTCCGGCCGGAACGCAGCCGTGATCGTCAACAACGCGGACTGGCTCTGCGGACTGGGCTACCTCGACGTGCTGCGCGACGTGGGCAAGCACTTCTCCGTGAACATGATGATCCAGAAGGAGTCCGTGCGCGAGCGGCTGCACAACCGCGACCACGGCATCTCGTACACCGAGTTCAGCTACATGATCCTGCAGGCCTACGACTTCTGGCACCTGCACAGCAGGATGGGCGTCACCATCCAGCTGGGCGGCTCCGATCAGTGGGGCAACATCGTCTGCGGCGCGGACCTCATCCGCCGCATGGCGCACGATCACACCGTCGAAACCTTCGGCCTGACCGCCCCGCTCGTGACCCGCTCCGACGGAGCCAAGTTCGGCAAGACCGAGGCGGGCGCGGTCTGGCTCACGCCCGAACGGAGCAGCCCGTACGCCTTCTACCAGTTCTGGCTCAACTCCACCGATGACGACGTGGTCCGCTACCTCAAACTCTTCACGTTCCTTTCGCGTGAGGAGATCGAGGCTCTCTCGGTAGCGCACGCGAGCAACCCCGGGGCGCGCGAGGCCCAGCGGACGCTGGCCAGACAGGTGACGGCGCGCGTGCATGGCCCGACCGAGGCCGACCTCGCCGAGCGCGCGTCGCAGGCCCTCTTCTCCGGCGACATCGCAGGACTCCCGCCCGCGACGCTCGAGCAGGCGCTCGCCGGCGCGCCCACCAGCGACCACCCGCGCGATCGCCTCGCGGGGGGGGGCGTTGCCCTGCTCGACCTCCTTGTCGAGACGGGCCTGGCCAAGAGCAAGCGCGAGGCCCGCGAGTTCCTCGCCTCGGGGTCGGTCTCCGTGAACGGCACGGTGGCAGGGGGAGACCGAACCCTGACAACGGGCGACCTCCTCCACGGACGTTTCCTCGCCCTGCGCCGGGGTAAGAAAACCTGGCACCTGTCGCGCTGGTCCTGACCCCTGCACGGCCCCGGGAGCCGGTTTTCCCCGCATTGTTGCCGGAAAGGGCTTCCCCTCAAAGGCCCGTCTTGGCATACTGGGTGGTGGCGCACGGATCGTGCCCGCGGGTCAGGGACGCTCGTGCCCGACATGCGAAAGGAGATCGCCATGCACACCGTCGCGAACCTGCTCACCGCCAAGCAGCACTGGGACGACTCGTACGACCGGGTCGAGGCGGTGGTGACCATCAAACCGGAGGCCACCGCTCGCGATGCGGCCCGGCTGATGAGCGATCGCCATGTCGGCGCGCTCGTCGTTACGGACCCGGCGGGACGGATGGTTGGGATTGTCACCGAGCGCGACGTGTTGCGCCGGCTCGTGGCCGTCGCCAAGCCTCCCGACTCCACCACCGTCGGCGAGATCATGACGCGGGCGGTGCTCAGTTGCACTCCGCAGACGACACTCGACGAGGTTCGGCGGACGATGCGCGAGCGACGCATCCGCCACGTCCCTGTGCTGGATGAAGGCCGACCAATCGGCATGGTCTCGATCGGCGACCTCAACGCTGCGCTGAACCAGGACCTCATGGTCACCGTCCGTGCAATGGAGGCGTACATCACGCAGGGCTGAACGCTCGCTCGGCCTCTCTGTATCATCGCGAGTCATGCCACGAGTCTCGCGGCTGTGTCTGGCGTGCCTCGTCCTGTGCGGGCTGGTCGCCGTCGCGTGGAGGGTGAGCCTCTTCCGAGGCGTGGTCTACAACTCCCAGCCCCGCGCGGATGGCGACGGGCCGACGGTGCAGATCGGGCTCGGCCGCGGTTATATCTATGGCACGTACCACCCCACGCGCTTCTTCGGCATACACCGATCCTGGACATTCGGACCCATCGACGGACCGGTTCGCTGGTGGTTCTCCGCCAGTCTCCCGGACCGGCACGGCTTCTACGCCCTCCGCGTGCCGCTGTGGAGCGTCGCGTTCCTCCTGCTCATCCTGCCGGGTGTCACGCTTTCGCTGCCGGTGGTTCGGCGCTTGCGCGGGAGGTGCCTGGCGTGCGGATATCCCCGCGCCGGGCTTGCGCCCGATGCGACCTGTCCTGAATGCGGCACGCCGGCGAAGGCTTGATCGCTATGCGGCGGTCTTGCGCTCGGTTTCAGGCCGCGCCGACCGCGTCCGTCGCACGCACTCGTTGATCAGGTGTTCCCGATCGATGGGCTTGGGCACGTAATCATCGAATCCGGCGTCGAGGCACCGCTGCCTGTCGCCTTCCATCGCATGCGCGGTCAGCGCGACGATCGGCCCTCGGTATCCCCGCTGCCGGAGCAGCCGGGTCGCCGCGTACCCGTCGAGCTCCGGCATCTGGAGGTCCATCAGGACGAGGTCGAACGGCTTTCCGTCGCGGGATGGCCCCGAGGTGGCAAGATCGACGGCGTCGCGCCCGTTGGAAGCGATCTCGACCTCCGCACCCGCGAGGCGCAGAAACGCCGAGATCAACCGCTGATTGTCGGGTCCGTCCTCGGCGAGCAGGATGCGGGCGCCGGTGAGGGTCGGCGCTACGCCCTGTGGCATGGCGGCGAGGGTTCTGGACGCCGTGTCGCTTGTCAGGCGGGCGAGTTCCGCGGGTTCCACGAGTTCGACGCCGTCGAGCGGACCGGCGGGGATCGAGAGCGTGAAGACGCTTCCTCGCCCCGGCTCAGACTCGACGGAAATTCCGCCGCCGAGCATGTGCGCCAGCCCGCGGCTGATGACGAGGCCGAGTCCGGTTCCGCCAAATCGGCGAGTGGCAGAGGAATCACCCTGCTCGAACGGCGTGAACAGGCGTTCGACCTGCGTTCTGTCCATGCCGATCCCTGTGTCGTGGACGGCGATGCGGAGGACCGGGTTCTTGGCGCCAGCAGCGTCGAACGAAGCACGGATGACAACCTCGCCGCGCGTGGTGAACTTGATGGCATTGCCCACGAGATTGAGCAGCACCTGGCGGACTCTGACCGGATCGGTGCTGACGTACCGCGGGAGCGAGGAGAGGTATTCCGCGCGCAGCTCGACGCCTCGTTCCGCGGCCCGAACGCGCATGAGAGCGAGCACCTCGTCGACGATCCCTGCCGGGCTGACGGACTCTCGCTCGACCGTCAGTTTGTCCGCCTCGATCTTGGCAAGGTCGAGCACATCATTGATGATCGAGAGGAGGTGCGTTCCCTGCCGCTTGATGGTGGAGACGTACTCCCGCCGTGCGTCGGGGGTGAGAGTGCGGTCGTCCGTCTCGAGCTCCAGCAGTTCCGCATAGCCAAGGATGGCCGTCAGCGGGGTTCGGATCTCGTGGCTCATGTTGGCAAGGAAGCGGGTCTTTGCCCTGCTGGCCGCCTCGGCCTGCCCCGTCGCGAGCAGCAGTGCGCGTTCGCGCTCCACGTCCGCGGTCACGTCGCGCTGGATGCCGACGTAGCCCTCGATTCGGCCGTCCTCGCCTGTGACCGGAGAGATGCTCAGCGAGGCGTGATACAGCGAGCCGTCCTTGCGACGGTCGATCACGCGCCCTGACCACGCCCTGCCCGCTCGGATGGTCTCCCACATCTCCCGGTAAAAGTCGTCCGCATGTCTCCCGCTCTTGAGAAAGCGCGGGGTCTGGCCCCGCACGTCGTCGGTGCTGTACCCGGTGATGCGCGTGAACGCCGCGTTGACATCGAGCACCGTTCCCCGAGTGTCGGTGAGAAGAATACCATCGTCGGCGGCATCGAAGACGCGCGCAAGCCGCCGAAGTTTGCTGTCACGCGCGACTCGCTCACGAGCGTCGCGGATGACGGCCGTAACGACGGCCTCGTCGCCCGCGCTCCCGAACCCGAGGCAGAGTTCGGCCGGGATTTCCTCGCCGTCGCGGGCGAGGATTCGCACCTCGCGCGGGCCGCCGAGCGTTCGTCCTCCGCCTGACTGCACGACTCGCCTGAAGGCCGCCTGGTGGGCGGCACGGAACCGGTCCGGGATCAGTCGCCCGAGCGGCAAGCCCTGGAGTTCGCCCGGGCCGTAGCCGAGCAGCCTCTCCGCCTGCGCGTTCGTCCACGTGATGACCGCGCTCTCATCGGCTGTGAGAATCGCGTCGGGCGCAGAAGCGACGACGGCGCGCAGCCTCGCCTCGCTTCGCCGCTCCGCCTGCCAGGCGAGATGCCGCTCGATGGCGATGGACGCGATATGGCACGCCTCTTCGACGGTGCGGGCTTCGGCCGCATTCGGCCGATGGACGACCGGCCTGTACATCGCGAACGTACCCAGGATCTCCCCCTTCGACGACCGGATCGGCTGCGACCAGCAGGACCGCAGACCGTGCTTGACGGCGAGATCGCGGGCGCATTCCCAGAGGGGATCAGTGAAGGTATCAGAGACGATCACGCGCTTCCCGCTCCACGCCGCCTTGCCGCAAGAGCCGACCGATGGCCCGATCTCGACCCCATCGATTGCCGCGTTGTACTCGTCGGGGAGACTCGGCGCGGACCCGAGCACGAGATGGCGACCGTCCTTGAGAAGCAGGATGGAGGCCTTCGTGCCCGGGCTCTCGCTTTCAATGAAGCGGGTGATCAGGTCCAGGCACTCGGAAAGGCGAGCACCGGCCGCAACACGCTCGAGCAGCCCGATGTGTCCGGCGATGCGCCTCCGAGCGAGCATGGCGGGCCGAACCGCGAGCGGGATCGCCGTCACGCCCACCAGCACCGCGATCGCAACCGTGTCGATCGCGGCTTCGACCCAGAAGGGCGTGCCGGTCGGGAGCAACTGCGGCAGAGACAGCGCGGTGACGACCTCGACTGCGACCGCGACGAAGAGCAGGGCCGTGAGCACTCCGATCGACACCATCCACGGCGAGGAACCGATCGCGGATCGAACTACGCCGCGAAACGCGGGCGCGGCTTGATCGCGGGGCGGACCGGGCTGGTCGGGCCGAGCGGACGCCATACCGGCACTATCGGACGGCCCCGGGGGCGGCTGGAGCCTGTTTCGCGGAACGTTCGGTGCCCGAGACGCAGTTATCCCGGAAGCGGACGGTTCGTGCGTCCCTGTGCGAGGCGATTGACCGGCCTGATCTCAGAGTTCCGGCGCGAACCCGCGGCGCATGGTGTTCTCGCAAGTCGCCCGCGGCTCGACGAACTGGAGCAGATAGTCCCGTCCTCCCGCCTTCGAGCCGACACCGCTCATGCCGAAGCCGCCGAAAGGCTGGCGGGCGACGAGCGCGCCGGTGCACCCGCGATTGAGGTACAGGTTGCCGACACGGAACTCGCGCTTGGCGCGTTCCAGGTGCGCCGGCTTGCGGCTGAAGACACCCCCCGTGAGCTTGTACGGGTGGTCGTTGGCGATCGCGAGGGCCTGGTCGAACGTCCGCGCGTGCATGACGGCGAGCACGGGTCCGAAGATCTCCTCGCGGGCGATCGTGTGGCGCTGCTCCACACGGCCGAAAACGTGCGGACCGACGTAGTACCTGGGCTGGACGCCAGGTGAGGTCTCCGGCGTCGGGGCCTCCATCGCCAGTTCCTCCCGGCATCCCTCGGCACGGGCTGCCTCGATGTATCGACGAATACGCTGCGCCGACTCCTCGTCGATGACCGGCCCGATATCCGTCCCCGGACGCGTCGGGTCGCCGATGACGAGCGAGCGTGTAGCCTCCACGAGCCGCGTGACGAATGTTCGCGTCGCCGCGCCCTCCGGCCCCTCGGGATCGACGACGATGCAGCGCGAGCAGGCGGAGCACTTCTGCCCCTGGAACCCGAACGCCGAGTGCCGAACGCCGAGAACTGCCTCGTCGAGGTCGGCAGAGGTATCGATGATGATCGCGTTCTTGCCGCCCATCTCGCACACCACGCGCTTCACGAACGGCTGCTCCTCCGGCGTGACCCCAGCGGCGCGGATGATGTCCAGCCCGACGGCCTTCGACCCCGTAAAGGCGATCACCGCCACGCGCGGGTCTCGCACCAGCGCAGCCCCGGTCGTCTCGCCCGGTGCGGGGCAGAAGTGCAGCACGTTCGTAGGATCGACACCCGTGCGACGAACACCCGCCTCTTCCATCGCGCGCCATAGCACCTCGCACAGCGTCTTCGCGATGCCCGGCGTCTGCTCGGCGGGCTTCAGCACGACCGGGTTGCCCGTGACGAGCGCAGCCGTCGCCATGCCGCACGCGATCGCGAGCGGGAAGTTCCACGGGCTGATGACGGCCGCCACGCCGCGCGGCTGGTACCACTGCTCGTCCAGCTCGCCGATGAACCGGCCGATCCGCTCGCGCCGGAAGAGCCGCACGGCTTCGCGGGCGTAGTACTCGCAGAAGTCGATCGCCTCGGCCACGTCGGCGTCGGCGTCACGCCAGCACTTGCCGTTCTCCTTGATGACGATGCCCGCCAGTTCGTCTCGCCTCGCCCGCATCGCCGCCGCCGCCTGCACGAGCACACGGGCACGCAGCGTCGGGTCCGCGTCGCGCCACGCAGGAAAGACGCGGTGCGCGGACTCCACCATGCGGGCGGCGTCCGTCGGCGTCCGGTCGTTGGCCACGTTCGGCACGGTCGCGCCTGCGACCGCGGCGGCGAAGTTCTCTCGCACCGGGCGGCGGGAGAAGTCCCGCAGCGGTTCGTTGATGAAGGGCTTGCCGTCGCCCACGCCAGGCTCCGCGTGCGACAGCCGATGCCGCTCCGGCGCGAGCTCGTACAGGTCCCGGTTCGGCTTCGGCGCGGGCTCGCCGTTCAGCGTCGGCGCGGGTTCGCGCAGCAGTGTCCGCGGGTCGGCATTGTCAAGGAACCCTGCCTTCAGCCACGACTCGTTCGACGTGTTCTCCAGCAGTCGGCGCACCAGGTACGCCATACCGGGGATCATCTCCCCCACCGGCACGTACTCGCGGATTCGCAGCCCGGTCTCGGCCGCCGCGTGCTTCAACTGGTCCGCCATGCCGTGCAACATCTGGAGTTCGATCGCGCCCGTCGGCAGTGACCGCCGCTCCAGCCCCGCGATGGCGCTGGCGATCGACCGCACGTTGTGCGACCCGAGCGCCAGTTTCACCCCCCCCGCCCCGGGCGCGAGCCTCGTCGGTCCCAACCGCCCGCTCTCCGCCGCCCGCTGTCCGCTCTCCCCCCTCGGGCAGGCGTCCAGGAACACGCCCGTCATCTCCTCGAAGCACCGGTCCGTCTGCCACTTTTCGTTCCAGACCGGGCAGGGCCAACCCTGCTGCTCGGCGTGGATCGTCTCGAAATCCCAGTACGCCCCCTTCACGAGGCGCACCGTCACGACGCGGCCCGTGCGCTTCGCCCAGTCGCACACGCGGCGTGCGTCTTCCACTCCGCTCTTGAGGTAGGCCTGCATGGCGAGTCCCGCGTGAAAGTCCACCGCCTCGCAGCACCGCATGAACAACTCGATCGTCAGGTCCTTGAGCGAGTGCTGCTCCATGTCGAAGTTGATCAGCACGCCCCGCTCCCGCGCCGCCTCCAGGATCGGCACGATCCGCGTCATCGAGTCGCGGATCGCCCCCTCCGTGTCGATCGGATCGCACTTCGCGCTCAGCGAACTGACCTTGATGGAGACGTTCGTGCGGGGGATGCCGCCGAGATGGTCGGACTCAAGCCTCGGGTTCGGCTTCCACGAGGCGACCTCGCCGGGAAGATTTGTCACGAGGTCGAGGTACTTGTCGCGATAGGCGTCCGCCTCCGCATCGGACACGCACGCCTCGCCCAGAAGGTCCACGCTGAACGCGATGCCTTCCTTCCAGAGATCGCGCAATCCCGGGAGCGCGCTCGACGCGTCGGCGCCCGCGATGAACTTCGACGCCATGCCCTTGATCTGCGACGAGACCGTGGAGGTGAGCAGCCCCTTCGCCACGCCCCCCGCCCGAAGCCCGAGGTCCATGCCCGGAGGCAGCTTCACACCCGGCTGAGAGAGGTAATCGACGAGGTGGTCGTGCACCGCGTCCGGCGTCCGAAGCATCGGGAACGCGTCCACGAACCGGAACAACTGGACCTTGAAGTCCCGGTCGCGCATCGACCAGTCCATGAGCTTGTCCGAGTAGAACTTCGCGGAAAGCAGGCCAGCGCGGTGCCCACGGGCACGCTCCAGCAGGTCCCGGCCGAGTTGGTAGGTGCGTTCCTCTCCCCCCGTCGGGGGCGGAGGTTCGACGATGACGGCAGAAGCAGACTTGCGGCGGAAGATCGACATCGCGTGAGTCCAGACGCAGGAGGCGGGCGCGCCGGCACGATCGCACGATCGAGGGCGAAGGAGTATACGGACGGCCCGGACGAACCCGGACTACTCCGGCGCGAAAGTCGTCCGCAATGCGCCTCCCGTCGCGGGGCATGATCGCGCCTACGCTCTCCTCTTATGCCCCGCTCGGTGGTCAGCGTCGGCACGTTCGACGGTGTCCATGCCGGACACGCCGCGCTGATCGCCCGCGCCCGATCCATCGCGGACAGGGCCAGCGGTGCAGAGGTGGTCGTGCTGGCGTTCGATCCGCACCCCGCGACGCGCCTGCACCCTGAATCCGCACCGCCGCGGCTCGGCTCGTTCGAGCGACGATCGGAACTGCTCCGCCAGGCCGGCGCGGACCGTGTCGAACGCCTCGAACCCACGTCCGAACTGCTCTCGCAGTCGCCCGAGTCATTCGTCGAGTCGATCGCTGACCGTCTCGCGCCGATCGCCTTCGTTGAAGGACCGGACTTCAGATTCGGCAAGGGGCGCACCGGCGACACCTCCGTCCTCGCCTCGATCGGAAAGCGGCACGGCTTCGCCGTCGATGTCGTGCCGCCCGTCGCCGTCGCGCTCAACGATCAATCGGTCGTCACGGCTTCAAGCACCATCGCCCGATGGCTCGTGCAGCATGGACGAGTACGCGACGCGTGGGCCGTGCTTACGCGGCCGCACGAGCTCACGGGCCGCGTCGTCCGGGGCGACAGGCGCGGCAGAGGCCTCGGTTTCCCGACCGCGAACCTCGATACGCCCTGTTTGCCGCCGGCCGACGGCGTGTACGCCGGCGTGGCGTTCCTCGACGACGGCCGCTCGTTCTCTGCGGCCGTCAGCGTCGGCAGCAAGCCCATGTTCAACGGCGCCGCTCGCGCGGTCGAGGCCTCTCTCCTCGACGCGCCCACGGGGGATGGACCGTGCCTTGCCGGACTGCCAGAGTATGGCTGGAACCTCCGCATCGCCCTTGTCGGCTGGGTGCGCGAACAGCTCCGCTTCGAGAGCGTCGATTCGCTGATCGCCCAGATGCACCGCGACTGCAACCGCGTGCGGGGCATCGTCGCCCGGGTCTCCACGCCTCAACCCGCCGCCGCAGGAGCGCACTCATGACAGAGACCGGCGCGGATTTGCACCGGTGGGCCGCGAACACCGACGCCGCCGGCGCGGCACGCTGGCTCGCGGACAAGACGTTCGTCGTAGTCACGACACACACGAAGCCCGACGGCGACGCCGTCGGCTCGACGCTCGCCCTCGCGCGGGCGCTGCGGTCGCGCGGTGTGCGCACCGAAGTGTGGTACCTCGGCGCGCTGCCTCCCTGGCTCGCCGAGATCGCCCTCGACACGCCGATCCGGTCGATCGAGCGCGACGGCCTCTCCGCCGATGCCGACCCCGACGGCGTCGTCCTGCTCGACACCGGCTCCTGGTCTCAGTTGGACGGCCTGCGCCAATGGCTCGCCGCCCGCACCGACCGCACGCTCGTGATCGACCACCACTTGCACGGCGACGGGGATATCGCCGCACTCCGTCTGCTGGATACGGAGTCGGCAGCAGCGTGCCAGCCGGTCGCGCAGGTGTGTTGCGATCTGCTCGGCCTGCCTTCGCCGTCGCGTCTGCCCGCCGGGGTGGCGACGCCGCTGTACCTGGGCCTCGCCACCGACACGGGCTGGTTCCGTTACTCGAACGTGCGACCGCCCGTGATGCGCCTCGCCGCCGAACTCATCGAAGCCGGCGCGGACCATACCGAACTGTTCCGGGTCGTCGAGCAGCAGGACGAGCCGGGTCGGTTCCGGCTGCTGGCCACGGCGCTGTCCTCGCTCGAGTTCCATGCGGACGAGCGAATCGCGCTGATGTCGCTGCGGATGGAGGACTTCCACCACGCCAAGGCGGACGCAACGGACTCCGGCGGGTTTGCCGACAAGGTGCTCGCCGTGCGCACGGTTGTGGTTGCGGCGGTGCTGACGGAGGTCTCCGACGGCTCGCAGGGCAAACCGCCCCTCACGAAGATCAGTCTTCGCAGCAAGGACGGACCCGGCGCACTTGACGTGAACGAAATCGCCCGCTCGCTCGGAGGGGGGGGGCACGCCCGTGCCGCGGGCGCCCGCGTCGCCGCGCCGCTGGCGGAAACCAGAACGCGCCTGCTCGAAGCCCTTACCCAGGCCCTCCGCTGATGGAGGCTCCATGGCCGGTCGGCACGGACCCAAGGTGACGCCCTCCCGCCAGCGCGGCACAACCTTCCGCAAGCCCATCCTGCGCCTCTTCACAACCTCCCTGTGGGAGTTTCCCAGCCAGCACTACCTCGACTACGAAGAGTTGCCCGGCGGCCGGATCGTGCGCACCAGCTCGACCCAGGGCGTGCAGGGCGATCCCAAGTACGAGGGTGCAACGCCCTCCTGGGTCGTCTGGCAACTCCTCCAGCGCTGCACCTCGCCCGGCGAGACTGTGCTCGACCCCATGTGCGGTTCCGGCACCACGCTCGACGTCGCAGCCGATCTCGGTCGTGTCGGCATGGGCTTCGATCTCGCCCCCCGCAGGACGGACATTCGTCGTGCCGACGCTCGCAGTCTCCCCTTGGCCCGCGGGAGCGTTGATTTCGTGTTCATCGATCCGCCGTATTCGACGCACCTGCGCTACTCGGACGACCCCGCGTGCATCGGCCGACTCGACGCGGGCGGACAGGACGAGGGCCGCGCGTACTACGATGCCATGCGGCAGGTCTTTGCCGAGATGCACCGCGTGCTGCGCCCGGGTCGCCACGCGGCCGTCTACGTCAGTGATTCATGGGCGAGCGGCCGCCTGCTGCCGATCGGAGCCGAGTTGTGGTCGCTGCTCCGACCGCGCTTCGAACTCGTGGACTGGATCGCGGTGGTCCGCCGCAACGCGGACCTGAAGGACACCGGTCGAAAGCGAGCGGCGACGGGAGCCGGCCCGCTCCTGCGCGGGTTCAACCACCTGCTGCTGGTCCGCCGTTCGGGGTCGACGCCGCGCCCGCCGAAGCGCCGAGGATGACACCTTCACGCGGCTTGGAGTGGGTGGGCTTCTGCCTGGGCGAGGGTTCCTCGACAATATTGTCGTAGTTGGGATGGAAGTTGCTCGCGCCCGACGCGCGCGGGGCGTACGACATCCGGGGGCGCTTCGGGTCGAGCTTGCCCGTCACCCAGCCCTCGAGCAGCATGGCCTCCAGCGTTGCCGCGGCCTGCACGACGAGGTGCGTGCCGGTGATCTCGCCGATCCGCCCGCCCCGCCGAACGAACTCGTTGAGGCGGTTGGCGATCGTCGTCATGTCCGGGGCGTCCTTCAGGATGCCGATCATCAGCCCGTACAGGCCGGCGACCGGGAGCAGCTGCCCGCCGCGGAAGTAGGCCTCCGTGCGTGTGATCCTCCCCGCGTGATAGACGGGCATGTGTCCCTTCTTCGCGTCGGCGAGATTCAGCCTGAAGACGTTGTAGCGATTGATCTCCCACTGCGCCGCGTCGCCTCCGCCCTCCTCCTTCGTGAACATCTTGGTCACTTCCTTCACGGCCAGCAGGTCGAACCCGCCGACACCGGGGAAGAGGAAGTCCTCGTGCGCGAGGCCGCCGAAACTCAGCCACCGGAACGCCTCTCGCGGGGTGAACTTCAGGCCGGACTCGCTCGCCAGCCTCGCGCAGTGGTCCTCGAGATCGGTGAAGCAGCCGTTGGCCGCGTACCAGAACTCCGCGAAGCGGATGTACTGCATCACCCGCTTCTTCTGGCGGTCCTCGTAGTTCGCCTTGAGCCAGTGGGCGTCGAGTTCGCCCCGGTCAAACTCCATGATCGAGTACGCCGCCTCGCGGGCGCTGGTGTGCGCCAGCGTGACCCCGCCGGAGAGGATGGGGTCGGCAAAGCCCGCGGACTCGCCGACCAGGAACCAGTTCTCGCCGACGAGCCGGTCCGAGACGTAGGACCAGTCGCTGGTCGTCCGCACGTTGTTCTCGCGTCGGCCGTTCTTGGTGAGGGCACGCACGCGCGGCTCCTCGTTGACGGCCCACTCGTACAACTCCGCGGGCGTCTTGCCGCAGGTCTTGTAGTACTCCACCGGGCAGACGAAGCCGAGCGAGGTCCGGGTCGGCCCGATCGGGATGAACCAGACCCACCCGCAGCCGACGCTCAGAATCTGGATCCGCGTCCCGCCGACTCCGATCTCGACCGCCCAGTCCGCATTCTCCCAGTAATCCCAGATGGCGACGTTCATCAGGTGCGTCGGGATCGTGCGCCCGATGCCCATCCCGCGCCGGAGCGTGCCGTTGTATCCCGACCCGTCGATGTAGTACCGGGCCGTCACGCGCCGGCCGTCCCCGAGCCGAAGCCCCGCCACCCGGTCGCCGTCGCGGTCGATGCCGCGGACCATCGTCTCCTCGTGCACCTCGCACCCGAACTCCGCCGCGTGCCGGAGCAGGATGTCGTCGTACTTCGACCGCTCCACCTGGAACGCGGTGATCTTCCGCTGACCCTCGAACTTCGCGGGCCGCGGCTCGTCCTTGAACATCCCGAGCGGCAGGAACTCGAAGTCCCACAACTGGTGGTTCTGGCCCCAGCGGTACGTCGCGCCGACCTTGATCGGGAAGTTCGCGGCCTCGATCTTGTCCCACGCGCCGATCTCGTCGAGGATCGGCGAAATGGCGGGCAGCAGGCTCTCGCCGACATGCTCGCGCGGGAACTTCTCCTTCTCGAAGATGCCCACGCGCAACGCGGGGTTGTACTTCTTCAGGATTGATCCCGCCGTCGAGCCGGACGGCCCGCCGCCGATGATCGCCACGTCGTACGAGAGGTCCGTTCCCGCGCCGTTGTCCACCACAAGCCCCCTTTTGAATGGTCGGTCCAACTCCCCCCATCCGGCGCAGCGGGACACACCGGGATTCCCCGGACAGGAGATTCAACCAATCTACACCATCGGTTCGCGGAATGAAAGGGGTAACCTCGGCCGGAAACCCCCGAACATCCCCGCCGGACCGCGACACGCCCCTCAGGCGCTTCGCGTGGCTATCCCCCGAAGACTCCCCGGTCGATCCAACCGCCACCGAGCACCCAATCCGGCTCTTCGGCGTCGTACACGACGACCGCCTGCCCGGGGGCGACCGCCGCGAGCGGCTCGTCGAACCGGACCTCCAACCCCTCGCTCGACAGACGGCAGCGGGCCGCCACCGGCTCAGTGTTGTACCGGCACCGCGCGAGGCAGGGCCTCCAGTCGTCGAACGACTCCCGCTCCGTGAGCCAGTTCACCTGTCCCGCCTGGCACCCGTTCGCCAGCAGCCGCTCGCGCGAGCCGACCACGACCGTGTTCGTCTCCGCGTCGCGCCCGATGACGTAGATCGGGCGCCCGAGCGCGACGCCCACGCCCCGCCGCTGCCCGATCGTGTAGCGATGCTGACCGGCGTGCGCGCCGACTTCGTTCCCGTCCGTGTCCACGATCCGCCCCATCGCGGCAGCGCCGGGGCGGCGCGACTCGACGAGCGCGGCGTAATCGCCGTCGGGAACGAAGCATATCTCCTGGCTGTCCGGCTTGTCGAATACCGGCAGGCCGAACCGCTCCGCCAGCGCGCGCACCTCGCGCTTCGGCATCCCGCCGACGGGCAGCAGCATCTCGCCCAGCCTCTCGCGCGGCGAGCCGAAGAGCACGTACGACTGGTCCTTGCCCCGATCGACGCCCCGCAGCAGCCGAGGCCCGTCGTGCCCCCGGCGGTCCGCGCCCGCTCCCCGCTCGACGCGCGCGTAGTGCCCCGACGCGATGAACGACGCCCCGATCCGGCGCGCGTACTCGTGCAGGCGGCCGAACTTCAGCCAGTCGTTGCAGCGCACGCACGGGTTCGGCGTGCGTCCGTTCGCGTACTCATCGACGAAGTAGTCGATGACGCGCCCGAACTCGCGTGCGAAGTTGCAGACGTAGAACGGGATGCCCAGTTCCGCCGCCACCAGCCTCGCGTCCGCGGCGTCGTTCACCGAGCAGCAGCCCTGCCGCCGCTCGCGGTTGGCGGCGCACGCCTCGGCCTTCGCGTCCCACCGGACCATCCCCTCGGCCGGCTCGCCCGGCGTGCCCAGGCGCATGAAGCACCCCACGACCTCGCACCCGGCGCGCACCAGCATCGCCGCGGCCACGGAGGAGTCCACGCCGCCCGACATCGCCACCAGCACCTTCGCCCCGCGGGGCAGGCCGTCCATGCGTGATTGTTCGACGCTCCGCGCCCCCGAACCACCACGAACCACCACAACCCCCACGACTACGGCCGGGGCGGCGGTTCTTCGCTGAGCGGGATCGGCACGTCCAGCGTCGGGTCCCGCTTCAGCGGCCGCATCACGATGCCTCGCCCCGGCCCGCCCTCCGGCTCTCGGCCGCATTCGGGGCAGGGCGCCCCCGGCGGCAGGCCCTCCTGCTCGTACCCGCAGTTCGGGCAGGGGCTGAACGGGCCGAGGTGCGCCCCCGCCCCGGCCGGGATCGGCGCGTCGGCCGTCGCCTTGGGCCCGGTGCCGTCGAACCTTCGCGCCTTGCGGATCGCCACGCGCAGGTCGCGGTCCATCCCGGCCACGGCGTTGCGTCTCGCCCACCGCGCCATGTTGAAGAGCTGGACTTCCGCGACCATGAGCAGGAGCAGCCCGACGAGCGCCGCGATGGTCGCGAAGTACCCGACGAGGGCGAACGGCCCGACCACCGCGCCCACGGCCGCCGCGACGGCCGCGCCGCTCCACGCGATCGTGGCGACGGAGCCGCCGA
>JAANMX010000898.1_pt1 | contig 36920 bp, 30 predicted proteins | sample 7279681 | NCBI WGS metagenome assembly JAANMX01 (sample SAMN14094542, study PRJNA606508) | bioreactor metagenome | isolation source: A lab-scale SPAN reactor treating ammonium-rich wastewater day 351 | place: Ireland: Galway | collected 2018-01-01 | reverse complement strand
CTCCTCGATTTCGATACGCCTCGAAGACTCGGCTACTCAATCAGCGTCGCTAATCTGGTGCGTTCCCCAACCTTTCCGACAATTGTGAACTATACCCATAAAAGAGTCGCTTCCAGACCCGATCAACCCATTAGACATAAAAGGGGCAGCCGTCCTCGAACGGCTGCCCCTTCCTGTCATTCTATAGCGTTGGCCCGGTGCAGGCAATTTTCTTGTAACTACTCAAGCTCAGGGTGCGACGCACTCGCCACACTCATTTTGCAGTGGAATCCACCCCTGGCGAGTGCGTCGCACCCTGGATAGTTACATTTTCTTTAGATCGCACGGCTGGGTGGCTGTTGCCAATGAATCTGCTGGGTTGTGGGCGGGCTGGACGAAAGCGCGTCGGTTTCGGCCATTGCCGAGAGGATTTCGATGATTTCTTCCTGGGTAAAAGTCTCTTCGCCGCGCTTCTGTCGGGCTGCCAGCATCACATTCAGCGATGCGATCAGGTGGGGTTTCGTGGCAAGTCGAGCCATGTTTTCTCCTTTCCAATGAGACGAATAATGAATCCTGATTTTTATTTCGTCTATATGTAAAAGGAAGTTCATAGCCTATGCTGGCTAAGCAAAAGAAATGATTACTCCACTTTAAGGATTCTTGGGTACTATAGCAATCGGGGGAAAAATGTAGTGGTCAAAAACATCGTAAAATCTGTAGGTGCGGTTTGCAACCGCACTTTCACCCGAAGAAGTGCGGTTGCAAACCGCACCTACTCCGTACCAGCGAGGAACGAACGCACAAGCGTTCGTCGGTCGGCCAACCAACTGAAACGTGAAACGTGAGGTGTTGTCACCTGATCTCACGTCTTCCCGTTTCCCCACGCAAATTGTGGCTTCGCCACCTTATGTTTTACTATCTCGTTGACCAGTACACAAACAGGATGACCACGGCCCCGTCGTGTTTTAGGGGGTATTATCGAGGACGTTTTTGAGGAAATCCTGACCTGCGATAATACGCAGGTCCACAGTTTTGCTGAGAATCAGTCCGTTGAGCGTCGGCAGATTGCTCTGTAGTTCCAGTTCGTCGCCCACCCGACCCACCAACAGCGGATCCGTGTTGTAATTAACAATCAGCGTGCGCCGATAGTCGCTGCGATCCGCATCGCCAATGGCAACCACCTGCCAGCCCCGCTCCTGCAACATATCCCGAATACGGGCGGCAACGCCGGGATAGCCTGTGCCGTTCAGCACTTCAACCCGGGCCACCGCCGGATCCGTGACCAGCCGCTCCTGGCTGGGGTTCAGATCCGCGGCCTGGGCGGCAATCGTAGAGAGCACTTCGTTGCCCGTAGCCACAGAGACGTGAGCATCCACACTCTGGGGTGTTACCTCAAAGAAGGAGACCAGCGCGGGGCGGATACGGCTGCGATCCGGCAGTAGAATCCACGCGCCATCATCGCTGTAGCTTTCCGTGCCGTAGCGATCATCCAACACCAGCCGTCGCACCTCCCGGAAGGAGTTCTGGCGCACATACTGCGCGATCTGCACCACCGCGGTCAGGGACATATCCGTACTCACGCTGTCGCGCATAGTGGCGCTGAGTTGGGGCAGTTTGGCGATGAGCGTCGGGATCATATCCGCCTGCAACACTTTGTCCATCACCGCCTGAATCACCTGTTGCTGGCGAGCCGCCCGGCCATAATCGCTGTCGATATTGCGGGTACGTACATATTTCAGAGCCACCTCGCCATCCAAATGCTGCTGGCCCGCCTCCAGATGAAAGGTCTGATAGCCGTAATCGGCTGTGGGGTACTGCTCGTCGTGGATGGTCTGGGGTACGAAGATATCGATACCGTCGATCAGATCGATAAAGCGCACAAAGCCACTGAAATTGACGTGGACGTAATGCTCCACGGGCCGCCCTACAAAGCTGCTGACCGTATCTTTGGCAAGTTGAGAGCCGCCGCCAGGGTAGTTGCGCTTTTCGCCGATCACATAAGCGGTGTTAATTTTAGTAGTAATGTCGTAGCCGGGGATAGGAACCCAGAGGTCCCGGGGCAGGGAGATCATCCCGGCCACCCGGTTTTCCAGGTCCAGGGTGAGCAGGAGCATCGTATCCGTGCGGGGTGGTTCCCGGTCTTCCGTCCGTTCGTCTGTGCCGAGCAGAAGAATGGAGACCTGGCTTTTGGGCACGGGCAGAGCCGCTTCGTCGCTGACGCCCTGCTCGGTCGGAGAGGTGACGCCGGGCATCTCCTCCCCGCCGGGGGAAGCCGCCGGACTGTCTGCCGGATTGTCCCGGGAAGAATCGAGCGTTATGAGGGGCACTGCCGCAAAGTTGCTGCGGGTCCATTCGTAGAGAAGATTGCCCGCTACCAGCGCCAGGGTCAAAACGGTGACCGAATAGAAAGCGGCCAACAGAACCGCCAGCAGCCGCTTCTTTGGGCTGCTGGATTCGCTCTTATGGATTTCGGTCTCGCGTTGCTGCCGTTGTGTAGGGTGCGCCATAGGGGTAAATTATAGCATAGGCCAACCGGGTGACAAACCGCTGATTGGTGCGAAAGATAGTGGGTGCGGATAGCTCACGCAGCATCTGCTCAATTGGGCAGGGGATGGCTGTAGAGCGATGTCTGGGTCAGAATAAAGAGCGTGCCGCTTACCTCGTCCAGATAGAGTCCGCGCAGGCCAGCCAGCGCGGTGCTTTCAGCTGCCTGCAACTGCTCGATGTACGTGCCGGCTTTGTCAAAGACCAGAATGCGGTCCTGACTGCCGTCGGCCAGATAGATACGGCTGTCGGGCGCGCTGCCCATTGCCATATCCGACAGACGCCCGGTCAAGCCCGCGCTGGTGTCCAGGCTAAAGGGTAGCTGGCGTCCCCCGCTGTAGCGCAGGAGCGTGCCGTTTTCCATCAACAGCCAGATGTCGCTGTCAATCGCCATCGCCACAATCCCGGCCAGATTGGCCTGAACAGTGGGTTCAAACCAGGCGTCCGGCGCTTCGTCGTAGCCCAGACCCGCCGGGCTGTAGCGCAAAATCTGGTTGGCCTGCTCGTCGGCCAGATAGAGCCGGCCGTTGTAGTTTTCCAACTGGGCAATGCTCTGTAGCCGGGCCCCATCGGCCAGCCGCACGACGGTGGCGGCGTCCACCCGGTTGTAACGAAAAATGTTGTTGTTGCGGTCCAGAATCAGCAGGCTGGCCTTGTCGGCAAAGCCCGGAATGCGCGGCTGCCAGGCAATGTCCACCAGCCGCCCTACCCGCACCCCTTCCACCACATCCCCTTCACCCAGGACCGGGCCGCTGCGCTCCTGGACAATTGTGCGGCCGGGGTCTGTGCGGAAATGTTCCACCCGCTGCCGCCCCACATCCAGCACATAGACGTCCTGATCAAAGACCACAACCCGCTGGGGCCCGGCGTCCGGGGGGAAATCAACCAGAGGAAAATCCAGGGAATAGAGCGAGCGCACATTCATCAGCTTCTGCAATTCCGTGCGGACACGCTGGGAAAGCTCCCGGATGCGGTCGGTCAGCCCAATCAGAGCGATGGCTTCGTTCAGGTAGCGCTGGGCGTCGTTCAGGGCAGTGCGGGCCGCGGCTTTGTCCCCCAGATTCAACGCCTGTTCGGCTTTGGCAAGCTGATTCTCGGCCTGGTCCACCAGTTTCACCCCTTCGGCCTGGGTGGCCGCGCCTTCGCGCAGATTCAGAATGGCAACTGTGGCAAAGACCAGAATGGGGATGAGCACAGCCAACAGAACAAAAAGTCTGGCCCGGCTACCCCGGGTCGGTGCCGGCGGGGTGAAAGGAGGCAGCCGCCGGGGGGCGGCGATCTCCGGTTCCCCTGCCGACCCGACCCACTGGTTGGCCGGTGGGTCGACGGACGGGCTGCGGCGTTCGGGCAACACCTTTCCGGCCAACTCTTTCAGCCAGCGGCCACCCTTGGCGCCGGCTTCGGCAATCTGCTGGCCCAGCGCTTTGGCCGGAATCGTCTCTGGAGAAGATGGCTGCACCACCGCCACCCGTTCCGGGGGAAGTGTGCGGGGGGCAGCCACCGGCGGCTGGGCTTGGGCAGGTGGGCGGCTGGGCGGTTCGTCCCACAAAGAAGAGGCGGCCTTCGCTGGTGCTGAGGGCAGGGGGATATCCACGACCGGCGGTAGGGTGTGGACCGGCGGCGGCGCGCTGACCGATGTGGGCAGACCGCTGGGGAGCGAAGCAGCCCCAGCCCTGGCCGCCGCTCGCCGCTGGTGCAATACCAGCAACAGCCCCAAAATCTGGGCCTGGTTGCTCTGCTGGCGCAGATAGTCCACTACATCGAAGCGGTTGACCCGGGAGGTATTGACAATCGCGCCGCCCAGGGTTTTGATATTGGAGATCAGAATCCAGTCGCTCTCGCCCACAAAGAGCACATCCCCATCCTGCACCTGATGGCGATAGATGGCTATGCGGGGTGGATTGTTGCCCCCGATGGGGTAGTTGAAGTGGGCGGGGTCCGGCGGGAATTGGTCCAGACGGCTTTCGGTGGCCAGCAGGGCCAGCCCCGGCCCCGCGGACGCCATCATCAGGTGATTCTGCACAATCGCCACACAGAGGATACCGGCGCGCAGATCGGTGGTGGGGCTGCGCCGGTTGAGCGCGACCAGCGAGTTGTGGGCATTCTGAATACCCTGCTCCAGAATCGCGCTGAGAGAGCCGCCCGCGGTGTAATAGGTCTGCTGCAAGATGGACTGAATATCCTCCAGAGCCTGGCCCTTGACCGGGCTTTCGCCCATCAGCTCGACCAGACAATATAGGGAACCCCGGCGGGCCTGGGCCTCTTCCGGTGCCGGCTCCACCACCCGGATACCCGCAGCGCGGCTGTCGTTCTCATCCAGAAAGAAGGCGAGAAAGCTGTCAAATTGGGGGGCGTCTTGGGTGCTCATAGTCCGTACAATTCGCCATATTTGCGGCGCAGATAGGCCATATAAGGGGTGATGGAGAGAGGGCCGCCTGTGGCCCGCCGCAGCAGTTCATCCGCGGTAAATTTCCTGCCGTGGCAATAGATATTGGCCCTCATCCACTCCCGCAGGCTGTCGAAACGCCCGGTCTCTATCTGACCGGGAATCTCCGGGTGGGCACTCTGGGCCGCGGCAAAAAACTGAGCGCTCATCACATTGCCCAGGGTATAGCCCTGAAATGCGCCGCCGATGAAGCCGTCGAACCAGTGGACATCCTGCAAGACTCCGTTCCGGTCGTCCGGCGGTGTCAACCCCAAATCTGCCTCCATCCGGCCATTCCAGGCTTCGGGCAGATCGGCTACGGCCAGCTCGCCGTTGAGCAAGGCCCGCTCCAGATCAAAGCGCAGCAGGACGTGGAGATTGTAGGTCACTTCGTCGGCTTCGGTACGAATCAGAGACGGCTGCACTTTGTTGATAGCCCGGTAGAAGGCTTCCAGGGGAACTTCGCCCAGTTGGGTCGGGAAGAGTTCCTGCAATGGCCCGTAGAAATGTTTCCAGAAGGCCCGGCTGCGCCCCACCAGATTTTCCCACAGGCGGGATTGGCTTTCGTGGACACCGGCAGAGGTGCCCAAGGCCAGAGGCGTGGCCTCCAGGCGCGCATCCACCCCCTGCTCGTACAGCGCGTGGCCGGTTTCGTGAATCGTGCCGAAGAGTCCTTCGCTCAGCCACTTTTCGTCCAGCCGGGTGGTGATACGCACATCGTTGACGGAGAATTTGGTGGCGAAGGGGTGATGGGTCTTGTCCTGGCGACCCCGCTGGAAGTCATAGCCCAATTGACGAGCCACCTCTTCGCCAAAGCGAAGCTGGGCATCTTCGGGATAGTGCTGATAGAGGGGGGCGTCGTCGATGGGCGGGCATTCTGCAATGACCCGGACCAGCGGCACAAGCTCCGTCCGCAATTGGGCAAAGAGTTCGCCCACGCTGGCGGCGGTCATACCAAAATCGCTATTGGCGATGTGGGCGTCAATCGGTTCGGCGCTTTCCGGGAAGAAATCCGCATAGCGTCGGCTGAGTTCCAGAGATTTTTCCAGTTTCGGGCGCAGAGAGGCAAAGTCGTTGGCCGGGCGGGCCACAGCCCAGGCGCTGAAAGTGGTGGCCGCGTGGCTGGAGACCTCTGCCACAAAGTCAGCCGGGATGCGGGTAGCCCGTGCGTACTCCCGGCTGGTCACCCGCAGCAGAGATGCCTCGTCGGAGTCGTAGGGCCAGGCAGCGCTCTCACCCGTCAGATCGTCCAACAATTCGCCAATGGCTTCGTCGGTAAACTTTTGGTGGGCCAGCCGTTGCAGGGTGGCGAGCTGGCGACCCCGGGCTTCGGCCCCGCCCTCGGGCATGTGGGTCTGTTGATCCCACTGCAATAGTGCAGCGGCGGAGGTCAGGTCGTCTACCTCGGCCAGCCGTCTTTTCAGGTCATTATAGGCTGGGTGCATGGGTTGGTTTTCCGCCATTGGAGATTGGATCGCTCTGCAAGGCTATTGTACACCGGAGCGCCGGGGCAGACAAACGCCAACGGGAATGGGGGTCAAAAAGCAGGCAGCAGGCTGGCCCGGATGCGCCGAATGTCGGCCGGGCCTGTGCGACAGCAGCCGCCGATTAGCTGGGCACCGGCCGCTTGCCAGAGCAGGGCGGGCGGGCCAAAATCGGTGACGCCGCTGCCTGTCACCCAGCGGCGGCCAGCGGCATCCCAGCTTTCACCGCTGTTGGGATAGCAGAGCAGGGGCTTCGCCGTCACCTGCCGGGCAGCCCCCAGCAGGGCTTCGACAAAGCGGGGCGGCGTGCAGTTGACCCCCACGGCCACCACCTGGGGAGAAGCAGCCGCCAACGCCGCACAGTCGGCAAAACTTTCGCCGTGACAGACCCGGCGCTCATCCCGACAGCTAAAACTGATCCAGGCGGGGATGTGGGGGAATTCGGCCAGCAGGGCCACCAGCGCTTCGGCTTCTATCCGGCAGGGAATCGTCTCGCAGGCCAGCAGGTCGGGCTGGGCGGCGACCAGCGCGGCCATCCGGGGGCGGTGCCACTCCATCAGCTCTGTTTTCGTCAGCCCGTAGTCTCCCCGATACTCGGAGCCGTCGGCCAGAAAAGCGCCATAACAGCCGATAGAGGCGGCCACCAGTGGGCGCTGCCGCCCCTGCCGGTTGGCAGGTATCTGCCAGAATTCATCCCGTGCCATTCGGGTTAACGCTACGCTCAATTGCATCAGCCGGGTAGCGGCGTCGGCGTCCAGCCCCCGGCGGGCAAAACCGGCGAAGCTGGCCTGGTAGCTGGCGCTGATAGAGACATCGGCCCCGGCCACAAAGTAGTCGTAATGCAGTTGGCGGATCATCTCCGGATCGTCCATCAGCAGCCGGGCCGACCAGAGCGCATCGCGCAGATCCGCGCCCCGGCTTTCCAGTTCCGTGGCCAGGCCGCCATCCAGCACAAGAGCGGGTTGGGTCGAGAGGAGTGGGGTGAAGGGAGAGTCGAAGGTCATAAACTTCATCATCCCATCACCGCAACCGGCTGTCGGGCCGCGGCCATCCCGGCGCGGAAGGCGCTCAGGTTGGCGGCCAGCAGTTTGCGGTGACGTTCAGGCAGATAGCGTTCCAGGGCACTCTCCACAGATGCCGGGCACAATACCGGCTGCACAGCCAGGAGCGCGCCCAGCATCACCACATTAGCCAGGCGCAGATCCCCCGCGGCCTCGGCCAATTCGTTGGCTGCCACGCCAACCAGCCGCACATCGGGCCGGGTTTCGGGCAAGGGAGCCAGAGAAGTGTTGACCACCAGCAGACCGCCCAGAGCCATCTGCCGGGCATATTTAACAGCGGAAGGCTGGTTCAGCGCCAGCACAATCTCCGGGTGGCGGGCAAAGGGCGAACCGATGGGCCGGTCGCCAATCACGACAGTGCAATGGGCTGTACCGCCCCGCATCTCTGGCCCATAGGAGGGAATCCACGTCACATGTTTGGCCGCGTCCAGCGCGGCGTGGGCCAGCAATTGACCGGCAAAAAGAACGCCCTGTCCGCCAAAACCGGCGATGAGGAGAGAAGTTTGCATCGAGAGAAGCTCCTTGAGAGTGGGAGGTGGCGAGTGGCAGGTGGCAAGTGGCAGGTGGCAAGTGGCAGGTTGCAGGTTGCAGGTGGCAGGTCACCCTTTCACCCCTTCACCTTGTCACCCCTGTCACCTTGTCATCCTTAAAATCCCCCAGCGGGAATACGGGTATCATCTGTTCGGCGATGAAATCCAGCGCGGCGCTGGGGGTCATACGCCAGTTGGTGGGGCAACTGCTCAGAATCTCTACAAGCGCCAGCCCCCGCCCGTCCAGTTGGGTCTGAAATGCCTGACGGATGGCCTTTTTGGTCTTGCGAATCTCGGCCACGGAATGGACCGAGCGGCGCACAGCATAGGCCACACCGGGCATGGGGGCCAGCATTTCGGGAATGCGCAGCGGGTAACCCTGGGTCAGAGGGTTGCGGCCAGCCGGTGACGAAGCAGTGACCTGGCCCAGCAGAGATGTGGGGGCCATCTGGCCGCCGGTCATCCCATAGACCGCATTGTTGACGAAAATAACGGTGATATTCTCGCCCCGTGCTCCGGCGTGGATAATCTCGTTTGTGCCAATAGAGGCCAGGTCGCCATCGCCCTGATAGGTGAAAATGACCCGATCGGGCATGACCCGCTTGAGACCGGTAGCCATGGCCGGGGCCCGTCCGTGGGCTGCTTCGCAACTGTCCAGGTTGAAATACTCGTAGGCAAAGACGGCGCAGCCCACGGGGGCCACCAGCACCGAACGCTCCCGGATGCCCAGTTCATCGATAACTTCGGCCACCAGCCGATGGACAGTCCCGTGGGTGCAGCCGGGGCAATAGTGGGTGTAGACATCCCGCAGGCTGTCGGGAAAGCAATAGATCGGTTGCAAAGCCGCGGTGTCGATTGTGTCAGGTTGCTCCAATCCTTGGGACATCAGTCCACTCTCCTATTCACCAGAGGTGCCCCCCAGAAATTGGGGTACGCGATTCCGGGAATCGACCAGGCGATCTCTGGCGTGGACAATTGGTTTGGTCGATTCCCGGAATCAGCCACTCGCGTCCCCAATCTGGGATGCAGCCTTCACCCGCGCGGATTCCCGAAGATGCCGGGGAGCAACCCCATTTCTCTCTCCGCTGTGGATTGGCGACTGGGGCGGAGGGGGCAGCGCCTCCACAATCTCTTCGGGGGTGGGAATCATCCCGCCCATACGCCCCAGAAAGTGGACCGGCTCCCCGACGATGCGCTCCACATCCTCCCGCATCTGCCCGGCGTTCATCTCTGCCACCAGAATCGAAGCTCCGCCCGGACTGAGCCGGGCCAGGGCTTGGGCAGGGAAGGGCCACAAGGAAATGGGGCGAAAGAGACCCACCCGCCGCCCCTGCTCCCGGGCCAGCTCCACCGCGCTGCGGGCAATGCGCCCGACTGTGCCAAAGGCGACGATCAGCGTCTCGGCGTCGCCGGTCCGGTAGGCTTCCCAGCGCTGCTCGTTTTTCTGGATGTGGGCGATCTTGGCCTGCAAGCGCAGGTTCAGCCCTTCCAGCTTTTCCGCGCCCAGATAGAGGGAGGTGATGCTGCGCGGTTCGCGTCCTGCGGCCCCGCTCAAAGCCCAGTCTGGCAGAGGGTCATCGACAGAACGCATGGGGGGCATCTCCACCGGCTCCATCATCTGGCCCAGTATGCCGTCGGCCAGCAGGACCACCAGATGGCGATAGCGGAAGGCCAGGTCAAAGCTGACGCTCATCAGGTCCACCGCCTCTTGCACGGTGGCCGGGGCCAACACCAGCGGGCGATAATCCCCGTGACCGGCCGAGCGGGTCATCTGAAAATAGTCGGCCTGGCTGGGCTGGATATTGCCCAGCCCCGGCCCGCCCCGCATCACATCCACCAGCACACAGGGCACTTCGCTGGCCGCGATGTAGCTCAGCCCCTCTTGCATCAGGCTGATACCGGGCGAGGAGGAGGAGGTGAAGGCCCGCTTGCCAGCGCTGGCCGCGCCATAGACCATATGAATCGCGCCGATTTCGCTTTCGGCCTGCAAAAAGAGCCGGCCCAGTTCGGGCATACGCCAGGCAAGATATTCCAGCAGTTCGGTCTGGGGGGTGATAGGGTAGCCAAAATAGGCTTCGGCCCCGGCCCGCACCCCGGCCTCGGCAATGGCTTCGTTGCCCTTCCAGAGTTCCTTTGTCATCAAAGCCGCCTGCCTTCCCGATAGACAGTGAAAACCACATCCGGGCAGATGACCGCGCAGATGGCGCAGCCCGTGCAGTGGCCTGGGCCATCGGCCAGCATCACCGGGTGGTAGCCCCGGGCGTTGTAGCCACTCTCCAGGTGCAGCAAATTTTTGGGGCAGACGTCCGTACAGAGCGCGCAGCCTTTGCAACGATCCCGGTCGATGACGACTGTGCCGTGGGCCATTCAGTGCCTCCGTAAACAGAATCCCGCCTGTTCTTACGCATCAGCCCGGTGTAGGGCAGGCGTGCGCAGAACAGGCGGGCGGAATTCGTCGCTGTCCACGCATCGTCGTTGATGCGTACTGGTTATCGATTGTCAGTAGACCGCAATACGGACCTGCCTGACTCAGGACAGACGACTGCGGACTACTGATTGTTGGGTTTCTCGGCCCTACCCGGACATATGCACTGGGCGGGGCAGAGGCATTTGGGAAATTTTGCGCCAGCGCTCGGCCGCGCCTGTGCGGAAAAGCGCCGGGTCGAAATCGGCCAAAAATTCCCAGCCCTCCAGAGCCAGCCCTTCCTGCACTTCGTCGGTCAGTTCAAAGTGCAGGGTGCGGCCATCTGTACGTACAAAAAATTCGATAACGTCGTCCTTGCCGTCGTCGATGACATTGACCACACAGGGGCGATCGGTCCCCATGGGTTTCTGGAAATAGGTGGCCGAACAGCGGGCACAAAAGCTCAGGGCCGCATCACACAATCCCCGATCCATTACAATTTTCATAAGAGCCATCTCCTTGTCTTTGGGCGTTGACTGCTGCGTTGCAGGCAAAAGTCGACTTGCGGCTCTCCTTCAGTATAGCATCAGGACAGGAACTGGGGATCGGTCAACTGGGCAGGGTTTCACGCCGCGTACCCGGTGGAAGGGGAGGGAACCGTCTGTCTCTTTTCCCGTTTCTGTACCGGTCAACGAGATGGTAAAACGTAAGGTGGCGCAGCCACGATTTGCGTGGGGAAACGTGAAGACGTGAAACGTGAGAGTAGGTGACGACACCTCACATTTCACGTTTCACCGGTCTGGCCGAGGAACTAACCCACATACGTTAGTTCCTCGCTGGTACGGAGGTGCGGTTTGCAACCGCACTTTCACCCGAAGCAGTGTGGTTACAAACCGCACCTACAGATTTCACGATGTTCTTGACCGCTACACTTTTTTCCCGTTTCACGCCTCACCTTTCCAGCCAAAATTTGACGAATCCTGTCGAAACGGGTACACTATGCGACGTGCGTTCGGTCCGCTAGCTCAATTGGCAGAGCAGATGACTCTTAATCATCGGGTTCGGGGTTCGAGTCCCTGGCGGATCACAGAGAGAGGCTACCTGTACGGGTAGCCTCTCTTTTGTGTCTGCTTTCTGTGCGCTCCTTCCGGGAAGGGGACACGAAGTAATCAGGACGAACCCCAGCGTGGGGAAGGTTGGGTAGGGGTGAGCAGTTACCACACTCATTCAATAAACCAGAGGGACGATATTCTGTTCCTCAAAAGGCGTACGCACGTAGGGTATTTTTTCCATATCCGGCAATTGCACCGGAGCAGGCACAATATCCTCGTAGGGAATCTGGCTGAGAATGTGGCTGATACAGTTGAGCCGGGCCTTCTTTTTGTCGTCCGACGGAACCACATACCAGGGCGCCTGGGGAATATCTGTATGCACAAATGTGACATCTTTGGCCCGGGAGTATTCGATATAGAGCCGCCGTTCTTCCAGATCAATGGGGCTGAGCTTCCAACGTTTGAGCGGGGTGGTGTTGCGGCTTTCAAAGCGTTTTAGCTGTTCCTCTGCGCTGATAGAAAACCAGTATTTGAGCAAGATGATACCTGAGCGTACAAGCATCCGTTCGAACTCTGGGCAGGAGCGCAGAAACTCGTGGACTTTGGCTTCCGGCGCAAAGCCCATCACCCACTCCACATTGGAGCGGTTGTACCAGCTACGATCAAAGAGGACAATCTCGCCAGCCGCGGGCAGATGGGCCACATATTTCTGAAACCACCACTGGCTTTTTTCCCGCTCGGTGGGCGTGGGCAGGGCCACCACCCGCACGATGCGGGGACTCATCTGCTCGGTAATCCGTTTGATTACCCCGCCCTTGCCCGCAGAGCCACGCCCCTCAAAGATGATGACGACTTTCAACCCCTTTTCTTTGACCCAATATTGGAGTTTTACCAATTCCTCCTGCATACGCGCCAATTCTGCTTCGTAATAGCTGTTCTTGAGTTTGCCATTCTTGCGGTATACTTTGTCGGACGATGCACGGTCTGTCATCAATCTCTCCTTCCGGGGTGGGGGCACTGGTTCAGTTGAATGTGAACAACTGAACCAGTGCCGGATACTCTCGCCGCTGTCAATCACCTCCGCCAACAAATCCCCGCCCGCTGCTGGGGAGTGTACCCGCGGGTAGCTGTTCAGCCACCCCACCCTAGCGCCGGTTGAGTAGCCGAGTCTTCGAGGCGTATCGAAACCAAAGCGGGTCAACGGGAAAACAGCATATTCCTCGCAGACCCGCCGTCTTGGTTTCGATACGCCGTCACTACCTGAGCGCAAGAGTGGAAGTTGTCGGCGGCGGCTACTCAACCGGCGGCGGCTGGTCTGGGGATGTTTTCGTGTGAAGACCAGCGCCGGTTGAGTAGCCGGGAGCTTTTCCCCGGCGTATCGAAACCAAAGCGGGTCAACGGGAAAACAGCATATTCCTCGCAGACCCGCCGTCTTGGTTTCGATACACCGTCACTACCTGAGCGCAAGAGTGGAAATTGTCGGCGGCGGCTACTCAACCAGCGACGGCTGGGTTGGTCAGAGACTTCGCAGGATGGACGACAAACACCGACAAATTTGACCGCCAGATTGCGCGAGTGATGCAAGCGATTCGGATTGAGGGTGGGGAAAAGTAGAGGGTCGGTCTTATCCGGCCAGTTCAACAGACTGGTTTGCCTGCCACGGGGTGATCTTCTCCAAAATTTCGGCAAGCCGCTCCTCTGCCACTTCCGTGTCATAGGCGGTCTGTGCCCGCAGCCAATAGCCATTCGACAGGCCAAAGAAGCGGCAGAGGCGCAGGTCTGTGTCCGCGGTGATAGAGCGCCGACCGGCGACAATCTCGCTGATGCGCTGGGCTGGCACGTCGATCTCTTTGGCCAGCCGGTATTGGGAGAGGCCCATCGGCTTCAAAAATTCTTCGGACAGCAGTTCTCCGGGCGTTACAGGTTCAAGTTCGCGCATCATTCTACTCCTCAGTGGTAATCTACAATCTCCACATCTTCGGCATCTGCTCCCGTCCAACGGAAACAGACCCGAAACTGATCGTTGATTCGGATGCTGTATTGCCCGGCCCGGTCCCCCCGCAATGCTTCCAGTCGGTTGCCGGGAGGAATGCAAAGGTCATCGAGTCGGCCAGCGATCTGCAACTGGCGTAGCTTACGACGGGCGACCGTCTCAATATTGACGAATCGCCTGACCCGTCGGCCATTCGCCAGAGCTTCTGTTTCCGTATCGCGAAATGAACGAATCATAGCAGAATGATAACGTGTCGCGTGATGGTTGTCAAGTGGAAAATTATCCGTTGTGCGGCAACACAAACCAGAAACGCGCCCCCGCGCCTGCCTCACTCTCCACGCCGGTCTCCCGGTTGCGGGACGCTTCTGCCCGGTAGAACGGATCGAAGGCACGGCCCAGAATGGCAGCGGGAATCCCCTCCACACTGTCACCTTTTCACCCTGTCACCCCATCACCTTTTCACCCCCGGCCACCCGCAGATATTGGCCCATATACAGGTCGTGATAGAAGCCCCGCGCCGCCAGGAGTTCGTCGTGGCTGCCCCGCTCGACGATGCGGTGATCGTTGACCACCAGCACTTCGTCGGCGTTGCGGATGGTGCTCAGGCGGTGGGCGATGACGAAAGCCGTGCGCCCTTCCAGCAGACGCAGAAAGGCTTCCTGGATGTGGACTTCCGTGCGGGTGTCCACACTGCTGGTGGCTTCGTCCAGAATGAGGATGCGGGGATCGGCCAGGACGGCCCGGGCGATGGCAATGAGCTGGCGCTGGCCCTGGCTGAAGTTGTGCCCCTTCTCCGAAACCTCCGTATCGTAGCCCTGGGGCAGCAGACGGATGAAGGGGTCGGCGTTGGCCAGGGTGGCCGCGGCGATCACCTCCTCGTCGCTGGCGTCCAGCCGGCCATAGCGGATGTTCTCGCGCACTGAGCCGGAGAAGAGGAAAGTATCCTGCAGGACGATGCCCAACTGCTGGCGCAGGGAGTGCTGCTGGATATCCCGAATATCCTGGCCGTCCACCCGGATTGCGCCTTCGGTCACATCGTAGAAGCGGCTGAGCAGGCTGATAATCGTCGTCTTGCCCGCGCCGGTCGGCCCCACCAGCGCAATCGTTGAGCCGGGCCGGGCGTGGAGATTCACCCCTTCCAGCACCGGCTTGCCCTCCTCGTAGGCAAAGCTCACATCCTCAAAGACCACATCCCCGGAGACCGGGGGCAGGGGCCGACTGCCCGGTTTGTCCTGCACAGTGGACTCCACATCCAGCACGGCGAAGATGCGCTCGGCCCCGGCAATCGCCGCCTGGACCTGATTGTAGAGCATTGCAATGCCCCGCATGGGGCGGAAAAAGTTCATTGTATAGATGACGAAAGTCGCCAGCACACCCACGCCCAACGCTCCCTGCAGGGCCAGCCAGCCGCCGATCAGCGCGGTGACGGCGATGGCAATCGTCATCATTGTAGTAAACATCGGCCCCAGCGCGGCGGTAATCACATCGGCCTTCAGCCCGGCCTTGCGGTTGGCCGCGTTCACCTCCTCGAACTGGGCAAAGGTCTCCACATCCCGGGCAAAGGCTTTGACGATGCGCGCGCCGGAGATATTCTCCTCCATCACCGCGTTCAGCCGCCCGGTGTTGCGCTGGACCTCCCGAAAGGCGGCCCGGCTGCGCTGCGTCACAATCGTCGTAATCCAAATCATCAACGGCAGCACAATCAGCATCGCCGTCGCCAACTGCCAGTTGAGAAAGTACATCGCCACGAATGTACCGGCCAGAAGCAGAATGTTGGAGAGGAATTCGATCAGCCCGTCCGAGAGGGTGCGGTTGATGGCCTCGGTGTCGTTGGTCACCCGGCTCATCAGATCCCCCACCTGATTGCGGTCGTGGAAGGCCATCGAGAGCATCTGCAAATGGTTAAAAACCCGGGCCCGCAGTTCGGCCACAAAATTCTGGCCGATCTCCACCATAAAGAGCGACTGCACAGTGGATGTGACACCGGTTGCCAGATAGACACCGACCAGCAGCAGACTCAAGCGGCCCAGACCGGATGCGTCGCTGGTCGTCACATATTTGTCGATGGCCTGGCCCATCAGCGCGGGGCCGTAGAGCCGCAGCCAGGTGCTGAGGATCACAAAAACAGCTACAATCAGCAGCCGCGCCCGGTGGGGGCGCAGATAGCCGAGAAGCCGGGCCAGCGTCTGGCGGATGTTGGCCGCGGATTCGCCGGTCATCATCCCGCCGCCGCCAAAGCCGAGACGCATGGGTTGGGGTGGTCTTTGGACTGTCATTGAAGTACCTCGCGTGTACAGATGTGTCTGCCCGTAGATTCGTGAAACGTGAAGCGTGAAAAGGTCCGGGCGATCTCACGCCTCACGCCTCATCGAGCATCTTCCCCAAACTGCGACCGATAAATCTCCCGATAAATCCCATTCCCCGCCAGCAGCTCGGCGTGGGTGCCCTGGCCCGCAATTTTGCCCTCGTCCAGAATGAGAATCTGGTCCGAGTCCAGGACGCTGCTGATACGCTGGGCGATGAGGAAAGTCGTTGTGTCGGCCAACTGCTCGGCCAGGGCGTCCTGGATGCGCACTTCCGTCTCCAAATCCACCGCGCTGGTGCTGTCGTCCAGCAGGAGGATGGCCGGTTTGATGAGTAGGGCCCGGGCGATGGCGATGCGCTGCTTCTGGCCGCCGGAGAAGTTACCGCCCCGGCTCTCCACAATACTGTCGTAGCCGTCGGCCATCCGCTCGATAAAGTCGTGGGCCTGGGCCGCTTTGGCCGCGGCCACAATCTCCTCCAGCGACGCGTCGGGCCGGCCATAGGCGATGTTCTGGCGCACGCTGCCGGTGAAGAGGGTATTCTCCTGCATCACAACACCGATCTGCTTGCGTAGCTCCACCGGATTCCACTCCCGAATGTCCAGCCCGTCCACACAGATGCGCCCGTCAGTCACATCGTAGAAGCGGGGGATCAGATTGAGCAGCGAACTCTTGCCCGCCCCGGTCACGCCCATCAGCGCCACCTTCTGCCCCGGCTGCACCCGAAAGCTCACCCCGTCCAGCACTTCTTCGCCCACAGGCCGCTGACCGTTGCTGCCTGCCCCATTCAGCCCGGCCTGTCCCGGCCCGGGCTTGCGGGAGCCGGTGTAGTGGAAGGCCACATTCTCAAAGCTCACCCCGCCCTGCACCCGCTCCGGGCGGCGGGCAGTGGCGGGGGGCTGGATGGCGGGCCGGGTTTCCAGGGTCTCGGCCAGCCGTTTGCCCGACGCCTCGGCCCGTGAAACCATCGACAAAATGTTGCTCAACAGCAGCAGGGGCGACATCCCAATCATCAGATAGTTGCTCAGGGCCACCAGTTCGCCCAGACTCAGCCGCCCGCCGATCACATCCAGCCCGCCCCGCCAGATGATAAACGTCGCCCCCACATTTGTCAGCACCAGCAGCGCGGGCAGCACCAGCGCCAGATAGCGCCCGACCTGAATGTTCTTCTCCATATAGGCCCGGTTGTTGTCGGCGAAGCGGTCGATGGTGTGGGCCTCCCGCACATACGCCTTCACCACCCGAATACCGGCCAGACTCTCCTGGACGGTTGTATTGAGGCTACCCAGCCGCTGCTGGACTTGGGAAAAGAGGGGGGAGGCCAGCTTCAGAAAGGCCCGGATGATGACCGCGGCCAGGGCGAGGGTGACGAACATCCAGAGGGAAATCTGCCAGTCGATGAGGAGCATCATCACCACACTGCCCACAATCATCAGGGAGGCCCGGATGAGCAGGGCCAGCCCGGCGCTCAGGAACATCCGCACCACATCCACATCGCTGGAGATGCGGGTCATCAGTTGGCCGGTCTGGGCCTGGTCCAGATTGGCGAAGGAGAAAGCCTGGATGTGGCGGAAGAGTTTGTTGCGCAGGTCGAAGGCGATGCCCTGGGAAATCTGGGCACGGGCAATGCCCTGGCCGATAGTCGTCACCGCGCCGATGACCGCGGCCAGGAGCATCATTCCCGCGCCGTACCAGATGCGCCCCATATCCTGGCCGCGGATGCCCTCGTCGATGACTACACGCAGCATCGCCGGCGTCACCAGCTCCATCAACACAGGCAGGACAGTCGTGATGAGGCCCAGCACAACCATCCAACTATAGGGACGCATATAGGGAAAGACTTTGCGTAGACCGGGCATAGCGGGCCTCCGGGGGAAAGGGTACAGGTCGAATGTGGCAGGTCGAAAAGGTTCGGTTTCTGTGCGATATCGTACTGGTCAACGAGATGGTAAAATATAAGGTGGCGAAGCCACGATTTGCGTGCGGAAACGGAAAGACGTGAAGACGTGAAGACGTGAAGACGTGAAGACGTGAAGACGGAAAGACGTGAAGACGTGAAGACGTGAAGACGTGAGAGTATGCGACGACACCTCACGTTTCAGGTACGGAGAAGTAGTTCGGTTGTAAACCGCACCTACAGATTCCGCGATGTTCTTGACCACTACAATTTCTGTGCGATATTGGGCTTTCGATCTGCGACTACTAAAGCGGTTTCGTAATTGTAGCGGGGCCGGGGGAAATGTGCAAGTGTGGTAAATGGAGGACAACAAAAAAACCATCGCCTGACGGCGATTCGACATTTCCGTAGGCCATGAAATAATTGCCACGGAGCGGAGATTGAAAGTGCCAGAGCCTTCGGGATTGCACAAAGCAGGTTTGCACTATAACATAAACTGAATAGGCGAGCGAGTGGGTCAATGAATCTTCGGTACGAAGTAATCCTGTATTGCGAAAGACAGAAAATCCCGCAACCCTGCCCTCACCAGCTTCAATCTTCCCTCCTCCAAGACTTCGTATTCTGCGGCATTGAATCCGCCGAAGCGCGCCCACTGACAGGGCATCCGCTTCTTATCCCGGAAATCCAGTCTGTCTAATAGACAATTTCACGACTGCCGAAACGCTCGCCCCCATCCACAAAGATCACATCTCCGGTAATGTAGTCCGCCTCGACCAGAAAACGCACCGCGTGGGCCACATCTTCGGCCCGCCCCCAGCGCTTGAGCAGTGTGCGCTCGGCCACTGCTTTCTTCTGCTTCTCGCTGTAGTCGGGTGGGGCCAGCACAGGTCCCGGCGCCACCGCATTGACCCGCACTGTCGGAGCCAATTCCAGAGCCATCTGCTGGGTCAGGGCCATCAGCCCGGCCTTAGCCACGGCGTGGGCGGTGAAACCGGGCCAGGGCTGCCAGGCCGAGAGGTCCACGATATTGACCACCGCACCGCTCTCCCCGGCCAGAAGCAGGGGCGCGCACTCGTTGCTCACGTAGAAGCTGCCGTTGACGGAAGTGCTGATGACCCGCTGCCAGGTGCTGTAGTCATCCGTAGGGAAGGGGTGTTTGCCGAAGTAGTCGGCGCTGTTGACGAGGATGTCCAGCCCGCCAAAGTGTTGGCGAATCTGGCCCACCATCGCCTGTACTGCGGAGAGATCGGAGATGTCGCATTGCACGGCCAGGGCCTGGACGCCAAAAGCTCCAGCCTCGGCTACAGTTTCCTGGGCCGCCGCCGCCGATGAATTGTAGTTGATTACCAGATTGGCCCCAGCCTTCGCCAGTTCCAGGGCGATGGCTTTGCCCACCCGCTGTGCGCCGCCGGTGACAAGCGCGGTTTTGGATTGGATGTTCATATCATTCGCCGATATCCCCTGACTCTCCGAAATTGGCCCACATTCCGGCACGAACTGATTCAATATCCTCATCCGAAATTACGCTACCGGCCCACAGTCCCCCCATGCGCAGGGGGTGATAGGGTAGTTTCTTCCCATTCGCTGGGTGGACAAGCTGCTCTACTGCACGCAGAAGTTGGGCAATGTCACCCAGTAGTGACTCAGGGAACCGATCCACCAATTTATGCACATATTGACGGTTAACAATTGTCATAAACCACCACCTCCTTACCTTCAAAAAAGGTACATGCCTGCCGTTCCCCCATTGTAGCACAAATGCAGAGACAAAAAAAGGCGTTGGAGAAGAACTCTCCAACGCCTTTTTGGAATAAAACAGATGCCTACTCCCGCATAGTTTCCAGCGTGCGGCGGATGATCTCATCCTGCATGGAGCGGGTTTTCTTGCCCCGCCCCCCCTTGCGCTTGCTGGCGGCGGTGGTGTTGACCTCTACACCCTCGGCCTCCATCGCCCGCTTGAAAGCCAGTTCCATAGGCGAAAGCACCTGTACGTTCTCGTAGGAATCGACGATCTCCACATTCTCCTGGACTCCGAGCGCGGCCGCGGCCTGGGCCACTTCGGCCACATCCGGCTCTGGCTCGTCTCGCAGCCCTTTCAGGCTCAGGTCGATGCGGCGGCGGCGGCGGTTGACAGAGACAATACGCACATCCAGCGTCTCACCGGACTTGACCACATCCTCCGGTTTAGCCACATAATTGTTGCTCATCTCCCGCACATGCAGCAGGGCATCGGTGCCAACGCCGATGTCGATGAACGCGCCATAGGGGACCAGACGGGTCACTGTGCCCGGCACAACGTCACCTTCGTTGATATCTTTGATGGTCTTTGTTTCGGGGGAAATCAGTGTAAGGCTGATCCGGTTGCGGGCACGGTCCAGTTTTTTGATCCAAAGGGTCAATGCCTGGCCGCTCTGCAGAACATCGGCGACCTGATTGACCCGACCCACTGCCATTTCGGAAATGTGGATCAACCCATCACGCCCAGCCCCGATGTCCACGAATGCGCCAAAATCAGTAAGGCGTTTGACAACGCCTTGCACTTCCTGCCCAACACTCAGGCGCACCACCCGGCGATCATCGCCTTCGTTAGCCTCATCGTCAGCTTCGTCATCACGGCCGGTAACATCTGCGATCACATCCGCGACAGCCTCTGTGACGTTCTCGACGACTTCGGCGGCTTTCTCAGTCACATCTTCCGCCATCTCGGCAACAGCCTCCACCACATCTTCGGCCTTTTCCATAACTGCGGCTACGGCTTCAGAGACAGCTTCGCTGACACTTTCAACAGCGCTTTCAGCGATAGGCTCGCTGGCTGACTGCGCTTCGGCAACGGCCTCGACGACATCTTCAGCCTTTTCCACAACCGCGGCTTCGGCTTCGGTGACAGCTTCGCTGATACTTGCAACAGCACTTTCAGCGATAGGCTCGCTGGCTGCCTGCACTTCGACAACGGCCTCCACAGCCGTCTCTGCCACCACTTCGGCAACCGGTGCGGCTGTGATCTCAGCTTCCGCAGCCTCCACAACGGCGGCCACTTCGGCGGCGGTACCTTCCTCGACGATACGGGTTTCCTCTGTCATAGTTCACTCCTGATAAATGACGGCGCTGTCCCTGCGCAGCGCCGATGCGTCGTAAAGTATACCCTCAAGTGCCCGATTGGGCAAGAAAGAGTGTGCTGAAATTCACAAAGTAGCAGGCGACAGGTCTGCAAATGGAAGATGGTTGACATACCACGACTGTTTGCCACCTGTCACTTTCCATCCACTACACATTAAACCGTATATTCAATATATCCCCATCCTGCACGGGATACTCCTTGCCCTCCAGCCGCAGTTTGCCCTGTTTGCGGGCCTCGGCCATACTACCCACAGCCATCAGGTCGGCATAGGCGATAGTCTCGGCCCGGATAAAGCCCTTTTGCAGGTCCGAGTGGATGACCCCCGCAGCTTCGGGCGCAGGCGCGGCCTTGCGCACAGTCCAGGCGCGTACTTCGTCTTCGCCCACCGTAAAGAAGCTGATCACCCCCAGAAGATTGTAGCAGCGGCGGATGGCCCGGTTCAACCCCGGCTCGGCAATTCCAAAGTCCGCCAGAAATTCGCTGGCCTCCTCCGGCTCCATTTGGGCGATCTCCGCCTCCAGCCGACCCCGCAGGAAGAAGGTGTTTTCGTCCAACAGGTCGGCGAAGGCATCTTCGTTGTCGTCGTCCCCGCCGTTGATCACCCGCAGCACGGGCTTGAGGGAAAGCAGACCAAAGCCGCCGAGCAATTTGCGGTCTTCTTCGCTGATCTCAACCTCACGCAGGGGTCTCTCTTCTTCCAGGGCAGCCGCCAGGCTGCGGAGCAGCACCTCTTCCTTTTCCATCCGTTGCCGTTCGGGGATCGTTCCCCGGCTCTTTTGCCCAGCCAGCCGCGAGAGCCGGTTCTCAATCGTGGACATATCATTGAGAATGAATTCGGTTTCGAGGGTTGCCAAGTCCCGGGCCGGGTCAATCCGGTTATCCGGATGGGGCACATCCTCGTCCGCGAAAGAGCGGGCCACCAGCATCAGCACATCGTTGGCCGCAATGGCATTGAGCAGGGGGCCAGCGACAGTTCCGCCTTTGGCCAGGCCGGCAATGTCGCTGTAGATTACCTGGGCGTAGATAGTTTTGCGGGGCTTGAAGAGTGCGGTCAGGGTATCCACCCGTAGGTCGGGCACATTCACCACGGAGGTATGAACCTCCATTTGCCCAGTGGAAAAGGCACCCGTCTCGATGTCACTGCGGGTCAATGCGTTGTAGATTGTGGTCTTTCCGCTGTTGGGCAGACCGATAATGCCGATTCTCATCGACGATTCCTATCTGGTGTGGATTCTAGCAAGAAAAATAACAGCCCATTCTATCACTTTTTCAGCAGTACGTCGAAAATGCTGGGCTATGCAACCACTGAATACCGAAAACCGGAATTTTGACGCGGAGCGTAATAAATCGCGTAATGATAGGTCTCTATACTATTTGTAAATAGAACGCTGATGTCGCTGAAAAAGCGGATAGGCGCTGCGGTGTCCAGAGCCTGGTTATCCGCTGTCAGCCGGTCGCGTAGCCTGATAACAGAATGTAACGCCTGTTCTTCCAATCCAAAGTTAAGAAATACCTTTTGTAGCCTACATGTGGTATCTTCTCAACAAAGAGGGATGGACTTGACAAAGTTCGACTTTTCGGAAAAATCTGTACTGATCAAGAAGATGGTGGAATCTGTAGGTGCGGTTTGTAACCGCACTTTCACCCGGAGAAGTGCGGTTACAAACCGCACCTATGTTTTATCATCCCGTTGATCAGTACACTTTTCGGAAAAGTCGAACTTCTTTCCCCCAGTATGCCCCAAAAAGCACAAGGACAGGAGAAAAAATGGAGCCGGTTGCTATCTATATCGATTTTGAAAACATTGCTATTTCGACTGAAGATGCCTACGGTCGCTGTGATATTGACAAAATCATCGGCGTCGCCAACAGCTATGGCCGCTGTGTGATCAAAAGAGCGTACGGTGACTGGACCCGCTTTACCCGCTACCGTCAGGAGTTGCTGGAACAGGCCATCGATCTGACCCAGCTATTTCGCTATGGGAACTATACAAAAAAGAATAGCGCGGATATTGTGATGGCCGTGGATGTGATCGAGGCTGCCTTGACCAATCCCACCCTGAAAACCTTCGTGCTGGTAACCGGTGACAGTGACTTTACAGCCGTTGCCCGCAAACTGCGCGGCTATGGCCGATATGTGGTTGGGATCGGTCTGCGCGACGCCACCAGCGATCTCCTCGTGCGTTCCTGTGATGAATTTGTGATCTACGACAGTTTGATGGAGCGGGACGAAAACACTTCAGGCTTCCAGGTGGACGAGGTCCGGCGGCTGGTCTTGGCTATTCTGCAACGGTTGACCCCCGGCTTCGAGAATGGGCGGATTCCTCTTGCCGCCCTGACAGAGGAGATGGCAACCCTGCGCCCGGATATGACGGTTACGCCCCTGGGCTTTCGGGATATTCCCCACTTTCTGGCAAGCCAGCGGGAGATCGCACTCTTTACAGACTCGAACGGCGAAGTACAGGTGGCGTTTCGTTCCAGCCATGCATCCCGCCAGGAGATCGACCAGACGCTCCAGTACCGCACAGCCCTCAGCACCGCGGGCTATCAACTGGTGGAGCGGGAGATTCGCCAGGATGTGTTACAGGCGCTTTTCGGGCTGCTAAGCAGTGAACCGGCTACCCACACTCTGGACGAAGCCATCCGCCGCCTGAAGGAGCAGTACGACGCAGACAACCGGCTGCGCAGCCGGGATGATATTCAGGAGGTGGCCCGGCTGCTCAAGCAGGCCGACGTGCTGGAAAACCAGCCCGACTCCTGGGAATTGGACCCTCTCTCCCTGCGGCCCACTCTGGCGGCGGGCGAGTTTATACAACGCTGCGAAGGCGTTTATGTGGCGGCGTTGATGCAGCGCAACCTGGCGATTGACGACGAGATGGTGGCGCGCCTGCTCTATGGCCGGGCCGACGCCCTGGCCGAAGTCCAGGCCCTGCGGGAGTTGGTCGGCACAAAGCAGAGCAACAGCCAAATTCCCTTGCATTTGGGCAACGGACACCAATTGCCCCGCCATCTGGCCGAAAATCTGGACGCCCGTGTCGCCCTGCAGGATATGGTGAATTGGCGGTTGGAGGAGAAGCCAACCCTGGAAGAGGCGGCACGGCTCAATGCCCAGGGGCTGGAGATCCGCACGGCCGATTTTGAACAGGCCCGGGTCTATTTTCTGAAGGCCGCCAAAATGATGTACCAGCTTCTGCTGGAGAAAGCACCCGGTGCCAATCTGATGGATATGGAGTGGTATCTGGCAAGCTACTGCGCATCCACCGCCGGCGCGCACTTCTCTCGCCACAACTATCCCCGGGCGATTCTCTACTATCAGGCCTTCTTTGCCATCGTAAAGGAGACCGAACCGGTTTGGGATCGGGTACGCAAGCTGGTACCGCCTATGCTCTCCTTCTACTTTACCATTGCACCCAACGAATTCAGCGACCTGTTGAAGGTTGCGCCAGGCCGTACCCATCCCGCCCGGCTCTGTGTGCTGCTGCACAACCACCGCAACGAAGGGGTGCGCCGCCGCTGGCTGGAATTGGTCCGGGAGATCGTGCGTATCAACCCGACACTGCTGCGGGGAATTATTCAGCGGCTGGCCTTTTTGGAGGACGAGGACCAACTGATTGGCAGCCAGGAGACACGGGCATTCCTCGCCCGGCTGCTCAGTGGGGAGCCCGTGGGGGATGATCTCCTGCTGGCTGGGGCATCAGATGGATCGGGGATAGAGGAAGACGAAGAACCCAGCACAGAAATTGAGTTTGCCTGAGCGCGCCCGGCCTGGCTCACTCCGGTCCAACACCGGCCAGAGTCTGGAAGGTCTGCTCCAAATGGGCCACATCATTCATCCCCAGCACAAGATCGTGGCCCGCGCCATTGCCATCGGCGATCCGCACCCGAGAAATGGACGTGTTGGAGGTCTGCAAAAAGCGCTTGTTGGGCAAAGAAAGACCCATCAGGTGGGAAAGGACGGTTTGCAGCACGCCGCCGTGAAAGAAGATCAGCACCCGTCCGCCGGGATGACGGGCGGCAATGGCGCGCACAGCAGCCACGGTGCGGCTCTGGGCCTGCCGGTAGCTCTCGCCGCCACCCCGCACCTGATCCGGATCCATCACAGGATAGGCTGCGGCCCACTCATCGGGGAAACGGCGCTGAATATCGGCAAAGGTCAGCCCAGACCACGCGCCTACATCGATCTCGCGCAGGGCGGGTTGGGGCAGAATTGGCAGCCCGATGGCCTGGGCGGTGGGCCGGGCAGTCTCCATTGCCCGTTGCAGATCGCTGGCATAGAGCGCGCAGAAGGGGGAAAGCGTGTGGATGGGGGCCAACCGTTGGGCCAGCAACGCCGCCTGTTCGTGGCCGAGGGGAGAGAGAGGCAGATCGTTCTGCCCCTGATAGATTCTGTCCCGGTTACCGACGCTCTCCCCGTGGCGAATCAGCCAGAGTTCTGCGCTCGTTCCGGTGGCGGAGGACATATGCGTTCCTTATGGAAATGGGCGGCGTAACCGTCGCCCTGAGACTTAGGACTCGTCAAGAAATTCCATCCGGTGCGTCGCACTGTCCACGAAATGACTCTAGTCCGCACCTCATCTGGACAGTGCGACGCACCAAAACGGGAAGTTATTCTTTGACAAGCCCTAAGTAAGCTTCAAGAAATAAGTTACCGGTCTGATTCCGGGAATCGGCCAGGCGATGACGGGAAAGCCGAGAGATATTGTGGCCGATTCCCGGAATCGTCTCCGCTAAATTTTTAGAACACGAATAGCACGAATTTTTCTGCGTAATCGGTGTCCATCTGCGAAAATCTGCGTTCAAATGCTTTCCTGGCATCACTACCCTGCTTCAGGGCTGGCAAACGTCCAGTATCGCGCCGTCTGCCGTGTAGCCAAGAATAGCGACCTCCTCCACGCAGTGCTCCCTAATCAGCCCCTCGATGGAGCGCAGAGTACCCGTGTAGGTAAAATAGCGAATGTCCGGCCATTTGAAAAGATAGGATTGACTCTCGCTGACGGGCACCCGCACCAGCTCCCCATCGGGAATCTGCCAGGTGGCCCAGGGCGGCACAAAGAGATTGTTCGTATAGATACCTTCGGCCAGACTCAATGACCTGGCGCGCAGCCCCGCCACATCGGCATAAAAGGCATCGGACTTGGCTGTGAAGTCGTCCCTCTCCGTAGCATAGGCAGTGCCCTCCCCATCGGTGCTGCGGGCCTGTACCACAAACCAGAGAGCATTGGCCGGCAGCCGCAGCCAGGTGGCATATTTGGGCCAGCTAAAGCTCAATTCCCCAGGGCGGATGACAGCCCGCCCGTCGCTGATAATCAGCGCATAATTGTCGCTCAAATCGAGGCTGCGCTCGGTATCTGTATAGACAAGAGTCAGGTTATAACGCCCGCTTAGATCGCCCAACGCCAGACGCCCCTGGGCCGGCGACAGGGAGGCAGGGCCTGCCGCGGGGGCAAAGATACCGCCAATCTGCGCCAGCAGTGTAATGCTTTGGGTCTGGGTCACTTCGACCGCTTGCAGTAGTGCCTCCACCCGGTAGTTCAGCAGGGGATAGGGCTGTTGGCTCTCCAGAGTCAGGGAGAGCGCGCCAGATTCCTCAATCAGTCCCAGGATCAGATTTGTGTCCAGAGGGCGCATCTCGTCCGGATAGTCCTTCTGGATCGTCTCGATGTTCTCGAGCTGAGCCAATGCCCGCAGGTCCTCGTTCGCCATGCGGAAATAGAAGACTTCCTCATCCTGCCGGTATTCCACCTGCCATTCGTCGAGAAAATTGATAATCGGCGCTGGGTCCGCCTCTTCCTCCAGCACCAGCGCGGCAAAAGTGTGCGAACCATCCGGGGCATAGAGCATCTCCAGGCAGAGGCTGACATCGATAGCGCCGCAATAGTCCTGAATGGCGGCGGCTTCGGTCTCGCTGGCCCCGGTCTGGTCCACTTCTTCACCCGCCAGGTCCAGAGCCGTGCTCAGTTGAGAACCGTCCTTTTTGTCGATCAATTGCCCGATCCAAAGGATTTGGCGGGTGAAAGGGAAAGGAACATACAGGCTGTGGAAGAGTTGGAGATCGGCAACATCTACTTTTTTGGACGCGGCGACCAGCGACACCGCGGCTTCGCTGAAGTCGGGCAACAGGCTGGCGACGCCGTCGCTGTCCACCTGCAACCAATAGGTATCGCCCGCCGACGGGTCGAGCAGACGGACAACCGTCAACTCGCCCCCGGACACCGGGTCGTCCACCAGCAGCCGGGCCGACGGTTCCGCCTTTGTCACACCCAGGGCAGCGTCGCCAGTCAGGGCGTCCATGGCCGCCTGTACGGGCAGCGGATAGGCCGTCGGTGTGGGCGTCGGCCAGGCTTGCAGACCGGTCGGTGGCTCGGCGGTGGGTGGAACGGGCGATGTGGCGGTTGGCGTCGGGCTGGGGGTAGCGGTAGGCGTCTCCACTGGAGAAACTGTGGACAGGGGGGAGTTTTGCCCCGCGGGCGCAGCCAGCCCAGAGGTTGACTCCAGGAGCAGTGTCAAGAGCAGAGCGCTGAGCAACAATAGGGCCAACCCCAACAGGCGCAGCCAGCGGTTTGAATTGTATGATTTCGTCATCTTCGTTCCTCACAATCGCTTTACTATGACTCAACTGCAAAAAGCGTTTTCAGCCGCGGATGGACACAGATTCACACGGATAAACACGGATAAACACGGATGTCTCGCCTGAATTTCCCGGCGTCTCTGCGTCTTGGCGGGAGAATCTGACCTTTTTGCAGTGGACTCTTTACTATGGCTTTCCCAGAACGCTGCACCGGTCTTGCCTGTTCTGTTCCTGGCCTATAAGAGAATCCAGAGGTTATACGCCAGATAGAGCGATAACATCACCGCGCCATTCCAGCGATTCATTTCGTGGGGGCGGCGCAGGACCAGAAGCAGGGGGAGCAGCGAGATCAGCAGCATCACAGGAAAGTCAAAGGTGCGCATAGCCAGTTGGGCCGGGAGGGGTTTGACCATCGCGGTAATGCCGACAATCGCCAGGATGTTGAAGAGGTTGCTCCCCACCAGATTGCCCAGGGCAATATCCCCTTCCTTGCGCAAAATCGCAACCACCGATGTCGCCAGTTCGGGCAGACTGGTGCCCAGAGCCACAACCGTCAGCCCAATCACCAATTCACTGATGCCAAAATGGCGGGCCATAAAAGTCGCCGAATCGACCAGCCAGTTGGCCCCCATCAACAGCCCGATGATACCGATCAGCACAAAGCCCAGATCCCGGAAGATCGCGCTGAGAGTGACGCTTTCGCTGGCCTCCAGTACATCTTCTACAAACTCCATTGCCTCGGCCTGCTCATCCGCGGGCAATGTGCGGCTGGAAGTATAGCTGTAGAGAGTAAAACCGATCAGCCCCAGAAAGAGCAGCACCCCCTCCAATCGGTTGATCTCGCCATCCCAGGCCATTGCCCAGAAGACCAGCGAGACAGCCAGCATCAGCGGATATTCCCGAAAGAGCAGTTTGCGCTCTACGCTAACCGGGCGCAACACAGCCACCAGCCCTAGGATCAATGCCAGATTGGCGATATTGCTGCCTACCACATTGCCAATGGAGATGTCGGCGGTGGCCCCACCCTCCAGATTGGCAATCATACTTACCAGCAATTCGGGCAGGCTTGTGCCAAAGGCAACAATTGTCAAGCCGATGACCACCAGCGGGACATTCAGACGGACGGCGAAGCGGCTGGCACCCCGCACCAGAAACTCCGCGCCCCCGGTCAGAAAGACGAAGCCGGCGAGAAAGAGCAGCGTGTTGAGCAAAAACGGATTCATTGGAGTCCTGGGTCAGGAGTTGGGAGTTGGGAGTTGGGAGTTGGGAGTTGGGAGTTGTGGGCCAGCGTATAGCCTATGCCCTGGCGCTCAAGGGGATTGTAAAATTGGCTGCCCCTACCTGCGTCTGAATCGCTTTGCCGGTGGGCGAAACATCCCGCACAAAACGGCCCTGCATACTCCACGGCCCCGTCCAGGTGATTTGGGCTTGGATGAGCCGCCCGCGCAGCGCCTGTTCACTGCTGACAAAGACCAGTTTGTTCTGGCGGGTGCGTCCCCGCCACTTGCCTTTGTGCAGCCCTTCCACCAGGACTTCGACGGTTTCGCCGAGCAGCCCGGCATTGATTGTGCCGCAGACCTCTTCCTGCAATTCCTCCAGCAGCCGATGGCGTCGCACCTTCTCCGCGTCCGCCACATCATCCAGCATCCGCCGCTCGGAAAGTGTGCCAGGGCGGGGGCTGTAACGGGCCAGGTGGGTCTTGTCCAGTTTCAGGTCGGCCAGCAATTGATAGGTGTCGTCAAACTGTTCGGCGCTCTCCCCACAAAAGCCGACAATAATATCGGTGTTGATAGCCACATCGGGGATTATCTGCCGGATACGGCCCACCAGCGCCCGGTACTCAGCACTGGTATAGCCCCGCTTCATCGAAGCCAGTACCTCGTCATTGCCCGCCTGGACCGGCACTTCGATATGCTCACAGACTTTGGGCAAATCCCGCACCGCTTCCAGAATTTCGTCGGTCATATAGTTGGGATGGCTGGTCAGAAAGCGGATGCGCCACAGCCCTTCAATGTCGTTTACCGCACGCAACAGGTCGGCCAGAGCAGGGGATTGGGGGTCAGGAAGTGGGGAGTAGGAATCCTCAACGCCACCTGCCACTTGCCGTCTGCCACCTGCTTCCTTCTCCCAATCGTAGCCGTAGCGGTCCACAATCTGCCCCAGCAATGTCACTTCCCGCACGCCCTGGGCCACCAGCCCGCGGATTTCGTTGACAATCTCGGCGACAGGGCGGCTGCGTTCAATGCCCCTGCGGAAGGGGATGATACAGAAGGCGCAGGCGTGGCTACAGCCGTAGACAATGGGCACGTGGGCAGCCACGGGGGCCTCACCGCTCAGGGCCAGGTGTCTGATCGATTGCACGCTCCCCACGGGCTGGGTTTCGTCCTGCATCCGATAACGCCGGGCCAGTTGCTCCTGCTCCATATACGAGGCTTCGGCGGCCAACTCTTCTTCCCGCAGGTAGCCAATCAGAGGCGATGATTCGCTGGGCGGCATAAAGACATCCACGTGGGGGAAGGCTGCGCGCAACTGGGGGCTGGGTTTGACCCCCACCATACAGCCCATCAGAGCCAGGGTGCGGTTGCTCTTCCCAGACTTCCAGGGCTTCAGGCTGCCCGCCTTGCCCACCCCTTTGTCCTCCGCGCTCTGGCGCACCACACAGGTATTCAGTACAACCACATCGGCTTCATCCACATTGTCCGTCGGGTCATACCCGATCTTCTCCAACTCCGCGGCCACGTGATTGGAGTCCGCCACATTCATCTGGCAGCCGATTGTCCAAATGTGATACTTGCCCTGGCCGGGCGCGGCAAAATCCGTCACCCGTTCTCGGGTGGAGGTGATTTCAGAAATCTCAGCTTCGTCAAAGGGGCTGCTGTTGGGCGTACGCATAGGTTTCCTTCCTGTGCTCCGGTGTAGGCCGGGCAGGGAGAGTGGGTGAATGTCAGTGACCTATTGTAGCGGGAAGCAGACAGATCAGCCAAAAGCGTCAGTTGCGCACGCGGGAATGTTGGGGTGCTGTGGCGCTGGATGATATTTAATACTGAACTGCAACTGGGCCAGGTTGATGCCGGTCACGCTGACCGGGACCACCTGATCCAACTCGTAGCTGCCACCGTAGAGCGGCCCCTCCAGGTCCAGATCGGGAATCACGGCCAGGCAGCGGTGACCGCTGTTCTCCACCACCACCGCCTCCCCCGTCCACATCGGGTTCTGAAGCAGATAGACCAGCGTCCAATGCCGGTTGGAGATGCGCTCGGTCTGCCGGGTAAGCCCTATACCCATCCCCGCTTCGGCCATCCGCTGCATGACCGTCTGACTGTCCAGAAACGGCTGACCGGTCAGAAAAGCGCGCAGTTGTTGATGGGCCAGCAGATCGGCGTAGCGGCGCAAAGGGCTGGTGGCCTGGGTATACTGGGCCATACCCAACCCCGCGTGCAGGTCCGGCTCGCCTTTAGTCTGGCTGGGACGCATCAGGCGGCGCAGGGCAAAGTCCCCGGAGAGGGTGGCGGGGGCCTGCATAGGCAGGTCTGGTCCCCGCTCCTGGGTGCTGAAGGGGACCGCTATCTGGTTTTCCAGGGCAAAGCGGGCAGCCCCTTCCCCGGCCAAGAGCATAGCATCCCGCACCAGATTGCGGCTGTAGAGGGAAGCGTAGGGGCGCACGCTCACCTGGCCGTCCACCACCCGCACACGCACTTCGGGCAAATTCAGGTCCAGCGCGCCCAATGCCTGGCGACGGACGGTGAAGGCACGGGAGAGGGCGTCCACTTCCCGCAGGGGTGAGGTCTCCAATTGTGTCTCGGCTTCGGCATAGGTCATCCGGGTAACGCGCACCCAACCGGGCACGATCTCCACCCGTTCGATCTCTCCCGCCGCCGTCACATCCAGCCCGAAGGAGAGGGCCGGGGAGATTTCGTTCAACCCCAATCCCAGCAGAGGCGTGGCCCCGGGGGGCAACATCGGGGTGGTTCCTTCGGGCAGATAGAGATTCGCTCCCCGTGCGCGGGCCTCCCGGTCCAGGGCCGAGTCGGGGTGGATCAGAGCGGCGGCGTCGGCCACGTGTACCCAAAGCCGACCACCCGTCGGACCCGCTTCCCAACTGATGGCGTCGTCCGGGTCCTGGGAGCCTTCGTCGTCAATCGCCAGTGCCACCAGATGGGTCAGGTCCCGGCGATCCTCGTCGAGCATTTCGGGCAAAGCCAGTTCCGGTGGATGCAGGATTGCGCCCAGCCGCTGGGGATAGGGGTTGATCTGCTCGTCCCAATAGTGTACACGCAGCAGCAGGTCGTGGGCTGATTCGGGCGAAACTTCCCGATCCAGCGCGGCCAGGGTGCGGCTCTGGCTCTGTTGGCCCAGGGCCACGGCCACCACATCGGCCATATAGCGATCTTCGCTCTCCAACGGGTGTTGACCCGCCTGCACCCGGTCCAGAAATGCCCGCCAGGCGGCTGCTTCCGCTGCCTTGGCCGCACGCCCGGCCTGAATCACCGCCACCGTCTCCGCCGTGTGGACGCTCACCGCGCCCACATCCCCGCTGAAATAGACCCCGTCGTCCACCATCTGCCAGAGCGTCCAGGCCCCGGCCGGGGTGAATGCGCCGTAGGCCAGTTCCGCCAGTTCCGCCAGTTCGACCGTCTCCCCGGCCAGCAATTCCCAGGCGGCCATCACTTCGCCGTGGGGTGGGGGCAGCAACCCCAGATTGGCAACCGGGCCGGGGTGCAGCAGCACCACATCTTTGGGACGCACCGAAAGGCTCTCCCCTTCGGCGGTCTTGATTTCGATCTTCTTTTCGCCGGTCTGGACCAGGCGGGCGGCCCGCTGTTTATACAGGAGCAAACTGTCTTTGGGCAAAGTGGGCATAGGCGTCTGTGGCTGTCCTCTCGGTGCATCTTCTCAATGTTCTGGGGTCTTGGTTGCGCGCTCCCATTATAGCCCTCGCCGTCCTGTTCGCAGAAAAGCAGAACGCCTGCTCCCAGGGATGCAGGCGTTCTGCTTCTGACTACTTACGTTCTGGTGGAAAAGATCAGGCGGGGACAAGTGGGCTGATCCGAGTCATATCGTTTTGAATGGCCTGTCCCGCATCCCACAGGTCCACGGCCTGTTGGGCGTTTAGCCAGAACTCCGGTGAGTTGCCGAACAATCGTGACAACCGCAGGGCCATTTCCGGGCTGACCCGTCGCCGCTCACGCAGCAGTTCGCTGATTGAGTGGCGAGAAACGCCAATAGCTGTCGCCAATCTAGCCACTGTGAGTCCGTAATCCGGGAGGAAATCCTCCCGCAGCATCTCGCCCGGATGGGTGGGACGACGTGACATGCCGGTTGTGTTGGGAATGCTCATATTTTGCGCCTCGCTTTAATGATAATCACAGACCTCGACATCGTAGGCATCACCATCGACAAACCGAAAGCAGACACGCCACTGGTCGTTAATGGAGATGGCGTACTGTCCCTTGCGATCCCCTTCCAGGGCGTGAAGCCGATTGCCGGGCGGGACCCTCAAATCGTCCAGGCTGATTGCCAGCCCCACATATTCAAGTTTGCGGGCGGCCCGTTTCGCCACATCAGACGGAAATCTCTTGGCCTTGCCCGATGTATACAATTCCTGGGTGCGCCGATCCGCAAAGGTCTTGATCATAGATACAATGTAACGCGTTACGTGACGGTTGTCAATCTGCGGATTTTTGAATTTTGAAGGGTGCGTCTAACCACTCTGCTCCCCCACCAGCCGACTATACACCCCGCCCAGCCCAATCAACGCCGTATGGCTGCCCGCCTCTACAATCCGCCCGCGGTTCAGCACCAGAATCCGATCGGCGTGGCGCACGGCTGCTCAGTCGGTGGGCGATGGTCAGGTAGGTGACGGCCAGCCCGTCCAGGTTGCGCTGGATGGCACTTCACAGCATCCAGATGGCTGGTGGCCTCGTCCAGCAGTAGGCTCGTCGGTCGGGTTGCCAGGACGCGGGCCAGGGCGATACGCTGGCGCTGTCTGCCGGAGAGTCCGCTGCCCTCTTCCCCCACCCGGCTTTCGTAACCCATCAGCAGGCGGTCGATTTCCTTACCAACAACAATCATCACTATGCGGCAACTTTAGCCCGGATCGCCTGATAATTGCTGTTGCTGACCATCAAAAAAAGACACTGAGCGTTGCTGCGTTTCTCCCACAATGCACCGATGGTATTTTTCTCTACGGAATCGTCGTTGGTGCGGTAGACCTCCCCTTTGTACTCCACCACCAGATAGCGTCCATCCCGCAAACGGCAAACAAAATCGGGGTAAAATTTGTCCGTCCCCGTTTGCAGCCAGAAGGCTTTGGACGAGCGCACGGGATTGCGTACCCAGTGCTCGACTTCATCCAGCGTTTCGATGTGCTGGGCGCACTGGTGTTCCTCTTCGCTGTCAAACGCGCCTACCTCCGCGTAGTAGTGCTTGGGAAATCGCACCGGCCCGCGATAGGGGCGGTTGATCGGATAGGCGTGGGGATCGTAGGTGAAGACCAACTCCGGCGTAACTTCCAGTGGTGAATCGTCGATGAGCATTTGAGCGAATGCCTCTCTACGCACAGCCTTGCGATGCTCGTCAATTTTTGCAGCCACGGCCTGGCGCAGTCGATATTTGTCGTGGATCAGCCGATCCAGACTCTCTCCCCGTTTCCGTTGCAGCCACTGCACAACACCGGTGATAAACGCCTGGCTGTCTGTGACCGGAATATCCGTATGGGGAATTGTGCGGTCCAGCCAGAGGATCAAATCCACTTCTGTCCAGCGCTGATCCCGCGCCAGCAGACGCATCTGGCCCTGGACATTTTCGACAAAGCGGTAAGCGATCTGCTGCTCTTTCGTCACGTCAATTTCGGCCAATTGACCAGCGGCCTGCTGACTGGGAAAGAGTTCCTCGCTGATTTCCTTGTTCCGGCTGTGGAGTTCCCAGAGCCGGTCCATAAAGTGCGTCTTCTCGAAAGGCTCCAACAGATCGCCCTGACGGTAGGCCAGGCGGGGAATGGAAAAAATTTCCCCCCGTTGTGCGGGGCTGGCGGGAAGAGTGGGCGCAGCATTGGAGGCGGCGTAGACTTGCTGGAGAGTAGCCCGATCCAGCGCATCCGCATAGATTGCGCTGAGCGCGTCCCGGCTGGCTGCATCCATTGGCCCGACGAAAACGACCGAGCCGTCCGCCTGCTGGGCAACCCGGGCCGACACTTGCGCAGGCAGTGTCGCCAACTGTTCAGGGCTGGCTGGGGGCAGCGTAAAGTCGCTGTCCGGGGAGCCGTTGAAAAGAGGGCCAAAATCTGTCTGCTGGGGCTGAAACCCCTGCACCATTTCTTCGGTCTCGAACGCCTGAAAGCCGTTTTGGATCAGCCCTTCGCGCAAAGAAGCCAGCACCGCGGCGAAGTTGGCCGAGGCCACAAAGGCATAGGCCCGATTCAAGCGTTCGTCGTTCTTGCACCGGGCATAGGGCAGACGCATCACACGCCCCAGAATCTGTTCTGCCGCGGTGGACGACTGCACCTCTGCCACAGAGCAGAGAACGTAGGCAAAGGGGCAATCCCAGCCCTCCTTCAATTTGGAAACCGTAATTACAAAACGCAGGGGGCAGGAACGACTCTGGATGTCCACCCCGGCCAGTTCGTCAAATTCGTAGGCAGAGAGAGCGATCTGCTTTTCAGGAACCCCAAAATCGGCCAGGAGTGTCTCTTTGACTCTCTCGACGGTGACAGTCTCCCGGCTGGCCGAGCGATTTTCCGCCTGGATGAGCATCACTGGACGGATGTATTCCCCGCCTGCCATCTGCGCGGCTTCCGCGGCCCGCTGCAATTCGTTCAACCGGGCGATGGCGTCGGCCAGCAGCTCCCGCCACTGAGGGCGGGTTTCCAGCAGAATGGGCATTTTGATCATCTCCTCGGCCTTCAGTTCCGCGGCAGAGACGCTGTAGAGCACATTGCTGGGGTGGCGTTCGGTGTCCGGTGTGGCGCTAAACTCCAGAATTCCAGAGGGATCGAAGCGGCTGAGGGTCTCGAAGGAGAGGTCTGTGCGCGCGTTGTGGGCCTCGTCCACCAGCACCAGCGGGCGGCGCAGTTTGAGCAGATTGCAGAGGGAGGGGATGGGCTTGCCGTTTTCCCAGCGCTCCAGCCGTTGCACCAGCGCCGGGGGCAGATTCTCGAAGTGGTCCATCAGATAGCCGGAGGTGTCGTAGACTTTGCGCCCTTCGGTGTCGTCCACCCGGAAGGCCTGGATGGTGGAGACGACAATTGTCGCGCTGCTGTCCAACACCGGACGGTTGACCCGCAGGGCCTGGGCCACATTCAGCACAGTCAGCGAACCGCCCACCGCCTGCTCCACGGCCTGGCGGTAGGGATGGGTACGCTCTTTCAGCGCGCCGATTGTCTGTTCCAGAATGGCGTTGGACGGCACGAGCCAGAGGATCAGTGGCTTTTCTGTCTGCAACAATTCCTGCGCGGCCAGGCCGACCGCGTGGCAGGCTACCAGAGTTTTGCCGCCTCCGGTGGGGATACGGATGCAGACGTAGGGCATATCCAGCAGACCGGGCGCTTCCCGATAGGGGATGCCTCTGCCGTAGACCTGGCGGGTGATCTGATAGTAGGCCAGATTGGGGTCGCGCAGGCGCACGGTCTCCTGAAAATAGAGCCGCAGCCACTCCAATGCCTTCTGTTGGTATTCTTTGAGTTGGAGCATAGACCCTTTCCCTCAGAGTGACAGAACTACAAAAATATCTCTCGCCAAGCCGCGGAGGCGCAGAGAAAAGCGCTCATCCGCTGCCATTCCCTCCTCTGCGCCTTTGCGCCTCTGCGAGAGACTTTCTGTCTTTTGCCTCTCGCCAAGCCGCGGAGTCGCAGAGAAAAGCGCTCATCCGCTGCCTTTCCCACCTCTGCGCCTTTGCGCCTCTGCGAGAGACTTTCTGTCTTTTGCCTCTCGCCAAGCCGCGGAGTCGCAGAGAGTTATTCTTCCAGCCCGTTGACGCTGCGGGTGATACCCTCTTTCATCAATGCTTCCCCAAAATTCAACAGGTATCCGAGCTTTTTGCCCGTCAAACGGAGATAGGTGAGAATCTGCTTTTTGTGGGCCGCTGTCACGTTTTCTACGGATTTCAGTTCGAGAACTACTTTGTCATTGACAATAATATCAGCCCGAAAGCCCTGGTCGAATGTAACACCCCGATAGACAATCGGGACCATAACCTCGCTTTGTGTTTGCAAGCCACGTTTCTTTAACTCCCAGGTGAGGACAGTCTGATAGACACTTTCCATCAGCCCGGGACCCAGCGCGCGATGGACGCGAATGGCTGAATCCACAACAATCGTTCCGATCTCGTTTTCGTGCATAGTAGACCTCCAATTTGAGTCTCTCGCAGAGCCGCAGAGCCGCAGAGAAAAGCGCTCATCCGTTGCCATTCCCTCCTCTGCGCCTTTGCGCCTCTGCGAGAGATATTCTGGGTTTTTACTCTCGCAGAGCCGCAGAGTCGCAGAGAAAAGCACAGGTCTCTTTCTTCTTTTTCCTCTGCGCCTTTGCGCCTCCGCAAGAGATATTCTGGCTTTTTGCTCTCGCAGAGAC
>JAANMX010000894.1_pt1 | contig 36973 bp, 29 predicted proteins | sample 7279681 | NCBI WGS metagenome assembly JAANMX01 (sample SAMN14094542, study PRJNA606508) | bioreactor metagenome | isolation source: A lab-scale SPAN reactor treating ammonium-rich wastewater day 351 | place: Ireland: Galway | collected 2018-01-01 | reverse complement strand
CGCGTCACATGATCGTTTACAATCCCCCGGGGCGAACTGAGGAGTGGAAGGACACCAAATCCGACCCCCCGCCGCCTCCCTACATGGGTCTGGTGCCCAAGCAGACTGAAGTCGAGGTCACGTCAGGCGAGAATACCATCGACATTGAACTGGTGCCAGGACGGCGAAAATAGGGACTCAGCGAGCAGCGCGAAGGACAGGCCAGGTGGTTCCGGCTTACGCCTCGCGCCGCGTCTTGCTGCTGTCCGGCTTGGGCATGCCGCCGGTGCGCAGCACCTCGGCGAGCAGGGCCTTCGCCGGCTCCGGCAGCGGGCTCTCGTGGACGACGCGCACCGTGTCCTCGACCGGGTACTCGGTGCGCTTTAACTCGACCCGGTTGTCCTCGATCAGAGCGTAGGCGGCGCGCGGGTCACCGTCGCGCGGCTGGCCGACGCTCCCTGGGTTGATGACGAGCTTGTCTCCGACCTCCAGGACGTAAGGGTGGTGGGTGTGGCCAACGCAGACCACGTCCGCCTCGACGTTCTGCAACCGCCGCTTCCAGAACTCGACGTCAGCGACCGCGTACTCGTCGAGCGGGTCGCGCGGCGTGGCGTGGACGAGCAGGAACGTGGTCCCGTCCAGGGTGACGAGGCGCGACACCGGCAGGGCGCCGAGGAAGCGGCGGTCGTCCGTCAGAAGCCGTTCCTGCGTGAGCGGGCGGGTGACACTGGTCAGGTATTTGAACCCGTTACGCCCCGACACGCCGACGAACTGAGCGACGCCGTGATCGTGGTTGCCGCGGACGCTGTAGTGAGCGTGACGCCGCACCCAGTCGATGCATGGCCCCGGCTCCAGTCCGTAATCGACGAGGTCGCCCAGGAACAGGCAAACGTCGTGGGACTCGGTGATCGCCTGCAGGGCGGGCCAGTTGGCGTGAATGTCGGCCAGCAGGAGTACGCGCATGGAGCCTCGATGCCGGTTCTGGAAGGCTGCTGCACCTACCCCGGCGGGCGCCACCGTGCCTCCCGCCGGACCAGGAGGGGCAGGCGGCGCTGCCTGCCGGGGGGGAGTGGGCGGTTAAAAAACGAAGAGATCGCTTGACTCCGTCCACTCCCTCCATGAATATATACTCATACGGCCTGGAGGGGCAGCGGTCGATTTCCGCAATGGACGCGTAACGAGCTGCTTTCCGTCCCGGGCGTCGCGGTAGATCCTTCGCCCACCCGGTGGCTACCACCGGACGCCGGGTTTCTGACTCGCTAACCCGGCGCTGGACCGGAACCCACCGTCGCCCTGTCCCCGGTTCCCCCGTGCGCCCACCCCACTACTTCCGGCGCCGTGCGCCGTTTGACCTCCTTTTTCTCCTGCCGCTTTTGAAAGGGGACGCGCCATGATCACCGAACGACCTGCGCGTCGCATGACCCTGCGACAACTCCTTACCCACGCGGAGAAGTGCGCACGGGATCTAACCGAGCATTGTCACTCGACGTTCGTCACGCGCGTGTCGGACTTCCGTGACCTGAACCGGCCGGTGCGCCGGCGCAGCCATTACCCGAAGATGGTCGCTCTCGGTAACGCCCTCAAGCGTCTCCTGGAGGCGGGCGAGGAGGCCCAGACCCTCGCCAACTACCTGCACGAGCAACTCCAGGAGATTCGCGAACACGCCCGCCGCGAACGGGTTAACCGGCTGTAGTGGTTAGTACAGGGGCTGTGGCAAGCCCACGGCCCTTGCACTAACCACTAACCACGGTCTTCCCGGGTATCCAGAGAACGTCCTCCTGCCCGGAGCGGTTGTAGACGCGGGCGAGGACGAACAGCAGGTCGGACAGGCGGTTGAGGTAGACGACCACGGCAGGATTGACCAGCTCGGTCCGGAGCAAGGCGACGACGTCGCGTTCCGCACGCCGACAGACTGTTCGCGCCAGGTGGCACCACGCCGCCGTGCCCGACCCGCCCGGAAGGACGAAACTCCTCAGCGGCGCCAGCCCCTCGTTCCACCGATCGATCGCCTTTTCCAGTCGCTCACTCTGTTCCGGACGGACCCGCAGCCGTTGGCCCGCCGGCTCGTCGGCCGTCGGCGGGACGCACAGGTCGGCCCCCACGTCGAACAGATCGTTCTGGATGGTCCGGAGCAGTTCCCGGAGTTCCGCCGCTTCCAGCCCGTCGGGATGCTGGGCCAGCAGCAGCCCGAGGATGGCATTCAGCTCGTCCACGGTGCCGTAGGCGGCCACGCGCGGGTGGTCCTTCGGCACACGGCTGCCGTCGCCCAGCCCCGTTTCGCCCCGGTCGCCCGACTTCGTGTAGATGCGCGAGAGGTACACCATCGGCTCCGACTCCGTGAAGTGAGCAGGTCGTCCCCGCTCATTCTACGGGCGGCACCGGGCAGGGGCGGCGCGCTCACTTCAACAGGCCGAAGGGCAGCCCGAACAGCCCCTTGCCCACCACAGGGCGCTGTTGCGGCGCCAGCGGTTGGGCCGCTGGCGAGGTCAGGGCCGGCGCCGGCCCCTTCGGGTTACTCAGCTTCGGCTGGTATCTGAAGAACTGGGTGAGGTTGCCGAGCGGCCGGACCGGCTGCGGGCTGCGGAACGAGCCGGCGGCGGCCCGGTTCCTGGCCAGCGCCTTGCTTGTGTCGATCGGCTTGAACGTCAGGGTCCGCTGGCTGACCCCCCGGCCTGACTGGGCGTCGCTTCGCTGCCAGTCTAACCCGGTCGCGATCAGTCCCAGGACAACGCTGATGGTCAGCGGCACTGCGCGTCGGCGCATGGCCTGCCTCCTCTCTGTGCGGCGCGAGGCGCCGGTCCAGAATCTGGTTTCGGGAGGATCGGGAGAATACCAACCGCTCGCACCCTGTCAAGCCCATTGTTCCGGCAACCGCGACTCGCCCGGCCGATGCCGCGGCGTAGAATGAGCGGCGACAACCCCCGCGCGAGGACTCTCTCTTGACCGCACCAGCCTCCCCCGACTACGCCGGCCGCCGCGCCCGCCTGGCACAGCCCCTGCCGGCCGAGGGCGTCGATGCCCTGCTGATTACCAACCCCATCAACGTCACTTACCTGACCGGCTTCAGCGGCGAGAGCAGCTACCTGGTGCTGACCAGGAGCCGCGCCGTCCTCGTCAGCGACGGCCGCTTCACGGAGCAACTGGCGGAGGAGTGTCCCGGCCTGGAGGCGGTCATTCGACCGCCGGTGAAGACGCTTCCCGAGGCGACCGCCGAGGTGGTCCGCGGCCTCGCCCCGCGCGCGGTCGGGTTCGAGAGCCGTCACCTGACCGTCGCCGAGCACGAGTCGCTGCGCGACCTGCTCCCCGGAATCAACTGGAAGCCAGCGGGCGACCGGGTCGAGCAACGCCGCGCGCTCAAGGACGCCTGGGAGGTGGAGCAGATCCGGCAGGCGGTGCGAATCGCCGAGCGCGCCTTCGCGATGTTTCGGGCGATGCTCACCCCCGACGACACGGAGAAGGAACTCAGCGACGCCCTGGAAGGGTACATCCGCCGGGCTGGCGGACGCTGCAGCAGTTTCCCGGGCATCGTTGCCGTCGGCGACCGGGCGGCGCTCCCACACGCCCCGCCGACGGACCGCAAGGTGTCGGCGGCCGGCCTGCTCCTGGTGGACTGGGGCGCCAGCGGACCGTTCTACAAAAGCGACTTGACGCGGGTTCTGGTGACCCGTAATAATTCAACGCTTCCGCGGACCGGCGACGGCGCCGACGTCGAGCCGAAACTCAAAGAGGTGTATGAGGTTGTACTCCTGGCCCAGCAGCAGGCGCTCGCCGCTGTGCGGGCCGGCGTCAAGGCGGGCGAGGTCGATGCGGCCGCGCGCGCGGCAATCGCGCAGGCGGGCTACGGCAACGCCTTCACACACAGCACCGGCCACGGGATCGGCCTGCAGGTCCACGAAAGCCCGCTGCTCAAGCCCGGGTCGGAGGTTGTTCTCCAGCCGGGCATGGTGGTGACGATCGAGCCGGGGATTTACCTGCCGTCGTGGGGCGGCGTGCGGATCGAGGACGATGTCCTGGTCACCCCGGACGGGTGCGAGGTGCTGACGAGCGTGCCGAAGGATCTGGCCGCGATGATCGTCGAGCGCTGACCCGGGCACCGCGAGAGGAGATCACGGTGACTGACGAGGTGTCGAAAACCCCCGGGCCGTTCGACGTCGAGCGCATCCGGTCGCTGGTTGCGCTGATGCGCAGGCACGATCTGAGCGAGATCGACCTGCACGATGGGGCCATGCGCATCCGCCTCCGGCGCGGCGGGCCGACCGGCCAGGTTGTAACCTCCGTGGCGCCGGTCGCGCCGCAACCGCACGTTCCCCCGCCAGCAACCTCCGTCCCCCGGCAGACGGCCGACGCCGAGCCCGCGGCCGCCGGGAAAAAGTTCGTCGAGATCAAGGCGCCGACTCCCGGCACCTTCTACGCCAGGTCCAGCCCCGAGGCCGAGCCTTACGTCCGCGTCGGCACCCGTGTCGCGCCCAGCACCGTCGTCTGCCTGATCGAGGCGATGAAGCTGTTCAACGAGATTGCCGCCGAGTGCAGCGGCGTTATCGCAGAGATCCTCGTCGAGAATCAGCAGGCCGTCGAGTACGGGCAAGTGCTGTTCCGCGTGGATCCCACTGCGTAGCCGCGCCTCGCCGGCGCAGGAGAGCGCCTCGTCACGCGGCGGCGGAGAAGATGCAGGCGCTGGACGGCAACGCGATCCCGGCGCTCATTGCCGAGCGGTGAGCGGGGGAAGGAGAGGTTTCTTGCCGCTGGCCGCCTGGTAGCACCGACGCACGACCGCGCTGACCCGCTCCAGGTCCGCGGCCGTCAGGCTCGACCCGCTCGGCAGGCACAGGCCGCGCTCGAACAGATCCTCGGCGACCGTCCCCCCGCGGCAGCGGCAGCCGTCGAAGACGGGCTGCAGGTGCAGCGGCTTCCACACTGGCCGCGCCTCGATGTTCTCGGCCTCCAGCGCCAGCCGGACCTCCTCACGCGATGCCCCGAACAGGTGCGGGTCGATCGTCAGGCAGGTGAGCCAGCGCGTCGAACGGCAGCCGGGCGCCTCGGGCATGAACTCCACCCCGGGCAGCTCGCCCAGCGCCGCCCGATAGCGCTCGAAGTTGCGGCGCCGAGCCGCGACCCGGTCCGGCAGGACACGCAGCTGCCCGCGCCCGACCGCCGCCAGCAGATTGCTCATCCGGTAGTTGTACCCAAGCTGCGAGTGCTGATAGTGCGGCTTCGGATCCCGCGCCTGGCTCGCCAGGAACCGGGCCCGGTCGATCAGCCGCCGGTCCTGGCCGACGAGCATCCCGCCGCCGGAGGTGGTGATGATCTTGTTGCCATTGAACGAGAACCCGGCCAGCTCGCCGAATGCGCCCGCCGGCCGGCCCCGGTAGGTCGCTCCGAGTCCCTCAGCTGCGTCCTCGAGCACCGGCACCTCGTACCGCGCGCACGCCGCCCGGATGCGCTCGTAGTCGGCGCACTGCCCGTACAGATCCACGACGATCACCGCCCGCGGCAGGCGCCCACGCTGGGCGCACGCCCGCAGCTCCTCTTCGAGGAGGCCCGGATCCATGTTCCAGCTGGCGCGCGCGGCGTCGAGGAACACCGGTGTTGCCCCCTCGAATACGATCGGCGTCGCGCTGGCGCAGAACGTGAGCGACGAGCACAGCACCTCGTCGCCGCGCTCGACGCCGAGCAGGCGCAGCGCCAGATGCAGCGCCGCCGTGCCGGACACGACGGCGGCGGCATACCCCCCGCCGACCGCCTCGGCAAACTCGCGCTCGAATGCGTCCACGTGCGGCCCGAGCGGGGCGATCCAGTTCGACGCGAACGCCTCGCTCAGCAGGTCCAGCTCCGCCCCGCTCATGTGCGGAGGCGAGAGGTGGATGCGCGGCAAGGCCGGGCGCACGCGCTCCGTGTCGGTGATGGGGGCCAGACTGGCCCCGACTCGCATCAGCGTACTCATGTGGGTGCCTCCGCTCTGCCGTGCCCGCAGGACGGTTCCGGCGGGCGCTTCTCGTTCTCGGTCCGCGGCGCCGCCGGGCAGCGGTACGCCGGGAAGAAATCGGGCGAAACGGCTGCCTGTCCCGCGGCCGCCCGCGTCTGCTCGGCTGCCGCGCAGAGCTGGGCGTAGACGACCGGCCGCAGGATCCAGCGCCAGGTGCGGAACGTGTGGCGGCGGTCGGAGAATCCCGCCTTGAAGGAGAACAGCGAGTCGTTCGCCGCCCCGACTCCGCCCCCCAGGTGCAGAGCCTTCAGCCCCCGTTCCGTACCCCATTCCGCAATCCCATCGACGAGGAACTTGGTCGGAGCCGCCTTCAGGTGGCGCTCGCCGGTTCCGCTGAGGTGGAATTGTGCGATGTCTCCACAGACCAGTACCAGCGCCCCACACATCACCTCGCCATCGAGCACGGCGGAAAACAGGTGGGCGTGGGAACCAAGTCCGTCGAGCAGCTCCGCGAGATAGTCCCGGCTGAAGAAGTAGCCGCTGGACGCCTCCACGCGCCGCATCGTCTCATGGTAGATCGCGGTGAAGCGGTCGAGGGACTCGCCGCGGCCGTCGTGGACGCAGGCGGCGCCGCGGCGGCGCAGGGCGTTGGCGCTGTGGCGGTGGCTGCGGCAATAACCGGCCTGCCGTTCCGCGGAGGGCAGGGTCAGATCGAGCGACACCGTCTGCCCGACCTCCGCGCATTCGCCCACGCTGTCGAGCAAGCGGACCTGCGGGAGCAGCGGGTGCAGGCGGGAGAACGCGGCGATTACCCCCAGCTCACTCAGCGCCCCGGTCAGCGCCAGGCGGAACCGGCCGAGCACGTCGGGCGGGATCTGTTCGTGGGAGGCGACCGGACCCGCGTACCCGTACACCGAGGTGGCGTCGCGCCAGCCGTCGCCGGTCTGGTCCAGCCCGGGAACCGTCCGCAGGTCGCGGAGCAGCAGCGGCATCGCCACCTGGTAGTCGCCCTCGGCGTAGGCGAACAGCCGCGCCTCTCCTTCCCCGTTCGCCGCCGCCAGGGCGTGATACTGCGACAGGTGGTAGGCGTCGTGCCGGCAGCCTCGCAACACCTCGTCCCACTCCCTCTGCTGTCCACAGGACAGCACGCGCATGCCCATCATGCCCGCTCCTCCCCGCCTGCAACTGGGTTCGGTAAGCAACGCCCGTCTCTCCGCCGGTCGCGCCGCACGGTCGCACCGCCGGGTGCCGGTGCTGTTCGGTCCACACTTGCCACGCAGCGGCAGGCACGAATGCCTGCCCTGAATTCCTCTCGCCTGGAGGCGATCAGATCCCATCCGGCCGCAGAACCGCAGCGGCGGTCCGGCGTTTCCGGTCCTCGTCGAAGTCTACGATGCGCAGCGATGGGTCGGCGGTGATATTTTCGCGACGGAGCACTTTCGCCACGGTCAGGGCGAGAACTTTCAGATCCAGCCACAACGAACAGTGCTCGACGTACCACGCATCCATCTCCAGGCGGACCTCCCAGCCGAGGTTGTTCCGGCCGTTGACCTGGGCCCACCCCGTCAGCCCTGGCCGCAGGTCGTGGCGCATGGCCTCGCGCGGCGAGTAGTGGGGCAGGTACTTGACGAGCAGCGGCCGCGGACCGACAAGGCTCATCTGGCCGAGGATGACGTTCACCAGTTCCGGCAGCTCGTCGAGGCTGGTGCTGCGCAGGAAGCGGCCGAAGCGAGTGAGGCGCTGCTCGTCCGAGAGCGGTCTGCCATCCGCGTCGCGCGCGTCGGTCATGGTGCGAAACTTGAGGATGGTGAAGGTCCGGCCGCCGAGTCCGGGGCGGCGCTGGCGGAAGAGGATCGGCGTGCCGAGATTCATGCGCACCAGGACGGCGAGCACGACCAGCACCGGCACGGCCAGAATCAGGGCGGGGACTGCAACCAGCAGGTCGAACAACCGCTTGCCGCAGCAGGTGTAGAAGGTTCGGGGGGCACTCATTTCTGTGTACCGATCGCGTGAGGGTTGAGGGGACAGGTTCCCGGCGCATCAGCAGACCGCGACCACCGGCCTCAATGGGGCGGCGTGAGGCTCCCGCAGCGCCTCGTCGTAGAGAGTCTCGTGCAGCGCGATGATGTGCCGCAGGTCGTAGTCGGCGGCCCGGCGCCGCGCCCGTTCGCCCATCGCTCGCGCCTCCTGCGGATGGTCGAGGATCCGCGTCATTGCCTGGGCGAGCCCCGCCACGTCTCCCACCGGGACCAGCAGGCCGCAGCCATCCTCCAGCAGATCGGTCATGCCGCGGATGCGCGACCCGATGACCGGCACGCCCATCGCCATCGCCTCCATCACGCTGCGCGGCAACCCCTCCTGCTCCGACGGCAGCAGCAGCGCCGCCGCGGCCCGCGCCAGCGCCGGGATGTCGCGGCGGAAGCCCAGGAACCGCACGCGGTCGGCGATGCCGAGCACACTGGCGAGTCCCTTCATCTTCTCCAGCAGCGGGCCGGTGCCGGCCAGGGCCAGGACGCCATCGCGACGATTCAGGCGGGCGAACGCCTGGAGGACGTCGCGGTGCCGCTTGCGCGGGATGAACTCCGCCACCATCAGCAGCAGGGCGTTGGACGGACTCAGACCCAGCTCCTCCCGCCGGTGGGCGACCGCGCTCTCGGGAACACTCGCGGACCCGTATCGGGTGGTATCGACGCCGATTCCGGGCATGTAGCGCAGGCGCCCCGGGGCCGCGAGGCGGTAGCGGCGCGCGGCCTCCTCGTCCTCGCGGTTGATCACAATGAGGTAATCGGTCCACTGCGCCGCCACCCGCTCCAGCGTGCGAAAAACGGCGCAGCGCACGCGCGGACCGCCTCGATAGAAGTGAAACCCGTGGGCGGTGTAGAGGACGCGCGGCCGGCCCGTGCGGCGCAGGCCGCGCAGGGCGAAGCGGGTAACGAACGCCGCGACCGGGGTGTGAACGTGGACGAGGTCGTAGCCCGCGCGGGCGACGATCTCGCGCACCTGGCGGGCCGCCCGCAGATTGCCGGGGCTCAGCGGGTTGCGGGTCCAGTCCACGTCCCAGACGTGGTCGAAGGCCCGCACACAGTCCGCGTCCTGCGAGACGCCGCGCGCCAGCGCGTCCAGGCGGTAGCCTTGCTGCCGGAAGTGGTCGGCGAAGGGCAGCAGGAAGGCGCGCAGCGTTTCGGGGACTGTCGTCACCATCAGCAAACTTGGCACGGCTGACTCCGTCGATGAGCTTTCATCTCGGGTCCACACGGGAACCTGAGTTCGCAGGGAAGGGGGGCCGGGGGGGTAGGTTTCCCCCTCACCTCATGCTGGAGACTGCAAATTCCGTTGACTTCCGGTCACCGAGCCACTCTTCCGCCCTCGCGCGCACGGTGCGGTAGAACTCCTCGCGGCGAGCCGTGAGGCAGTCCTCCCGGTACGCGCGGGCCGTTTCGAGGTTCCGCGCCGACATGCGCGCCAGGCGAGCCGGATCGGCCAGCACCTTCCCGATCTTCGCCGCGAGGCCGGCAGCATCTCCCGGCGCCACCATGTCCTCGGCCGGCAGCAGCTCGGGTATTCCGCCCACCGTCGAGCCAATGCATGGAAGGCCGCGCGCCATCGCCTCGACCATCGCCCGCGGCAGCCCCTCCTGGAAGGACGGCAGCACGAACAAATCGGCCTGGTCCAGCTCGTTGCGCACGGCCCTGCCGGCGGTCAGCTGCCCCTGGAAATGAACCCGGTCCGCGACGCCGAGCGCGGCGGCCTGCGTCTCCAGTTCGGGCCGGTGCTTGCCCTCGCCGAGCAGCGCGAGTTCCAGGTCGAGCCCCTGCCGCAGACAGCGCGCCGTCGCGTCGATCAGGACATTCGGCGCCTTGTACAGCTGGGCGAGCGTGCCGACGAAGATCAGGCGGGACCGGCGGGGTTCGGCCCGCAGCGGGCGCGGCGCAGCGACGAAGCACGCTTCGCCCACCTGCACGTCGGAGCAGCTCACCTCGCCCTGCGGACACGGGTAGCGGCGTTGCAGCGCCGCGCGCGTGACGTAGGCGGCGGCGCAGGCGGCGCGGCAGAGCCGTCGCAACTTTCGCGGGAACCACCAGCGGAAGAACGGCGCCAGCGGGTGCCGCACCGAGCCGGGGGCGAACACGTCGTACGGGTCCGACACCACCTCGACGGCGTAGGGCCGGCCGGCGCGCCACAGCATCGGCTGGATGCAGTGGGCCAGCTGCGACGAGACGCGCAGGATGACTGCGTCCTCCGGTCCGATCGCAGCGCGGGCCATCCGGCCGACGCGCCATATCTGCCGCAGGTACTGCCACGGCCCGATGTAGTACGGGATCGGCGCGAAGACGACCCCGTCACCGTCGGCGCGCGTCCACCCCGCCGCCGGCCGTTCCGTCTCCTTCACCCGGGCGACGACGCGGACGCTGTCGAAGACGCGCAGGTAAGGCACCCAGAACGGGTACGGGTACTGCGTCTGCGTCCAGACCGCCCCGTCCGGCGTGCGCTCGAAGCGGTGCTCCAGACTCACCACCACCTTCATCGGCCACCTCCCCACCCGGCCGGCGTCACGCGCACCGCCAGCCGCGTCACCACGAACGGCATCAGCCCGTACTTGATCGCGAAAAAGAGCTGATTCTCCACGTCCTGAAACACCATCGAAAACGCCACGACGATCAGCAGCGGGTAGAGCAGGAGCCGGGCGTCGTGAGCGGCCCACGCGGTCGGCAGACGCCGCACCCACGCCACCCCCAGCCCCCAGAGAAGGAACGCCGCCGGGACCGCGACCGGCCCGAAGTTGAGCATCACCTCGCCGGCCAGCCCGTAGACGCGCGACGACTCGGCCACGACCGGCGCGAACGTTCCGACGCCGTACATCGCCTCCGTCCCCTCCTTCGCCATGTTCGGCGGGCGGTCCGACCACAGCCCCCGCGGCACCAGGATCGCCAGCGCCGCCGCGTAGGTCCGCCCCAGCGCCAGCCGGTAGTCGCCCTCGCCGGACGTCAGCCGGTAGAGCAGGAACGCCTGCACGTCGCTGCGGCCGAAGTCGTCGAGCAAGACGATGTCGAGGGTGCGATTGTGCTTGCCGGCGACGGCGTCCCGGCTTTCGCTGTCGGCCAGCGCCTCGACGCCCTGCAGACCGGCGCCCTTGTAGAGACCGTAGGCGTACATGAACACCACCAGGAACACCAGCCCGACGCCGATCCACTTCAGCGGCACCGGGCGCACCCAGAAGTGGAGGACGCCGACCGCCCAGAACAGATTCCAAATCGTGTTACTCCGATTCGCGCGCAGCCCACCGAAGAACAGCACGAGCACGAAGAAGACCGCCAGCACCATTGCCAGCGTCGCCCACGACGGCACACGCTCCCGGCCGCGCGTCCAGACCGCGTAGCCGAGCAGCGCCAGGATCGGGAAGCTCTCGGAGAACATGAAGACCAGGCCCATCCCGGGCATGGTGTTGCGGCTCGTCTGGCTGGTCGCGACCTCGATGTACCCGGCGATGCCACCGTACTGGGCGTACACCCACACCTGCAGCGCCGCCGTCAGCGGCAGCGCGGCCGCGAGCAGCGCGAAGAATCGCCGTCGGTCCAGCACCCACGCGGGACGCAGGTCGGCCGGCGGCCGCAGCGGCAGCGCCGCCAGACTCGCCCGGTAGCTCACGAGCCCGACGGCGTTGAGCAGGGCCATGCGGCCGAGCCAGTCGCGCCAGTCCGGCGGCGGGGTGACCTCGTCCATGAAGTGCCGCCACGTCACGTGGAGCAGCGGCGCCAGGAAGAAGAAGTGAAACCCCAGCAGGCCGATCAGCCCGCGCGGGTCGAAGCGGTCCAGCCGCCCGCGCGCCCACTCGACCCCATCCGCGACGACGAGGATGCCGCACAGCAGCACCGGCAGCACGAACCAGTGCGCCAGCTCGGGCGCGCGCGGCAGCAGCACGACCAGGGTCGCCGCGCACACGCAGCTGGCGATCAGGTAGCTCGATGCCGGCGTGGCCTCACGCGGCAGCGGTTCGGCGGTGGGGAACGCCGTCGTCGTGCTCACAGCTGTGTCCCCCGCCGGAGGATGTACGCGGTGATCAGGCTCGCGCCGGCCAGCTGGAAGGCGGCGGCACCGATCAGCGCCAGCGCCGCGCCGTACAGGCCCCACGCCGGGACGAACAGCACACAACCGGCGAGTGTCACTGCATTGACAGCGACGAACAGCGGCGCCTGGACAGCGAAGTAGCGGGCCGCCGTCATCGCGAAGTTCAGCTGCGATGCCATGTAGCCGAGGCCGGCGCCGGCGAGGAGCCACGCCAGCAGGTCCGCGTGGGCGGCGTACTCCGGGCCGTAGCAGATGCCCAGGACCAGGCGGCCGAGCACCACCGCCCCGACGACGCCGGCCACCCCGAGGAGTGCCGTCAACCCCATCATGCGCAGCACCAGCCAGGCGAAGCCGCGCCGGTCGCCAGCGGCGAAGAGGGCGGCCAGGCGTGGGTGGGCGGCGTGCCCGATCGCCAGCTCGATCGTGGTGCCGGCGACGGCGAGATACCACAGGGCGGAGAAGATGCCGAGTTCGGTCAGTCCGAGGTCGCGCTCGACGAAGTAGCGCGGGAGGTTCGTGTTCAGCGAGATCAGGAACATGACCACGCCCAGCGGCAGCGCCTGCCTGGCGAGGCGTCCGAGCTGTCCCCACTCCCACGAGGGCCACAACTGCTCCAGCGCCCCGCGCACCGCGAAGCCCCCGCGCATGTCGTAGCCGACGAGGACCAATCCCCAGCCTGCCGCGAGCGCCGCTGCCCCCCACAGCAACTCGCCGGTCAGCCACACGCCGGCGCTCAACGCGACGACCGAGAGCACGCCGCGGGCGCTCAGCGACCACGCCAGGCGGTCCATGCGCTCGTGCCGCTGCATCAGGCCGTAGAACACGTCGCTGACCGCCTCGAATCCCTTCGCCAGGCCAAGCAAGGCGATGACCGCCGCCGTCCGGCCGCCGCGCCCCGCCGTCAGCGCCAGTCCGACGATGACGGCCAGCGCGACGAGAGTTGTCAGAAGGCGCAGGCCGAGATAATCGGCGAAGCGGTACTCGCCGCGGGCGTCGGTTACCTGCACGCCGCGAAGATTCAGATTCGCGAACATGAACACCGGCGCCGTGAGTACCAGGGCCAGGGCGAACGCGCCGACCATCGCCGCATCGCCGAGGCGCGCCAGCACCACCAGGGCGCCCCACTGGCAGCCCGCGTAGACGACGTTCCCCCCGAGTACCCACGCGAAGTTCCGCCGCAACGAGGGCGCGCGGACCTCCGCCGCCGGCGCGGGCCGTTCGCAGGCGGCGGGCTCAAGGGTTAGCGTGCTTTCGGCCAAGGGTTGCTCGCGTCTCCGGTTCGGGGCTCACTTGCTCCCCTCTCCCCTTGTGGGCGAGGGGAGAAACAGGGCAATTGCGCATGGAAACTCATACGACAGCGCCGGCCGCCACCGGACGCAGCGCCGGCTCGCGCGGCGCCTCCTCGCTGCGGCCCTCGCCGCCGGTTGCCGGGTCGCAGGCATACTCCGGCACGATGGTCTTGAACCTCGCCCGGATTCGCGCCGGGTCGCCGCAGTCGGCCAGTTGCCCCAGTTCCTCTACGCGGCGGCGAACGTCGTCCCAGTCGTACCCGTTCAGCCGCCCGGTGAAGATACGCGGGTGGCGCGTCCGGTTGGCGTTCTCGTCGGTCAGAGCCAGCTCCTCGTAGAGCTTCTCCCCCGGCCGCATGCCGGTGAACCGCACCTCGATGTCCTTGCCCGGCGTCAGGCCGGACAGGCGGATCAGGTCGTACGCCAGGTCAACGATTCTGACCGGCTCGCCCATGTCGAGGACGAAGATCTCGCCGCCCTGCCCCAGCGATGCGGCCTCGAGAATCAGCTGGCACGCCTCGGGGATCGTCATGAAGTAGCGCTTCATGTCCGGGTGCGTCACCGTCACCGGCCCGCCGCGGGCGATCTGCTCGCGGAAGATCGGGATGACGCTCCCGGCCGAGCCCAGGACGTTGCCGAAGCGCACCGCGACGTAGCGCGTCCTGCTCCGCCGCGCCAGCGCCTGAATGTACAGCTCGGCCACGCGCTTCGAGACGCCCATCACCGACGTCGGGTTGACCGCCTTGTCCGTCGAAACCATCACGAACTCGCCGACGCCGTGCTCGTCCGCCAGGTCGGCGAGGGTGCGTGTGCCGAGGACGTTGTTCTTGACGGCCTCGCCGGGGTTCCACTCCATCATCGGGACGTGCTTGTGAGCGGCGGCGTGGAAGATGACCGCCGGCCGGTGCAGAGCCAGAAGGCGGCCGACGCGGACCGCGTCGCAGACATCCGCCACGGCCGGCACCAGGCGCACGTCCGGGAACTCCTGGGCCAGCTGGCGGTGGATCTGGAACAGGTTATTCTCCGCCTGTTCCAGGAGGATCAGCTTGCGCGGATGGAACCGGCACACCTGGCGGCACAGCTCCGAGCCGATGCTGCCGCCGGCCCCGCTGACGAGTACCGCCCGATCCTGGACGACGCCGGCCACCGCGTCGCCGTTCAGCTGCACCGGGTCGCGCCGCAGGAGATCCTCGATCGTCACCTCGCGGACGCGCACCGCCGAGTCCCCGCCCGTCTCGCCCGGACCCGGGATGACGCGCGCGGTCGCACCGGACCCCTCGCACTGGACGATGATCTGCCGCACCGTTTCCGGTGAGATGTCGTGCATCGGGATGAGGATCTGATCGGCCGCCATGTCCGCGGCGACCTCGCGCAGCCGGTCGATGGTCGCGACCACCGGCAACCCCTGGAGCACCATGCCGACCTTGTCCGGGTGCTCGCCCAGGAAGCCGAGGGCAGTCAGGCCGCCGAGCGGATGGTCGGTGATGGCGCGGACGGCCAGCACGCTCGACCGGCCGGTCCCGACGAGCAGCGCTCGCCCGCGCGGCCCGGGAATGCGGCCGCCCTCCCGCCGCTCCGTCCACAGCCGCCACGCCACCCGCACCCCGAGCAGGCCGAACATGCTCAGCGCGAAATCGATCAGGAGCACCCCGAGCGGGATGTTCAGGTAGCCGGCAAACGGGACCGCCTCTCTCACCCCCTCCGCGATTGCCCGCACGCAGGCGAGCGTCAGCCCGGCGGCGGTCAGGGCGTACAGGGTGCGGCGCACGTCGGCGATGCTCACACAGCGCCACGCGCACCTCGGGACACGCATCACCGCGCACCAGCTGTACTGAAGCAGCACGACCAGCGGGAGCGAGGCGAGCAGGACCGCGAGCATCGGCGGCGGGACGGCCCCCTCGAACCGAGCCTGAAAGGCCAGGACGAACGCCGCGGCCAGCACGCTCAGGTCGATCCCCGCCTTGCCCACTCGGGTCCAGCGACTCCCACGATAGATCATGATGTTCTCTCTCTGGTTCGTCGGCGGGGAACGTTTCCTGGGGGCACCCACCGTCCCCAGGGTGCGCTGGCGCGATCCTGGGCGGACTTCGCCCACCGCCCTTATCCCCGAACCCCGCTGACTGCCTGCTGCCTCTCACCCGTTCCGTACCCCTGACAGCGGGTGCCCGGCGAGGGGGATGCCGTTGCGCCTCTCGGGGCGTGATGGAGGCGGGGCCGGTTGGTTGACATGGCCGCTTCCCTTCCCTCCGTTCAGGGCGACGCCGAGCAGGTGCGCGCCGACCGACTCCAGCGCCTCGCCGGCCCGCGCGGCCTGCACGCGGTCGCCGCGCGGGCCGCGCAGGACGAGCAGCACCCCGTCGGCCACGCCCGCGACAGCGCGCGCGTCGGTCACCCCCAGCACGGCCGGACTGTCGAGGAGGACGAAATCATTGTCGTCCTTCAGCTCCGCAAGGAGATCCTCGAAGGCGGTCGAGGTGAGCAGTTCGGCTGGGTTGCTGGGCGGGGTGCCTCCGGGGAGCAGCCGGAGTCCGGGGACCGCAGTCGTCCGCAGGGCGTCGCCCAGGTCGGCCGCCCCGTCGATGACCGCCGCCAGACCCGGACCTGCGTCTACCCCGAAGGCGCGGTGCAGCCGCGGGGCGCGCAGATCCGCATCGACCAGCACCACCCGCTTGCCCGACTGGGCCAGGCTGATCGCCAGATTCGCCGCCAGGGTGGTCTTGCCGTCGCCCGCGGCGGGGCTCGTGACCTGGATGACGCGCGGGCCGCCGCCGCGCACCCGGAAGCACAGGGCGGTGCGCAGGCCCCTGTACGCCTCGGCCGCTGTTGAGGTCGGACGGTGGAACGTGCAGAGCAGCGGCTCCGGCAGCCCGGCGCCCCCGCGCCCGACCCGCTCCGCGCGCAGGCGCGGGATCTGCCCCAGCACCGGGGCGCCGAGCCTTTTCCCAATGTCCTCGACCGACCGGAAGCGCCGGTCGGTCGCCTCGGCCAGGTACGCCAGCCCGCACCCCGCGAGCACGCCCACCAGGACGGCCAGCGCGGCGGCGATCAGTTTGCTCGGCTCGACCTGCCTCACCCCGCCGCTACCGGGGGCGGCGATCGCCCGGGCGTCGTAGCCGCCGAAGTCCTTGACCAGGCTCGCATCCTGCAGCCGCTTGACGATGGTGTCGTACAGGGCCTGCGTCCGCGCGATGTCATTGCGGAACAGCTCGTCCTGCACCTCGTCCCCGCCCAGCCGGCGCGCCTCCTGCTGTTCGCGGTCGTGAACGCTGGCGAGGAGGCGCGCCGACGCCTCGATCTGTTCCAGTTCCTGCCGCAGCGACTGCAGCGCGAGCTGGACCGGGTCGAACGGGCGCTCGGCTGCGTCACGCGGCTCACCCCAGACGGCCGACGGGCGGGCGAGGAACACGCGCGCCGTCGCGATCTGCTCGCGCACCGACTTCACCTCGGGGTGATTGGGGCCGAGCCGCTCCAGGAGTTTGGCCTCCTGCGCCAGCAGGGCGAAGAGCTGGTCGCGCACCGCCGCCGACGGCACGGTCGCGGCCCGCTCGGCGCTGGCCTTGCCGGCGATCTCGGCGGCCAGCCCGAGCAGGACGTCACGGCTGTGGTTGGCGGCGATCGCCTTCTCCAGCGCGACCAGCTTGCCCTTCACCGCGGCCTGCCGCAGCACCAGCACCGTGCGCTCGGCCTCGATCTTTTCGAGCCGTTCCTGCCGCGGGTTGATGCCGTCCTTCCCCTTCCAGATCAGCGGGGCGGTGCAGCGGAATGCGCGGTACGCGGCCTCCTTCCGGGCCAGTTCCTTGTGCAGGTCGTCGCGGGCACGCGCGATCAGCGTGACCGTGTCCTCGCTGACGTTGCCGTAGGTCTCCGCCACCACCTGCCGGTAGGACCGGATCAGCGCGTCGAGGACGCGGTGGCACTCGTCGGGGCCGGCGCCGCGGAAGGTCAGGGTGAGAATGTTGTTGCTGGCGCCGGCCGGATCGCGGGCGCGGACGATGGTGAGCCGCTGGAGGACAGCCTCGGTGGCGTCGCGGGCGTGGGCGAGGGACGGCAGCGACACCAGGCCGCCGAGCTTGATCGCCCGGTCGATGACCAGCGGGCTCTTGAGAATCGCCTGGTGGGTCGAGACGTAGTCCTCGGCCGCGCCGCTGCGCCCGTCCCCGCCGGTAACCGTTTCCGGCGCCTTGCGGACGACGAGGAGCTGGGCGGACGACGTGTAGACCGGGGGGGTGAGCAGGTAGTACGCGGCCCCGGCGGCGGCGCCGCACAGGAGCCCGAGGGCGACGGCCCACCGGCGCTCCCACGCGATCTGCAGCAGCCCCCGGGAGGGCGAGGACGGCGCAGGGTCGGGACGGGGCTCGACGGGTCGCGGTGTCATGCGGATGTCATTCCCTGCCAGCGGCGGTGCGGCGCGCAGCCCGAAAGGGTGCGCCCGGAGGCCGACGGGCGGTGCGAGAAAAGTTCAGGTCCACCGTGACTTTCCGGGGGCCAGGGGGCCGGCCTTCCGGGTCCGACGCTCCGGGCGCGTTCAAGTATAGAGCACGGATTCGCCTCAGAACGGCCGCTGGCGACGCGACTGCCAAAATGCAGCAACCCGCTCGCGGGCCGGCCGTGGGGGCGGCGCAACGAGGGAGCCCGGGGTGGCCCGGGCTCCTTGGGGGAGGAGGGAAGTGCGCAAGCGCGGATCGAGGTGGGCAAACGCGAGGTGCGGGCTGTGCGAAAAGTGGAAGGGTCAGGCCCTCTGGCCCCCCGGCGCGCCCGGGGCTCGCGCCCGCAGGCCGCCGGGGGGAGGGTTGGCTGTCGGATGCAGGATTCCCCGTTCTCCGACATCAGCCCCTATATACATCTTCTGTACCGTTCTTCGTCCGGACCGAACGGATTCCTCAGTCGTTCTAACCTGGCGCCGGCGCCCATCCATAACCTCTTGTGATCATGATTGTTGAGCCTGAGGGGCGAGGTGTGGGCCGCCACCCTGCGCCGGCCTGGGGGGGGACGCAGCGAGACGCCCGGACCGCGAGGCGTTTCCGGGACTTAGCGCGCTTCTCACTCTGCGCCTCCGCGAAGGCACGCGCGCGGCGCGCTGGCGTTGACATGTCCCGAACCATGCCGTATGAGGCATACTCTCGACGAATTTCCAATGGAATGCGCAAGACGGGGCGGAAACCTAACCCCTCTGACCCCCCTTCTCTGTCAGGGAAGAGAAGAAGATGGGTACGAGCGCCTGAATGATTAGCCAGGCGCTGGAACGCTTCTTCTCCCCCTCCCCTTGCCGGGGAGGGGGCCGGGGGAGAGGTTCTCGCTCTGACTCCGCACCCTTCTTGTCGCGGGTTCCGACGCGGGATGGGGGAAACATGATGCGCTGGCAGCCGCTGCTCGGACTGGTGATCTTCGCCCTGTGCGGATGCGGGCAGACGTACTTCCTGCGCGAGGCCGACTACGAGGAGTTCCACAGCCGACTCCAGCTCCCGCCCGACCTGGAGACCGACCCGGCCGCCGGGACGCAGCCGGTCGCTCCGCTGGCCGGCTCGCCCGCGACCGTCAACGATCCGGAGCGCGAGCCGCGCTTCATCTCGCTCCAGGAGTGCATCGCCATCGCCCTGCAGAACGGCCACACCGGGTTGCAGAGCCTGCGCTCGCCGGGCCTCGCCAACGACGATCTGGTCGGCTCCATCCCGAGCAGCGGCGGCTTCTTCGGCTTTTTCGGCTCGGACAGCATCCGGGTGCTATCCCTGCAGCCGGCCATCGACGCCAGCAACATCGACTACCAGCTCGCCCGGTTCGACACGCAGTGGACCAGCGGCCTGTCGTGGACCACCACCGACGAGCCGACCCAGGGTCTGTCGTCGTTCCAGAATGGCCAGGGCGCCAACTTCAATACCTCGCTGGCCAAGCCGCTGCCGACCGGCGGCGTCGCCGGCATCACCTTCAGCACCGATTACAAGTTCCTCGCCAGTCCGCCGCGCGGAGCGTTCTCGGTCCTCAGCCCGGCCTACACGACCCGGCTGCAATTCGGGTTCGAGCAGCCGCTGCTGCGTAACTTCGGCACCGAGATCAACCAGTTGCTCGGCGTCTTCCCGAACAGCACCCTGTTCCCGGCGCTGAACGGACGCCGGACGACGGACGGCATCCTCATCGCCCGACTGCGCTTCGATCAGCGGCGAGCCGACTTCGAGCGCATCGTCAACTACCTGCTGCTGAACGTCGAGACAGCGTACTGGAACCTGTACGGCAGCTACGTCAACCTGTTTAGCGCGGAGCAGGCACTGCGGCTGGCCCACGAGGCGTGGCGCATCGGCAAGGCGCGCTTCGACGAGGGCAAGATCGACATCGCCGACTTCGCCCCGACACGGGCGCAGTACGAGCAGTTCCGCGGCAACCGCCTGCAGGCGCTCGGGAGCGTGCTGGAGGCGGAGCGCAACCTGCGCACCCTTCTGGGCCTGCCCGTCGAGGACGGCAAGCGGCTGGTGCCGGCGGACGCCCCGACCCAGGCTCCGGTCCACCCGGACTGGGCGGCCGCCCTCCAGGACGCTCTGAGCCGCCGACCGGAACTGATCCTGACGCGCGAGGAGCTGAAGGTCCGGCAGTTCAACCTGATCGCCCAGCGCAACTTCCTCAAGCCGGATCTGCGCATGGCCGCGACCTACACCGCCGTCGGGTTCGGGTCGCGCCTGGACGGCAACGGCAATTACATTGACGGGACCGGGACGCCGCGTACCAACAACGCCTTCCGGGCGTTGTCGTCCGATCACTTCAACGACTGGACAGTCGGGCTGACACTCAACGTCCCGCTCGGGTTCCGGCTGGAGAACGCGGCCGTGCGGCAGGCGAAGCTGGGGCTGGCGCAGGCGTACTACGGGCTGCGCGAGCAGGAGATCAAGGCGGAGAACGCCCTGGCGAAGCAGTACCGGCAGGTGCTGGAGTCGTTCAAGGTGATCGAGGCGCGGCGGCAGGAGCGCATGGCCCTGGCCGAGCAGGTGGAGGCCCGGTTCCGCAAGTACGCCATCGGCAAGATCACGATCGACTTCCTGCTCGACTCGCAGCGCCAGTGGGCAGCTGCCCTCAGCGCCGAGTTCCAGGCGGTGGTCAGCTACAACAACGCGCTGGTCGGGCTGGAGTTCGCCAAGGGAACGATCCAGCAGTACGACAGCATCGCCATCGCCGAGGGTCCGCTGCCGCAGTGCGCTCAGGTCCGGGCGACCGACCACGAGCGCGAGCGGACGAAGGCCCTGGTTCTGCGGGAGCGTGCGGTCGCGGCCCCGCGCCTGCTGCCGGCGCCCGACTCGACGGCGAAGCTGCCGGCCCTCCAGCCCGGCGAGGCGCCGAGCCTGCCGGCCCTGCTTGAGGGGACGCGCCTGGCCGAGCAGCACGCGAGCGGGCCGCGCATCACTCACCTGCCGGCGCAGGTCGGCAAGCCGTTCACCCCGCCGCAGGGCGGCGACGCCGTTCGCCCCGTGGCGCGCATGGAGACGCCGCGTCTGACGGCGGTCCCCAGTCCGTCCGAGGCCGCGCCGCCCGCGCGGGCCGGGGAGGCACTGCTCCCGCCGGTGCTGCTCGGGCAGCCGACAAACGGCGAGCCGAACCTGCCGTTGCGCCCGACCGGAGAGTAGCGTGGGACGGAGACGGCGCCCGGCCGGTCTGCAGCGGGCCGCGGTCACATGGCCGAGAGGATCCAGAACAGGAAGATGCCGCCGACCGCCGCCAGCCCCAGGCCCAGCAGCAACCACCACCGGGCGGCGTTCGTCACAACGGCACTCGCGCCGGCCCCGGCGAGCTTGCTGGACGGCGCGCCGTTGCGACCGGCGGCGTGCGGCCTCTTCCGCGGAGCGGGAACTGTCTTGAACTCAGCGTAGGCGCGGAGTGGCTGGTACTCGCCCTGGGCCTGGTGGGACGCCTCGACGTCGCGCGGCAGCCGACCGTCGCGCAGCCGCGTCAGAACCTGGCGCGTCGTCGCCTTGGCCTTGCACCACTGGCCGTTCCGGTCGCGGTAGCGCAGATACCACACGTCCGGGTCGTCGGCGGCCGGCGCGGGCGGGGGCGGCGGCGGGGCCGACAGGTCGGGGCACGTCGGCGGGGCGGCTGTCGCCAGCCGCTGCTGGACCAGCGGATCCTGCAGCGCCAGCTCCGGATCCACGAAACTGGGAACTGGGGCCGCCAGGCCAGCCCGCTCCAGGTCCACGATTAGCTCACTGACCGTCTGGTAGCGGTCCTGCGGGTCGCGCGCCAGCATTCGCTCAAGGATCGCGTCGAGCGTCCGCGGGACGGCCGGGTTCAGCGCGCTGGCCGGATCGAAGAAGCCGAGGCTCTTCTTGTCGAGTACCTCCAGGTGATTGACGCCGGAGAACGGCACCTGGCCGGCGAGGAGGTGGTACAGGGTGGCCCCGAGGGCGTAGATGTCGCTGCGGCCGTCGGCGTACTTGGCGTTCATCGCCTGCTCATACGGCATGTAGTACGGCGTCCCAAACCCCTGGCGCGTGGCCGTCAGGTGGCTGGTCTCGTCGGTCCGCTTGGCCAGGCCGAGGTCCGACAACTTGGCGACGCCGGACGACGTGAGCAGGATGTTGTCCGGCTTGATGTCGCGGTGGATGACGTTGCGCGAGTGGGCGTGCTCCAGCGCCCGGGCGACGTCGAGGATGATGTGGACGGCGTCTCCGACAGCGAGTCGGCCGAAGCGGTTGAGCAGGGCGTGGGCGCTCGGCCCGTCCACGTACTCCAGCACGAGGAAGTGCCGGCCGGTCGAGCCGTCCTGGCCGACGGCCAGGTTGCGGACGATGTTCGGGTGATTGAGCAGGGCGCCGCTCTTGGCCTCGCGGTAGAAGCGATCCACCGACGGCTGGCTGTCGGCGAGGTGCTGGGATAGCACCTTGATGGCGACCTTGCGGTCCTCCCCTTCGCGGTAGCCGAGGTAGACGGCGCCCATCCCGCCCTCTCCCAGGCGGCGCAGTAGGCGGTAGCCGCCCAGGTAACGGAGTTCCTCCCCCTCTCCCCCGCCGTCGTGCTTGCCGTTGCCGTTGCTCTCGGGGGCGGGCCGGTCGCGTTTGCCGTTCGGCGGCGCGCCGGGGTCGAACTGGGTGGCGGTGAGGGAGAGGCGCAGCTCCTCGGCGTCGGCCGGACCCAGCAACCCCTCGTCGAGGAGGACGTCGAGGAGATCCGCGGACTGCCCGCGCGCGCGGGCGCGCACGACCACCTGGGCGGCGTGATCCACCTGTTTGCGGTCGGCGCCGTACCGAGACACGGCCAGCGCCGCGGCACGCTTCTCGGCGTCGTTGAGCATCTCCTGGCCCTCGCGGATCATATCTCCCGGACAGCGCAGGGCCGCCCCGCAACACCCCAGGTCACGTCAGGCGGGAGGGCACAACCGGGCGGTTTCCGGTCTGGCTGGGGTCTCGACATCTCCACATGCAGGGATACGAGCAGTTTAGCGGGTCCGGCCCGCGCCCGCAACTCTTAAACCGAGAAAGCCCACGAGTCACGGCCTCCGCCGACCCGGTCGCGTTGGGCCGCGCCCCCGGATAAACGGGTTTTGCAACCTGGATGAAGCCGACGGATTCGTCAGCGGCTGCTTGCAACCGCGGCGCTGGGGCTGCTATGATAAGGAGTCGAACCCGGCCAGAACCCGGCGCGTCCTTCCTAGCGAACGGGTCGCCACCGGCACCAGTGGGGTTGCCGAGGCGGCGCGCCACGAGGGAAAGGGGGCCTTATGTTATCCAGCTCCGGCTCGGCTCTGGACGCGAGTGTCCTGGTTCTCAACAAGTTATTCATGGCCGTCCACATCATCCCGGTGCGGCGGGCGTTTTGCCTGCTGTGCAAGGATCTGGCCGAGGTTGTGAGCCTGGAAGACGGACAGTTCGCCACCTACGACTTCTCCACCTGGCGAGAGGTCAGCGAGTACCGCGCCAGGAACTTCCGCCAGGAAGAAGACGACTGGGTCCGCACCGTCAACAGCGAGATCCAGGTGCCGCGGGTGATCCGCCTGCTCACCTACGAGCGGCTGCCAAAGCAGGCGGTGAAGTTCAACCGCCGCAACATCTTCGCCCGCGACAACAACCAGTGCCAGTACTGCGGCCGGAAGTTCCCGACCGCGGAGCTGAGCCTCGACCACATCGTCCCGCGCAGCCAGGGGGGCCAGAACAACTGGGAGAACATCGTTTGCGCCTGCGTCGCGTGTAACGTCCGCAAGGGCGGCCGCACCCCCAAGCAGGCCCACATGAGCCTCATCCGCAAGCCGGAGAAGCCGCGGCGCAGCCCGCTGCTCAACCAGAAGCTCACCCTGACCAAGTACCAGTCGTGGAAGACGTTCCTGGAGAACGCCTACTGGTCGGTCGAGTTGCAGTAACCTTCGTGCAGGCCGGCGGCTGCCAGTCGGCCTGCGCGAATCTGCTTGAGAATCCTCCCGTGGGCCGGTAACCTGCAACCTCGACCCCGCGGTTGTTCGCCCCACGGAGGTTCTCATGCTCCACGCCTTGCTTCTCGCGTCCCTGTCCGCCATCGGCCAGCCTGATCTCGCCAAACTGCCCCCGCCAACTGGCGACCGCATCGTGCCCAGGGGGGCGAAACTCGAACACCTCTTCACCCGCACGGCCCCGATCAAGGGTGGCCTGACCGAGGGGCCGGCCGCCGCTCCGGACGGCACCATCTACTTCTCCGACATCCCGTTCGGCGAGGACAGGGGGATGATCCTCCGGTTCGACCCGCGAACGAGGAAGACCACCGTCTTCACCGCCGACAGCAAGAAGGCGAACGGCCTGACGTTCGACGCGAAGGGGTTCCTCATCGCCTGCGAGGGGGCCGACCACGGCGGGCGCTGCGTGTCGCGCTGGAACGTCCAGACGGGCGAGCGCACCGTCCTGGCCGATAAATACATGGGCAAGCGCTTCAACTCGCCCAACGACCTCGTCCTCGACGCGAAGGGGCGCATCTACTTCACCGACCCGCGCTACGTCGGCGCCGAGCCGCGCGAGCTGAAGAAGGAGGCCGTCTACCGCCTCGACCCGGACGGCACGGTGACCGAGGCCACGACCGCGGTCGAGAAGCCGAACGGCATCGGCATCAGTCCGGACGGGAAGACGCTGTACGTCGCCGACCACAACAGCGGGTCGGACCGGGTGGACGTCAAGGGGGCGAAGCCGAAGCCGGGGGCGATGAAGATCTACGCCTTCCCGCTCGGGGCCGACGGCAAGGTGGCCGGCCCGCGCCGGACGCTGGTGGACTTCGGCAAGGAGGCGGGGTGCGACGGCATGACGCTGGACGAGCAGGGGAACGTCTACCTGACGGTGCGCAGTCCCAGGCGGCCGGGCGTGCTGGTGGTCGATCCAGCCGGGAAGGAGGTCGCGTTCATCCCGACCGGACCCTCCCAGCCCGGCGCTGTCGAGGCAGTCGGGCGGCCGAGCAACGTTGAGTTCGGGGTCGGGGCGGAGAGCAACGTGCTGTACGTCACCGTGGACAAGGGGCTGTACCGCATCCGCCTGAAGGTGAACGGCCACCGCCTCCCGGCGGGGAAGTAAGTACCGGGAAAAGCGAGGGTCCGCGGGCTGCTGCCCGCGGACCCTGGCACCGGCGCCCGTCGGCCGTCACCCCTGGGGCTTCGCCACGTCGATGTCGATGGTGATATCCCCCTTCACCTCGCGAACGATGGGGGTGCTGTCGGGGGTGAACTGCTGGTTGATCTTCTGCGTCTGGGCCGTCGGGTTGGCGCTCATGACCTGGATCTCGACCCTGTACTTCCCTTCCGGGATTTTCGCCACCTCGTAGGCGCCGGTCGCCGGATCCGGGGGATCGGCGGGGTAGCGGTTGCCTTTCTCCGTGTCGGAGTGGAACACGAGGGTAACCCCTCCCTGGCCGCCGTTCAGTGGCTTCCCCTTGTTGGTCACCTTCCCGGTAACCTTGACCGTCCGCGGCCCGCTCGAGCACGCGGACAGGAGCAGGCAAGCGGCGAAGCACAACACAGAGGCGACGAACGCACGCATCGAGCAATTCCTTCCTCGAAAAACGTTGAATCGAGGCCAAGGCTCACGGGGCGCGCCCCGTGGGCAGCACGCCACCCGTCCAGAGCAGAAAGCCAAAACCCGACGAGCCGGAAGTGTCAGCGACGGAACGCTTGACGAAACAGTCGCTGACGCTCCCGGCTCGCCGGAACCATTGCATTTGATCGGTTAGCGGCTAGAACTCGTAATTAATGGGCTGGTTATCATCGCGGGCGTTGAGGAAGCGCCAGACGTTCTGCGGCACCGTCTCCTGAACGAAGCGAACGCCCCCATCACTGAAGCAAACGTTGACACCGCCCACATGCAGGCTGCGCGCCTGAGCTTGCCAGTTCCACCAGTTGCGCGGCAGGTTGTCGTTGGAGCAGCCCATCCGGGTCGCCGCGCCCATCCCGGAGCGGGCCGGGAACCCGGCAGCCCGGCGGAGGGCGTCGCAGTCCTCGATGTCGTCGGAGAACTCGTTCGCGTCGTTGGGGGCGGTAGCGTCGCCGATGGCGTGAGCGGCAGTGATACTGGATCCGGCCACGCCCATCGCCCACACGCCGCGCCGGTCGCTCGAATTCAGCCCGACGCGCACCTCGTTGAACAGGATGGTGTTCGACGTTCCGTCCGGCATCGCGGCCAGCCGGGCTCCCCAGTTGACCCCCATCGGGCCGCCGATCCCGCGGTTGTTGTTACTCAGGTCGTTCGCTCCGGCGTCGTGCGACTGGCCGTTCAGGGTGTGGTTGAGCCACCCCGGCCCGGCGTTGGCGGCGTAGTTGCCGCGGGCCCAGTTGCCGCCGTTGAGGGCGAACGGCCCCTGCTGGTTGTTCGCGTCCGACGGGCACAGGAGCACGGGGATGATGATGCCGCGGAGGTTGCGCCAACTCTGGTTGGAGCCGTTGGAAGGCATGTAGTTCCGGATGCCGGCGGCATGCTGCCGATAGAGGCTCCCCTGTTCGATGTACGGCAGCAGGTGAACGGCCCAGTTCGGGCCGAAGCCCGGCGTGCGGTAGGCGCTCACCATTTGCCGCATGCCCGCGTTCCCGGTCGGCGGCGCCTGGGCGATCTCCACGGCCGGCGGCAGTTTCTTGAAGGAGTCGTGGTAGGCGTGAGCGGCGACGCCGAGTTGTTTGAGGCTGTTCTGGCACTGGGCGCGGTTGGCGGCCTCGCGCACCTTTTGCACGGCGGGCAGGAGCAGGCCGATGAGGATGGCGATGATCGCAATCACCACCAACAACTCGATCAGCGTGAACGCGGTACGCACCCGCTCGCCCCTGGAGATGGGAGGGGTCATGAACGGCACTCCGGGTGATGAGAGAATGTGAGAGAACGAGTCGAGACTTATTAGAAACCTGTGAGCGCTCGCAGTCAATGAAAAAATGGCAAGAAACTTTTGGGTTCCGTCTCTCGTGCAGAGCCCAGGGGGAAATGGTGTGCCACCGTGGTGTGGAAAGCCCGCGGGACGCCACCCGTGGGCTTTCCAAAAACCCATGCCACATCTTCCTCCTGGAGCTTGCGCTAATACCGGAACTCCAGGCCGAGGTTGATGCCCTGTGCCCAGAAATCGCTGTCGCGGAAAGAGAATGCCGGTCGGCCAGGCCCCGTCAGCCCGCCCACCTGGGGCGCGAACTGGATCGCCTCGCTCTGCGATGAGTTGATGACCCGGTCAATGTGGTTGCCCGGCCGGGCCGCCTCGCTCAGATACAGAAACGTGTAGCCGACCGACGCCCGCATGCGCCGCGTCACCTGGCAGCCGACATTCACCGTCACCTCCGGCACCACCGCGAAGCGGTCCCGCTCGTATGCGCCGAGGTTCGTGCGCTGGGCCAGGTAGCCGCCCGGGAACTGCTGCGCCGGCCCGGTCGAGTCGGTGAAGTCGTTTGTCAGCGTCGTCCCGGCGATCGTCACGCGCTGCTGCACGCTCCCCAGCGCGAGCTTGCCGGTGGCCCGAATGAAGAACCGCCCGGCCGCGTACTCGACGCGCCCGCCGAGTTGCCCGCCGTAAAAGCGGTTGCGGGCGTCGAAGCCGTCGAACGTAAGCCGCACGTCATCCGGCGTGGACGGCGGGAAGTCCGGGCTGCTGGTGCGGTAGGTGAGGCTCTCGTTCATTTGCAGGTAGCGGAACCCGAACAGCAGCCCCACGCTCCACCGGGGCTCGGACCAGAGCCGGACCACGCCGTTCAACTCGGCCCCCCACAACTCGCTGTTGACGGTCAGGTCCGCCGCGCCGGAAAAGGCGTTCGGGGCGGAGACGACGACCGACGACTCGCCCGGCGCGGCTGGATTCGCGTCCCGGAACGGAACGGCGAGGAGGGTGTCCAGCCGGTCCCCCGAGACGCCGGCGAACTGGCGCACGGCATGCGATCCGAGGAACAGGTAACTCCCCTCCAACCCGGCCCGCTGCCCCCGGTCGAACCAGACGCCGGCGCTGAAGCGTCCGCCCGAACGCCCTTCGAGGTTGACGTCCTCGCCGCCGAAGAGGACACGGGTGGTCGGCCGGCCGAGGACGCCCGCGTCGGCCGGGTTGCTGCCGGTGAGCAGCGGGGTCGGCAGCGGCGCCCCCTTGATCCACCACAGGAGGTACTCGCCCGTCGCCCAGAAGCGGTGCCGCGACCGGCGTGGACCTGGGTCGTACCGCAGGCCGTCGGGGACCATAACCGGGGCCGCGTCCGACGGGTTGGCGGGCGCCGGCCCAGGAAGGAGGACTGACGGTGAGAGCGGGGTCGCCCGCCGGGGCAGGGTCTGACCGCAGGCGCGTTCCGCGTGGAGCCCGAGGACGGTCGCGGCGAGAACATAGAAGTGCTTCACGTTGCGGGCCTCCCGTCCACCGATGTCCAGTCCGTGGCGTTGCGAGGGCGGGGCGCCGTCCTGTCATCGGCACGGCAGCCGCCGCGCCGCGTGCGGAAATGGGCGTTCTGGCTGGGGCGTGCGGCTGGACAGGGGCAGATCCGGCAGGCGCCGCTTCGTCAGTACGCCCATTCCCCCATGCCGCCAGGCCCGTTGGGGATGGCTCTGGTATACTGACAGCAGACCATCAGGAGAGGAACGTACCGCCATGTCCATGCCCCAGGTTGCCATCGTCGGCCGGCCGAATGTCGGCAAGTCGTCGCTCTTCAACTGGCTGGCGCGACGGCGCATCGCCATCGTGGACCCGACGGCCGGCGTCACGCGCGACCGGCTCACGTCCCTGATCCGGACCGACGATCGCTTCTTCGAGCTGGTCGATACCGGCGGTATCGGTATCGAGGACGTGGACAACCTCACGGCCGAGGTTGAGAAACAGATCGATAACGCCATCGAGAGCGCGGACGTCGTCCTGTTTGTCGTCGATGTTCGGGCCGGCCTGATGCCGCTCGACGAGGAGGTGGCGAAGCGGCTGCGCTACGTCACCAAACCGATCGTCCTCGTCGCCAACAAGTGCGACACGCCGGCGCTGGACGCCGAGGCAGCCGAGTTCTACAAGCTTGGCCGGGGCAAGCTGATCTGCGTCAGCGCCCAGCAGGGGCGCAATCGCAAGGAACTGCTCGGCATGATCGCCGCACGCCTGCCACCGCCCGAGGAGGCGGCGCCGCCGGAGAAGGAGAAGGCGATCGAGTTGGCGATCGTCGGCCGCCGCAACACCGGCAAGAGCACGTTCATCAACGCCCTCGCCCAGGAGGAGCGCGTCATCGTCAGCGAGATCCCCGGGACGACGCGCGACAGCATCGACGTGCGGTTCGAGCGCGACGGCAAGGCGTTCGTCGCGATCGACACCGCCGGGGTGCGCCGCAAGGGCAGCATCGCCAACGATATCGAGTTCTACAGCATGGCCCGGGCCGAGCGCTCGATCCGCCGGGCCGACGTGGTCCTGCTGTTCCTGGATGCGTCGGTCGAGGTGAGCAAGGTGGACAAGCAGCTCGCCCACTACATCCTGGAGAACCACAAGCCGGCGGTGTTCGTCGTCAACAAGTGGGATCTGATGATGCCGACGCCGACCGGCAAGATGGTGCAGTACCTGCGGGCCGTGTTCCCGAGCCTCGACTACCTGCCGATCGCGTTCATCACGGCCAGGAGCGGCAAGAACGTTTACGCGGTCCTGAACCTGGCCCAGAATCTGTACAAGCAGGCCAGCGCGCGCGTCGGGACGGGCGATTTGAATCGGGTCGTCCGCCAGGCACTGGAGGCGAGCCCGCCGCCGCTGCGCCAGAACCGCCGGCCGAAGGTGTTCTACGCCACCCAGGTCGCGACCAACCCGCCGACGGTCGTACTGTTCACGAACGGGCCGGAGCTGTTCGACAGCACGTACCAGCGCTACCTGCTGAAAACGCTGCGCGACCAGTTGCCGTTCCACGACGTGCCGATCAAATTGTACCTGCGGCACAAGCGCCGCGAGGAGAAGCCGCCTGCCGAGGAGGCGGCGGCCGAGCAGGCGCCGGCGAAGCGCGACCGGCGCGGCCGCAAGGTGGACCTGTCGCGGTTGAAGTTTCAGACCGATGTCACCGACGAGGAGCTGGAACGCGACCGCAAGCGGTACGACTCGGAGCTGTGGAAGGATCTGTGAACCTTACCCCGCGTGACCGGAGGTTTGTCATGACCTATCTCGCCCACCGCCGACTGGCCCTGTGCGCGGCCCTGGCGCTCGCCGTCGCGGTGGTCACGCTCGGCGTGCGCGGCAGCGCCCAGTCCCCGTTCAAAACGGCGTACTTCAAGGGCAAGGTCGTGCCGCTGGCGGAGGTGCTGGAAAAGGCCGGCGTCAAGACGGATCGCGACGCGGTCGCGTCCTGGATGGCCCTGGCGGCGGACGACGGTAAGTGCTACCCGCTCGTCAAGGACGATGGAGCGCGCATGTTCTTCGCCGACAGGAAGGTGCTGAACCGATCGGTGCGCCTCACCGGACGGTTGGTGCCCGGGACTGGGCTGCTCCAGGTGACGTACATCCACAGCTACCGCGATGGCCAGCTGCAGGACATCTATTACTGGTGTGACACCTGTTCGATTCGCCGAGCGTGGATGCAGAACTGCGACTGCTGCGGCGACCCGATGGTGCTGCGCGAGGTGCCGGCAAGGTAGGCCGGTCACCCCTTGCGGGCGAGACGCACGACCAGCCGTTCCAGAAGGGTCCGCGGCGGGAGCAGGCTGCCGCCCTTCAGTCCAAGATCCACCTCCATCAGCCACTCGTAGAGGCGCTCCAGCCGGCGCCGCCCCAGGTGCTTCATCTGCTGCTCGGCGCCTTTCAGCGCGAACGCCGCCACCCCCGCCTGTTCCAGCGCCGCGGCCACCGGCCGCCCCTGACGGTACAGCGCCGCCGCTTGCGCCAGCCGCCGTAGCTGCATGCTGAACGCGCCGAGGATGCGCATCGGCTCCTCACCCTGCGCGAACAGCCGGTCGAGGATCGTCAGCGCCTCCTTCGCATTCCCCTGACCGATGGCGTCGAACACCTTCCAGGTCGTCTCCTCGCGGCTGCGCCCGACGAGCCGGTCAACGTCGGCCGCGTCGATCCGGGTCCGGTCGCCGATGTAGATCGCGAGCTTGAGCAGCTCCTGGTCGAGCTGTCCCATCTCCGGCCCGATCAGCTCGACGAGGAGGGCGGCCGCCTGAGTCGTGAGTTGCTTGCCGTGGCGGGCCGTCGCCCACCCGACGCACCACTGCGGCAGCTTGTACGCCGGCGGCGCCTTGCACGCGAGGGCGGCGGACGGATCGACCAGCTTGTACAGCCGCGTGTTGCTCGGCCACGACTTGACGTCGAGCACGAGCGTCCCGGTGTCGGGCAGCTTGCCGAGGATCTTCTCCAGGGTGGCGCGGTTGCGGTTGACGAACGGGTCGGCGTTCTCAACGACGACGAGGCGGCGCGAGCCGAAGAACGGGATCGTCTGCAGCTCGTCGTAGACGGCCGCGAACGCCGCCCTGTCGCCGGGGTGGGTCGAAACGGCGAGGTCGTCGCCGTCCTTGCCGAGGACGAACGCGCGCAGCACCTCCAGGACGCGCCGCTTGAGGAAGTCCTCGTCGCCGTGAAGGACGTACAGCGGCTGCGGTTTCCCTTTGGGCGGGCGTTCAAGGAAGACGAGGCTATCCATGACCGCGGTATCCGGAGTGGTGACGGCCGTGCAGGCTCCTGTCGTCCATTGTAGCCCAGGTCTCACCGCCCCGGCTGTACGTCGATGATTTGCACCTTCGGTTGGGCCAGGTCCACCTTGACCATCTCCGTCGTCACCGCCTCGCCGACGTTACCGGCGGTGTCGGACGCCTCCACCTTGACGTAGAACTGATACGGGACCGCTGGCGGCATCGTCCACACGTACCGGCCCGAGTTGGCGATCTTCTCGTTCGTCAGCGGGCGCCACGGGCCGGCTGCCTGCTCGGCGAAGGTGATCGCGATCGGTGTGCGGTCGAGGTTCTTGTCGGCGGCCGTCCACAGGACCGTGAGTTTCCCCTTGTCCGCGCCCTGCCCGACGATTACCTGCTGGAGGTTAACCTGCGGCCTGGTCAGATCGACCTCGACCCAGATTTGCGGCCGGTCGCCGAGTTGCGGCGGCCGCTCGCCCAGACCGACCCCGCTCTTCGCGAGGATGGTGAACCCGTACACCCCCTCGTCGTTGACGGGGAACGTCAGCCCCTTCTCGGCCCGCTGCTGGTCGGGCGGGAGCGGGTACTTCTGCCACCCGCGGCCGTCCTGGGTGACCCACAACTCCACCAGCGAGATGCCGGACGGACCCTTCTCGCGGATCTCGAAATTGAGGGTGACGGTCTTGCTGTTGATCAGCTTGCGCGACGGATCGACCGGGACGCCGCCGCCGAACTGCCCGTGCGCGCCGACCGGGGCTGCTGGCGCTCCATGCCCAGGCCCCGCCGCGTCGGCGTTGCTCCCGACGTTCGTCGTGTCCTCCCCCCAGTTCCCGGCCCGATCGCGCGCCCGCAGACGCACCTCGAGGACGGCGTTGGTCTGCGGAGCCCAGTACAGCTGCGCGGCGGCTCCGCGGCGCAGCAGCGGGTTCCAGCCCGAGCTGCCGACCGCCCGGTACTCCAGGATGAGGGCGTCGGGTGCAGTCAGGTCGAGGTGGTCGTCGCGCACCTCCCACGAGACACCAACCTCGCCGGCGCGCGGCGGCAACGGACGGAGGATCACCGTTGGCGGCGTGGTGTCCACCATTACCTTCAGGCTCGGATGGGTTCCTTCCATCGACGGCGGGAAGAGGCGGCCGTCGGTCCCCTGCGTCTGGACCGAGAACCAGTACAGGCCATCCGCCTGGCTGGTGAAGGAGAACCCTTGCTGCTCGGGAGCGGCGGTGGCGAACGGCTCCCACCGGCGGCCCTGGTCGGTGGAGACGTAGAGCTGCAGTTGCTTGACCCACTGGGCCATCTGGACCGGCTGGAACGGGATGCGGAACTTGCGCTCGCGGACGAAGTAAATCCTCCCGGCCGCGTCCGCCTCCTGGGCCTGGACCCGCGGGAAGACGAACCACGCAGACGGAAGAACGAGCAAGAGCGACAGCAGGTGCAACTTCCGCATGCGTCATTCCTTCATGGCGGTCCGCGGTCCGCGGGCAACGGTCAGCGACGGAACAGCCTGACCGCTGACCGCGGACCACTGATCGCTCCTCAGGGCTTCCACCGCAAGGGAATGCCAGCCATGCACCCGTACACCTCCGTGGCCAGGGTCGCCAGCCGTTGGTTGGCCTCTCCCAGCAGGTCGCCAAAGCGTCGCGCCAGGGCGTTGGCGGGGACGATCCCGCACCCCACCTCGTTGCTGACGACGAGCACACGGGCCGGAACCTCCTGCCCGGCGCTCGCCAGTCTCTCTACTTCATCCGCAATCTGCCCGTCGGTCTGCGGACCATGTCCGGGCACTCCCAGCAGCAGGTTCGTCACCCACAGCGTCAGGCACTCGACCAGGACACACCCCGCCGCCCCGTGTACCCGCACCGCACCCGGCACGTCCCACGGCTCCTCCACCGTGTACCACGGCGGATCCAGGGCCGTCCGCCGCTCCTGGTGGCGGGCAATGCGCTGCGCCATCTCCGGGTCGGCACCTCCGTCCGGAAATGCGCCCGGTGCGGCGGCGGTCGCCAGGTACGTGACCGGAGCGTGGCCGGCGGCGAGTTGCTCGGCGAAGCGGCTCTTGCCGGAGCGCACCCCGCCCACGATCAGCGTGAGTCGGGCCATGGACTCTCTCCGGACCGTCTCTTCTCCACGAATCGTCCGGGCGGTTCGGGTAACTTGAGGAAAACGCGACAAGGCGACCGGGATAATTTACCAGCCGCGCGCCGGCGCGCGGGGAGATCCGCTCGCTGGCGTGCGCGGCTGGTAACCAGTCGCTGCAACCTGTGTCACGCTACTCCGGCGCCTTGATTTGAAGGTCCGGCTCGTAGGAGCGCAACTCCGGCATGCCGAGGATCAGACCGGCGATGCGGTCGGCCTCCGCCTTGCTCGGGGTCCGCAGCTGGACCACCACGCGCCTGTTCGGGTGGAAGGCGATATCGACCTCGCGGGCCGCGGTGCCGACCAGCCGTTTCAGGATGGCCCGCCGAAGCCGAACTTCCGGCTCGGTCGGCGAGGCCGTTGGGGCCGGCGCCGGGAAAGGCGCGGCCGACGCCTGCGTGACGGCGGGTGAGGACGCGGGTGCGGAGGGGGTCGGCACGGCTGCCGGTCGCTGCAGCAGCGCCCGGGCATCTCCGACGACGACCACCCCGGTCGTCTCATAGGGCTCCCCGGGGACCGCGTAGGGCGTCCCTGGACTTTTCGGCGCGGGCGGCGTACCCGCCTGCCGCACGCCGGGCCGCAGGTCGGCCGGGCGGGCGTCCGCGGTCACCACCTTCCCGGTCGCGCTCGACGTGGTCGGTGCCGGCGCGGCAGGTTGCAGCGGTCGCGCCGAGACGGGGGGCAGGGCGGCCTGGGTGGTCGGACGCGGCGGTCCGCCGTAGGGAGAAGGATATTCTCCCGCGGGTGTCCGAGCAGATGCTTGCACGGAGTTCTTCGGGAGCGCCAATGCAGGCTGAGCGGCCCCCGTCGCCGACGCGGATTTCACCGGGATGGGCGCGAACGGGGACTGGCCCGGAGTTGCCGGGACCGGCGGAATCGGCCTGGGGGCCGGCCGCGTCTCGGTGGCACCCGACGTGGCGACCGAGCCGTAGGGCGAGGTCTGGGTGCTGGCCTTCGGCGCGGCTGCCGCAACGCGCGACGCGGGGAGTACTGGACGGGGCGGCGACGAAACCAGTGGGCTCTCGGGCGTGGTCGGGGCGCTCGCGTGGTAGGCCGACTGCTTCGCCGCGCCTGGAGTCGGCAGCGTCGGGCGGGGGGCCGGCCGCGTCTCGGTGGTACTCGGTGCCCGGACCTGGCCGTAGGGCGTGGCCTGGGTGTCGGCCTTCGGCGCGGCTGCCGCAACGCGCGACGCGGGGAGTACTGGACGGGGCGGCGGCGGGACCAGTGGACTCTCGGGCGTGGTCGGGGCGCTCGCGTGGTAGGTCGGCTGCTTCGCCGCGCTTGAAGTCGGCAGTATCGGGCGGGGGGCCGGCCGCGTCTCGGTGGTACTCGGTGCCCGGACCTGGCCGTAGGGCGTAGCCTGGGTGTCGGTCCGCGGCGGCGTCGGCACGGCCTGCCACGGCGAGCGTGTCGGGGTCGCCGCGGAAGCCGGCTGCGGTGAGGTCGGCTGGGCAGCTGACGCAGGCGCGACGGGGCGGGGCGGCGGCGGAACGCTCGGCGGGACGAGGGCCGGCGCCGAGGCAACCGGACGCGAGGGTGACCCGGCCGACGGAGCGGGCGCCTTCGGGGCAGCCGCTTGCCACGAGGGAGCGGCGGGCGCGGCCGAGGCGACCTTCAACTCGTTGATGACACTCGTGCAGCCCGGGAGCTGGCGCAGCGACTGGCTGACGGCGAGCTTTTCTTCGTAGCTCGGGATCGTGCCGCCGAGCACCACCTGGCCGAACGCCCGGGCCTGGACCGCGATGCCGGACGCCAGCCGGGGGAAGTTCTTCCTGATGGTCGCGGTCGCCGCGCCGTGCAGCTGGTTGATCGACACGCCGGACGCCTTCGGCAGCGGCCCGGGCTGGACCCTGACGTGATCCAGCAGGGTGAACGGGCACTGCTGGAGCGCCACCCGGGCGGCCCGCTCGCGCGCCGCGGCGCTGGGCACGACCCCGCGAATCTCCAGCGCCCTGCCGTTGATGTGGGCCGCCAGCGGGTGCGGGAATGTCACGGGATCCGCCAGCCACCCCAGCTCGACGGCGATTTCCAGCAACCGGACGGGATCCTCGATAAGGGCGGCGCCTTGCGGCCGCTCTTTTTGCCCACCCCCCAGCTGGGGCAACCGGGCGGGGGCGGGCGCAGGGGCCGTAGCCCTCGGCGGCGCTGCGGCCGGCCCGGGAAGGGCGGGCTGCGCGAAGGTTGGGCTGACCAGGGTAAGGCCGGCGCTGACGGACAGCGCCCACCAGCGACGGCGAAGAGCCCTGCGCATGGCTTTCTCCCATTGGAAACGCGGTCAGCGGTTGGCCGTCCGCGGCCCACTCCCCCCTCGGTTGGAGCGAGCCGCCGGACTGACGAGAACCACCGGCCGCAACGAGCTGTATGACGGTGTGCGGCGGGTCAGGAATACTGCTCTCAATCACGAGCCGGGTGGTCGGGGCTGCCTCTTTCTCCCCCTCTCCCCTTGGGGGGAGGGGTCGGGGGTGGGGGGATTGGCCGCGCCGTTCCCCTCGCCCCCCAACCCCCTCTCCCGCAAGGGGAGAGGGGGAGAAAGACCAGCAGGGCAGGATCACTCGGCTCGTGCATCAGGGCTGGTACTCGGTCATGTCGCGCATCATGGACTGCAGCGACTCGGGCGTGCAGGCCACCAGATGGAGGTGGTCCCGGTCGATGTAGACCGTTTCCGTGCGGCGGGTGGAGCACCGGAACGGGAACGGATACCCCGACTCGATCGTCTCGTTGTAGAAGACGGTACACTTGTAATGGCAGTGGTGAAGCTGGGCCGGGCCGATCAGCGGGAAGAATCGCGGCGGGTCGATGGTGTCCACCATGCGCTCGACGACGAAGTCGTAATCGCCGCGGAACTCCTCGTAGATCCACGGGATACCGCGGGCGACGCGCGGCATGGCGCGGAGGATGGTCGCCTGGTCGGGCGGATCCTCGCACAGCGGGCGGTAGCCCGGCGGGATCGGCGGCAGGATCGGAGTGTTGTGGTCGCTCATGATGCACAGCCGTTCCTCGATCAGGTCCGACACCCAGGGCTGGACGGGGACCGGGGTCGCGAACCCCATCGAGAACGGGTTAAAGCACCCGCTGCCGCACAGCGGAGCCAGGACGGTCGTGGCGAGCAGCATGAAGGTCCGCACCTTGCTCATCCCCCTCCCCCTTCCCAGTCAGGTCCGGGCCTTGTCACCGGACCGCCTTCCCCCACTGTCCCGTCGCTTCCCCACATCGCCGTCGCGGCGACGCCAACGCCCCGGACAGGGGTACTCGGTGTCCAAAGTTATTGAGCAATATCGGAAGGCGACGAGGGGGACTTTAACGGATCAGCGGGTAGAACCGAGTGTTTGGCGTGCAGCGGTCCTGACACTCATGCGGCCCGGCTCCCCGGACTCCAGGGTGGGGGCAAGGAAGTTGCCATGCAAGGCCCACGGGTGACGGCCCGTGGGGCAAGCGCTGGGGACATGCCCCACGGGACGCCACCCGTGGGCTTTCTCAGAAACAACCTAGTATGCCGTCAATCTTCATTTGACGGGTAAAGTCTCCGGAGTTTCTGCCGTGCCACGGCGAGGGTGAAGGTCCAGTGGATGCGCGCCTTCTGAGCG
>JAANMX010000892.1_pt1 | contig 37046 bp, 16 predicted proteins | sample 7279681 | NCBI WGS metagenome assembly JAANMX01 (sample SAMN14094542, study PRJNA606508) | bioreactor metagenome | isolation source: A lab-scale SPAN reactor treating ammonium-rich wastewater day 351 | place: Ireland: Galway | collected 2018-01-01 | reverse complement strand
GGCTGCTTATCGGGGGCTGGATTTCCTCTGCAGGCATCTCAAGGAACCGCGCCCCGAACACCAGGGCAGAGACTTCCGGGCGCTGGTCACCGGGGATCCACCTGAAGGCAATCTGGGGGGAACCGCGCTCTCGATACTGGCCCTTGTGGAGTACCGCCTGTCAACCGGCGACCGGTCTCGTGATCGTCTGCTTGAACAAATGGGACAGTTCCTACGGTTTCAGCAGGAGGAATCCGGGCAATTCCGCCATAAATATCTTTATGATTCTGTGAAGGAATCGACCTTTGAATCTGAATATTACCCCGGGGAGGCAATCTTTTCTCTGGTCCGGCTCTATTCGATCGAAAGGGATCCCTCCTGGCTGAAAACCGCTGAACAGGGGGCGCTCTGGCTGATTCAGCAACGCGACTCGCAGATCGATGACAGCGCCCTGAATCATGATCACTGGCTGCTGATGGCGCTCAATGAACTGTATGCCATCAGCCGGTCTTCGATTTTTCTCGACCATGGAATGCGGATCGCCAGGGTGATTGTGGAATCCCAACGGAAAGAGGATCAACCATCGGAATGGAAAGGTTCCTGGGGGGATCCTCCCCGCTGCTCACCCGCTGCGACCCGTGCTGAAGGGCTGGTTGCCGCCTACTTTCTGGCGCTCGAAGGCCACAGGGACAAGGATCAATTTCTCCACCCGCTCAAGGCTGCGGCTGCCTTTATTCGAAGGTGCCAGCTGACTGCCGGCCAGGTGGAATCATTGCCCAACCCGGAACATGCGCTGGGAGGATTTCGTGGCAGCCTTGAGGACTGGTCGATCCGGATCGATTACAACCAGCATGCGGTCTGCGCCCTGCTGGGGCTGCGGGAGATCCTCCTCGAAAGGGAGGAGAAGTCCACAGCCACACAAGGAATCCGGATCCCGCCTCAATAACGGCTCAGCAAGTCTTCGAGAATCAGCAGGTCACGCGCATCCACTTTGCCGTTCTCATCCAGATCGGCATCCAGCGATTTGCCGGAAGATCCCCGCCAGAGGTTTGAAAATTCAAGCAGGTCCAGGTAGTCCAGTTTGCCATCGCGCCACAGGTCACCCTTGAGGCTCCATGTCTTCTGAATCCCGATCAGGATCGAGGCTGTATCTTTGAACCCGTCCTGGTCGGTGACTTCGAGCGTGACTGTATGGGTGCCTTCACGGAGGGAGACTGTTTCAACCAGAGGGCCTTTTCCGATCAACCCATCCAGACTGGAGGTCCACACCAGGTCTTCGTCAAAGACCCTTTCCTCGAGATCGACCGCTTTTCCAATAAATTGGATCAGCTCATAGGTTCCAAACCGGGCCTTATCCGGAGGGGCATTGATTATCGCCAGGGGAGGGTTGCCAATGGTTGTAAAAGGCCCATTCGAGTCGTCCTGCGAGGTGTTGATTCCATCGGTGACCATCACACGCACGTGGCATTGAGTTCCCCCCGGCAGATCGGCTGTATTGATCCAGAGCGATTTATTACTGTAAAAGGTTTCGAGTGTTCTCCAATTCGCTTTATTGTCGGCACTGTAGAGGATTGTGTAGCTCAGTTTCTGCAAATCCCCGGGATCGGCATCATAGGCATCCCAACGAATTTCCCTGGAGCCAGACCAGACTTCCCCTCCATTGGGAGACAGGACAGTTACAGTAGGATCGTTCAGGCTGACTGTCTGGCGGTCGAGTTCCTTGGCTCCTTTGCGTAAAACAATATGTTTCAGTCCCTGAACCGCAGGCATGACCTCGTGGAATCCGGCTGTAAATGCGGGCGGGATGGAATCGGTCGCATCCTGTGTCTGAGGGCAAACCCAGGATTCGGAATCCGGATTGTAAAAGACCGGATTGAACAGTGAGGCATACAGGGGTTTCCCCGCCTGGTCCTCGAGAACCAGCGAACACTCTCCATCTGGGCCGGGAGGGGTGGTTCCATAATTGATCTGATATGTCGGGAAGAATTTCCCAGTCCCATTCTGGTAGATCATGCCCGAAACCATCAGAGCACTGGTGCGGATGGACTTGGCCAGCTCCATCGATTTGACAAAGGTGGGCATTGAATTGACCAGCGCGATATATGTGGATGGAATCATCCAGGCCATATACTCAGGCAAAGCCGGTTTCATAATATCCCAGTAATTGCCATTGGGTGGAGCTTTGAAGAGGTATTTGACCACACCTTTTTCCACATCGAATCCATAATCGAGGTTTGGTCTCAACCATGCGATCGTCCCAGCTGCCGGGTGCCGCCGATCATGATTATGGCAAATTTCATGCAGGAATGTCCGCTTGTATTTGGTGGTTTTATCATCCACACCGACAGTGGCATTCGAGAATGAAACATGCCCTTGACCGCCCGGGTTTGTCACCCATGCCGGATCGGACATTCCATTGAAGGAAACCGCCATTTCCGGCAGCCAGGCGACCAGCTGATTGTTATATTTGATCCTGGCCCCAAATGGCGATGCATTCTCCGCCAGCTGCCATCGGCCTCGCAGATAAACAATAAACTCCATGCTCGAGGATTGGACACTCTTGTTCCACTTAATCACTCCTTCGTAGGCATATTCGACATCCGAAGGAGCGATCGGGAATGCCTTGCGGAACATCTCATCCCCCTGGTGGATGACATCACCCGGCTTTCCCGCGGGAGGAGCCGGCCCCCCGATGGCCTGGTTGACTGCGTAATAAGCAATCCGGTATCGCGGGGCTGTCACCTGGAAATCGTACCCCCTGGCTTCACGGTTATTCGCATATTCATATTCTTCGTGCGCACGTTTCCCGGTCACTGGATCAGGGAAGTTGACTTCAATAGTGATATTGGTGTTGCCGGAACGGACTGCTTCGATGGGCAATCGGAAATTGAAGGAATGCTCGAGTTTCTCACGGTCAGGGTTCTGGACCGCTTCGAATCCGCCGGGATTCAGATTCGGGAGAAGCGGGCCAATCTGGCCGCCTCCACGTGAATAAAACAGCCTGGCAGGTATATTCCCGGAGTATTTATTGGCCGGTGCCTTGACTGCGACAAAGGCCCGCATCACCCCCGGTTTATCCGCCACCAATGGAACAATCATGTTGAGATTTTGAACCACCTGGACCAGCTCCATCCTGGGAATATGCAAATCCAGCGTGGTGGTGGGCGAAGGAGTCGGGGAAGGCCCCTTGGTCGGAGTGAGAGTCGGGCCGGTTGGGGTGCGTGTCGGTGAAGCGAGCCGAGTTGGTGTTGATGTCGGGCCAGGCCCGGTGAATCGCCTGGTGGTGTAATAAATCGCTGGAGTGGGATGGCGCCCATCCTGCCAGACAATGTCAAAGAAACCATTCGCACGTGAATCGATTCCATAATTGCCGGTTCCGGCACATTGGATGATTCGCTGAGAAGCATCCAGGATGACTGTTCTGGCTGCCCACAGGTGGGATCCATCCAGGTCATCCGACCAGACTGAGACCACTGTGCCGGTGGCCGACCCGATATTGGGGCTTTTGGCTGAGGAATTCACACCATTCACCTGGGTATTCCCACCCACAAAAGCGCCATCTTTTACACGTTGATGGATTACCTTGCCGGCAGGATATGTGGTCCAGGCCACATCCGCGTATCCATTATCTTTGACAGTGATTTCCGGGCCGACTGTCGCGCTATTGCGCACCTGGCGAACACCTGTCAGCTCGATCCAGTTCGGCATCAGCTTCGTTCGGTAAGCGACTCCTCCATTGCTCCAGTCCGGTTCCTTGTGCCACCAGGTGGCATGGATGACGCCATTCTTATCGATTGCGATATCCGGATATTTGGCGCGATCGGCGGGATCGGTATCCATGGCAAACTCAAAGTAAGGCTCCCAGCGTTCACCGCGAATCGGATTTCCGGCCGCATCGATGGGTACTGTGGTGATGGTATCCCGGAAGAAAAACCTTTTCGGGCTGTTTGGATCGAGAGGATCGATCGGCAGCTGAGCGGTCAGGTGGACTTCGGCGATGATGACCGGGCGGCTTTTGGTGATGTCATAAGCGATCGATGGCCAGGTGTAACGCGGATCGGCTATCTGTTCGAGCCTGTCCGGCCACGTATCGAAGATGACAAAGGACTGCGTGATGATGGCATTTCCCTGCCGATTCACCTTCATGTAAGTCAGGAAGGTCTGGCTGTCTGCAGAAAACGGCACAGTGACAATATGGGCATTCCCCCAGGGATCGACCGCTATTTTCGGATCGCGGGAGCCTTTGCCGGTCAGAATGGCTTTGGGGACCACCTCCACTGCGAAATCCGACCCGATGCGTGCATACCAGATTTGCTGGGAACCATTGCGCCAGACGATGTGCGAGCTGCCGAATCGATCGGTCGCCACATCGGGTGTGTATCCGGTTTCCGATTCAGGTGAAACACGCAGAATCGGGAGATCCTCTTTGCAGCTGGGAGTTTCGGTGGGTGTTTTCGTGATGGTCGGGGTGTTGGTGATAGTTGGGGTATTCGTGACTGTAAAAGTCTGAGTGAAGGTGTGAGTTTTTGTGAATGTCTGCGTGGCGGTCGGCGAGGGAGAGCGGGTCGGGGTTTTTGTGGTGGTGAATGTATGGGTGAATGTGGGTGTCGGTTCATTCGGGTCATGCGGTGTATTCGTGGCGGTTGGCGCAGGGGTGCGGGTGTGGGTTGGAATTGCGGTGGAGGTCGAAGTTTTTGTGGGTGGTGGCGGTGGGTTGGTATTGGTTCGGGTTAACGTCACGGTCGGGGTGAATGTACGGGTCACTGATGGCCCTGTGCCATCCAGGTCCTCGAGGATGAGTGTGTCCCAGCGCATTTCAGGGGCGCCACCAGTTCCTTCGGAGCTGCCTGTTTCAAAACCGACAGCCACCACATTATGATTGTTCGGGAGCACAACAACCGCACTGTATTCCTGCCAGAGATTGTTGTTTCCATCCGCTCCGGCACCCAGGGCAGGGCCATTGAACCATTTTACTTCATTCCAATCACCCAGGTCATAATCTTCCCCATAATTGCCCGGAGCATTGACGAAACTCTTGTAAGAGGTCTCCATCCAGTAAGTTTTCCCGCTCCCGGTCGGGCAGGCTATGCTGATGCGAATCCGCAGACGATGCCCAGCGCGTGATCCAAGATTGGTCCAGGCAAATCCCCGGTTATCCTTGCAATCACCTGTCGGATGGACTGCACGCAGGCACTTCCCCACAGCGCCTGGCTCTGGACGATCCCAGGTCGCATGTTGACTCCCCCAGGGAGAATCATGGTCCCAGGCGTAGGAAGGTTCATTTTCCCAGTCGACCACGGCCAGGATTTCTTGTGCGGAGCATTGGGTTCCAAAAAAAATAATGCAGCCGAGCAGGGTCGCTTGCACCCTTTGCCAGTCCAGAAATGACCTGAGGCGATGAGGAATCATGATCCACCCCTCCTCTCTCAACATGCCAAAATCAATGACATCGCCCCAAAAAAGATTACCGGGGCAAGCTTACAGAGGGCGGTAATTCAGGCTGAAAGGCATAATGTAGTATGACCGATCTGGAATTCATCAGTCAAGAATATTTTTGAAATTCAGTACTGTGTTGCGCAAATAATCCTTGAAGGCGCTCTCAGAAAGGCGTAAATTATTAATAGCATAATCTATTCTGTAATTACTGATTTATGGTCGTCCTTGCTCCTCTGCTGATTTTCTAATGAGGGGAGCGAAAAAAACTCAGCCCGTAGCGAAGACGCCGGAAGCACACGTCTTTGTCTTCCCCTCTCAGTTTCGGCGTACTCCGCACTGATTCAGGATCCATCAGTTATTGACTCAGGACAGTTCTGCCCTGCCATCTGTTCGAGAAAAAAGGGAAGAAATCATGAAGAATCGCCTGTTTCATTACAACCATGGCTCCGTGTGGAGCCTTTTTCTGCTTATCGGTTTATGGGGTTTATTGTGTATTCCTGGTGTCCAGGCTGCCTTTGTGGTGAGTCCCCGGACAGCCCCTGTCAGGGAAGGCGCCACCCGTGTGGTCAAGATCGCCCTTTCAGAGGAGCCCTCCGCCAATGTGGTCGGAACGATTCAAAGAACCAGTGGTGATAGTGACCTCCAGGTGGTTGGCCCAGGCACTTTCACCATCCAGAAAGCCCAGTGGCAGACCGGTGTCCAGATCGAACTCAAGGCCGAAGAGGATGCCGATACCACCAGTGGTCCTGCCACCTTTACCGTCCATGAAACCAGCGCCAATGGAAACTCCGACCAGATGGTGCAGGGATTTGAGCTCGAAAATGACAACCTCATTCCGGTGGGGGGGGTGCTGCCAGGGAATACTGACTGGACAGACACAACCCGGAACTATGTGATCACTTCGCAGGTGACTGTTCCGGCAACCTTCACACTCCACATCGGTCCGGGTGTGGTGGTTCAACACCAGGGTGGCAGTTTCAACAGTTTCGTGGTGAATGGAAAGATTCAGGTGGACCAGGATGCCACCCTCTATATGCGCACCTATGCGCATTGGTCCGAAGCAGACAGAAGGGATGGCATTGTCCTTCTGGGAAATGCTCAGGGCCTTTTTCAGCGTTGCCGCCTGCTGGCCAATGAAGAACGTGACAACTGGAATCCGGGCCGGAATGAATGGGGATTCGCTGTCAGGGCGAGGCAGAACAGCACCCTCGATATGCGGGGTGTGCTGGTGGAGTGTGTTTCTGTGTCCACCAATTTCCGGACTGGCTACGGAGTAAGGACTGAAGGCTGCACCACGAGTCTGACGACGGCAGGTGGCATAAAGAACACCTTCCGCGGTTTCCGCTGGGGATTGTATCGATCTTTCGATGCTTCACCCCAGGTGGTGGATCTGTGTGCCTTCGAGAATTGCGAGATGGATGAAGCCATTGACGGGACCATCGAAGCCAACACCACTTTCAATAATCAGAGCACTCACACGGTAGGGACCATCCGCGTTAAAAAAGGCATCCAGGCAACCCTGGCGCAGGGGTCGGCAATTTACCGTGACGGATACATGCGCTGGATTGTCGATGGTGGAATTCTCACCGGCAGCAAAGCCAGTTTTTATGCAACTACAACCAGCCACTGGGCCGATAACGACAGGTACCATGGAATCGAAGCCATCAACAAAGGAAAACTCAATCTCGATGAGTGCAGCCTGTATGGAACAGATACCCGGGGAACTGGCTGGTTCAATGAACTGGCTTCTCTGATCCTGCTCGATTCATCCTCCGAAGCCGTGTTGCGGGGCTGCAAGTTCGAAACTTCGGCTGCAGATGGCAGGCGAAGCGGGATTGGCGTGAATATAAACAGAAGCAAAATTGTAATGGAACCTTTTGGGGGAACCCAGAATCAGTTCAAAAACCTGTTTGCTGGAATCAAACAGGCCATGGGATCGAATTCCCAATCGATCTCACGCTGTCTGTTTGACAACTGTGCCACCAGCCATTACCTCGGCGGAACCCTCGAAACAGCTTTGGCCTTGAACAATACCGGGATCAGGAACTTCGGGACACTCACTATCAAGCCATCAGGAACAATGACACTCAATCCTGGCAGCGAACTCTATCGAACTTACCCGGATGAGTTCATCGTCGATGGAGGCACGCTGAATGCCAATGAAACTCAAATCTCTGTGGATACAGAAAACCACTGGGATGAAAACTACAAACGCCATGGAATTTATCTGCGCAATGGCGCCCATGCAACCTTCCAGAAATCCAATCTCCACACCTATGAGCGGCGTGGAGTTCCCCATATCAATGAGTGGGTCGGCTTTTTGCGTGTCGACAACAAGTCGTTCCTGACAGTTTCTGGATCTGTCTTTGAGTCGAAAGGCGCAACCGAACGTGGAGGTTATGGTGTCTTTATCGCAGGAGGCACAGTCACAATCCAAGCCTCCAATTTAACACCAACAACCTTCAAGGGGTTGCGCTGCGGTTTTGTGGATCATTTTGGACCCGGCAGTTTGAATGCAGCGCCCTGCCAGTTTATCAATACGGATTATCAGGCGGCACTCTCCGGCAATATCGACAAAAATACCGTTGTCAATTCACAGAACAAACACCATCTCTTCGGTGATGTGACAGTCAAATCAGGAAATATCCTGACACTCCCGGCCAACTGTGATGTCAATGTGAACTCCAGGTGGTTGACCATCGAAAAAAACGCCACCTGCAATGTGCAGGGGAACCATATCACTGCTGACCGCCACCTGAAGGTGGGTGGAACTTTGAATGCAGGCAATGTCCTCTTCGACTTCAATACCCGGAGCACCTGGTATGAGCCGGACCGGTTTAATGGAATCAATTGCCTTGATGGAAGCATATCCACATTTGATAACTGCACAATCAGAGGCCAGGAAACCCGGTCAACCGGAAATGACAACGACTGGTCGGCCCTGATTTATGCCGCTCCTGATGCCTCGATTGACCTGACTGCATGCTTCTTCGCGCCTCCGATGAATTCTGCCATGCCAACCCGGTTCGCGATCCGTTCGTGGAGCCAGAAAGCGTTGCGGATTGCACGGTGCAGTTTTCATGAGCAGTACATGGCAGTGCGGCTGGATGCGCTTCCCTTACAGGGATATATCCATAACAGCAACATGGCCGGCAACTACTTTGCCGTCATGAATGTGATTCCCAGCATGTTCGATGCCCAGGGTAACTGGTGGGGGTCGCCGACCGGACCGGCGCATATACAAAATCCTGGCGGATTAGGTGATCCGGTTTCGGATAATGTCGATTATGGCCAGAGTTCCCTGGCTCCGAAAGGTTCACAGCTGACAGTCCTCAATCCAACCGGTGGCCAGGAGAGCAATACGCTGCTGGTTCAGGATCCGGTGCAGAAGGTCGAACTGTATGGTTTTCGAATCAACCCCGGACAGACAACAATCGCCTCGGCCGCTTTCCGTCTCTACAGCCTGTCGGGGCTGGAAGCCTCCCAGTTCACCAACTTCAAACTGGTTAAAGACGACAATGGAAATCAGACTGCAGGCCCTTTGGAAATGACCCAGGCAGTTGATGCCTCACGTGTCGTCTCAGGCCAGAATGGGATCCATGTATTTTTCGACAGCCCCTTTACGACGCCTGCCGATGTGGCTAAAGGATGCATCCTGATCTGTGATCTTGCCGGAGTGCAGGCGAATGATTCGTTGTCTGTCGACATGCCGGAGTACTTGATCGAATCAGCGCCGGGACAAACGATTGTCAGCCAGCTGGCAGAAACTCGGCACCGGGCAGGTCCTGCAATCTGGATAACCGATCCTGCGACCGGCCCGGTGCCTGATAACCTGACTGGAGCCATCCGCCAGAACAATGTGGTGCTGTATGCTTTCAATCTGGTGGGAACAACTCAGCAGACACGGGCGCTGAAATTCACCCTTTCGGAAGTCCTCAATCTTCCGCGTTCTGTTATTACCTCCGCAGCCCTTTACCGGGATGCAAATGCCGATAGGCAATATGATGCCAGTGATGAACGCATTGGTTCTCCCACAGAGATTGTCATCAACAGCGGCAGCGGACACATGGGATTTGCCGAAACTCTTTCCATGAATCAGGCATACCTGCTGGTTGCCAATTTCCGCGGCCTCAATGATGGAGCTGCTCTCACGGTTCAACTCTTCCCCAATAATGTGTTCCTGACTGCTCCTGGAAATGTTCTGGGGATTTGTTCCCCCGTTAACCACATGGCGGATCCGCCTTATATCATTGCCCAAAGTGACGCCTGGAATCCTCCGGCAAACTTTGGCGCCTCGACGAATCAGTCCAACTTCGTGCCTCTGGGCATCCGTATCGCTCCACTGGGGCGCACCATCAACTCATTGAAAATCACCCTGGACAGTGTCGTCGGCATTTATCCAGGTGAGTTGAGCAACTGCCGCATGGTGTGGGATAAAAACAATAATGGGGTATTCGACACCGGAGAGGAACTGGTTGGCGGTCCTGGAACTGTGCTGATCGATGGCAATGAGGGATCGATCCAGTTCAACACCCCATTTGTCGTCAGAGGGCGTTATCTGCTCATGGCGGATTACATTACGCTCGTCAATGGGGATGAAATGACAGTCTCATTGAAGCCGGAAGATGTTTCTGTTCCGGAATCTATCCGTGTGACCGGATCGGTCCAGCCGATCCGGTATGTTGTCCAGGCCGGCACTCCGGACAGCCGGTCGCCGAACATGAACTGGACTCTCACCTTCCGCAGCCCCGGAGGTGGAACTGTCATTGGCCATTACAACAATGCCGGCAACAAGGTCATTCTGGGGTATGACACCGGGTCTGCCTGGATTTTTCAGGCCACTGCCAATGTTCCGGTCATGATGTTCAAAGACCACTACGACAAGGTCGAATATGCAGGCTTTTCCAGTGACGATTCTTCGGCCATCACAGTTACCCGGGATGGTGCCGTTTATATCTGGGATCTCACCACAGGCGCGCAGCGCTCAGCCATGTTCAGCGACCTGCTTGTCTCTTATGCCGTTCCTTCCCCGGATTTATCAAAACTGATGGTGATTACCGAAGGGAAGGGCATCCTGCTGGATGTCGATAACCAGGAACGCCTGTGGGAATATGTTCCCGGGAATGCTTCGGTCAATGCGATTGCCTATTCTCCTGATGGAAGGTACATCCTGATTGGATCCAGCGACAAGCGCGCGTACCTCCTGGATGTGACAAATGGCGTGGAGGTCCGCCGATTTGTCGGCCATTCCCAGGCTGTTACTGCTGTCGCCTTCACTGGCGATGGGACCAATCTCATGACCGGGAGCACCGATGCCACGGTGCAGCTCTGGAAAACCGACAATGGAAAACCGGTTGGAGGCCCGCCGCTTGCGACAATCTCTCTCCAGGGGCAGGAGTCACAAGGTGCGACAGTCTCCCCCAATGGGACACGTGTAGCCATGGTGACCGGGTATGGAGGCAATGCGCAACTGAGGATGTACAACGATCAGGGGCTGGAACTGTATGCCATTAACCTCACAAATGAATCTCATTCAAACTGGGGCGGCACATTGGAGAATATCACCTTCGACAAAGCCGGCGAACGTGTCATTGTCACTTCGCGCAACAGCGAGTGGGCGCGAAATGCCAGCTTCCGTGTCGAAAATGGCGGATACCTGCTCAGCTGGGGTCCGCAAGGGCGCTTTACACCCTGGCTGTCCACCAAACCGAAAATATCCCTGGATGGGGAAAGGATATTCGAAGCAACCGATTGGGGGATAAATGTCCTCTTCCGAACCGCAGGAAAACCGATCTACCGCATTTCGGATTCACTGGGAGATAAAGGATACGATATCTCTGCCGATGGGTCTAAAGCGGTCTGGATGACTCCCCAGAACAGGCTCCGGGTCAGCAGCATCTCCGAAGGAGGATCGACCCTGATCCTCGATCGGGATGCCGGTTTCAACTACAACAGCCTGACCATGTCCGATGCCGGTGAGAATGTCATTGCAGGGGACCGCATGTTCAGTGCCATCGGTGGCGGGCTTCTGGCCAACTATGCCGGCCCGGATCGTGAAGCTCAGAGCGCATTCAGCGCGGATGGAAGCCTGTGGGGATTCATTATTCCCCAGGATCATTCGATGGTCACCTGTCGCACAGGTGATCCGAACGCCGTCCTTTATAACCTCATGCTGACAGAGCCTTATACACCCTACAAGATGCTCTATCACCCCGACAACAATCGTGTCGGCTGTGTCGACTCGAACAATGGTGTTCAGTTTTATGACATGAGCACCGATTTGCCTGTCGGCCTTTACCGGTACCAGTACAATAGCGATGCCGCCATCTCCAGGGATGGAACCCTGCTGCTGATAGGCGGCCGCAATCAGGTCCGCATGTATGAAGTCCGGACAGGCCGAATTCTCCGCTATTTTTATCCTCAGCATTCGGGCCTGGCCGATGTCGATGTGCGGGGGGTGCAGTTTGCACGCAACGACACGATGATCATGATTGCCTGGAGCCCGAATTACATCGAACTCTACGAACGCAGCATGCCGGTGGGGATAGAAATCAATCCTGCCAACCGTGTTCTTTCAGCAGGTGACAGCCAGGCCTACCAGGTCTCTGTCATTTATGATGATGGAACTCGCGCGGACGTGACTCCATCGTCAAACAGTCAAGGTGATCTGGCAGGCCTTGTCTCAGACTCCGCTGGGAAGGCATCTGTCGATGGCAATGTTGTGACCCTTCTTCCGAATGCTTCAGGAGTTATCCGGATCCAGGCTCGTTTCCGGGATAGCGGCAGATCCTTTACCGCGGAGGCAGCCATCAATGTCGGCCAGACCAGCCTGGTCGGGCTGATCCCACATCCGGATTCAATGAGCATGATACCAGGCGTATTCCGGGAAATCGGCTATACCGCACGGTATGCGGATGGTTACGAGGAGGATGTGACGGAAAATGTGGCGCTGACATCAAATCGTCCGGATGATGTCGTCATCGCCGGCCAGAGTGTCAAAGTGAATCTGACCTCGATCCCTGGAAACATTGAGGTCACTGGCCATTATACCGATGCGCATGGCCAGAGCGCATCAGCCAAAACAATCATCCAGGCTTATGGATTGCGCACACAGTGGGAACGTTACCGCATCACAGCCGGCGGTTATGGCCTTTCAGGGGCCTGGAGCCCAGACAAGAAAAAACTCGCCTGGGGATCGAGTTCAGGGGGTGTCGCTTTTTACAATACCGGCGTGACTCCCAGCCAGTATAAACTCGATCGTATTCTGATGGCGCATGAGGGGCAGGTGATCTTCGTCGACTACCTCTCCCCGACGACACTGGTCAGTGTCGGCCGCGAAGGAACCGTCAAGACATGGGACATGATAACCGGTTCGACTGTCCCTGTTTCGGTTTACTCGCATGACGCCCCTCTGCGTGTCGCTGCCAGAAGCGGCGGAAAACTGGCGCTCGGTGATGCTGTTGGAAAAGTGGCTGTCTTGAACCTGCCAACCTTCGACCTCGACTGGTCGAAGGCCTTCCATGAAGGGCCGGTCAAATCCATCGCCGTCGATAATGCCATCGTCATATCCGGCGGCGAGGATTTCCGGATCAAGATCCTGCAGCGCAGCGATGGAACCTTGAATCGAAATCTGCTGACCCACACAGGAGCGATTGTCAGCGTTGGATTCATGGGAGCGAATGTCTTCTTTTCCCTGAGTGAAGATAAAACCATGACCCTCTGGCGGCGTTCTGACTACGAGGTGCTTCAAAGGTACGAATATCCTGTTGTCCCCACAGGTGCCGAGCTGATCAACAACGAACTGTATGTGGCTACGACGAATCCGAATGCCACATGGATTTATAACATGGATGGACTCCTGCTGCGCTGGCTGGAACACCCGCCTGCAGAGGGGGGCATCGTGAAGTACCTCATTGACCCGAGCGGAAAATTCGTACTGACTGGCCGTGCGACAATCCTTAAGGATGAAGTCAATTCCTTCGATGGATCAGTCATCAAAAAGCCAAGCCCCTTTGGATCGTTCCAGTTCTGGGAGGTGGGACGCGGTATCTTCCGCGGCTCACTGGCTCACAGCCATCCTCTTTCGGCAGCCTTCGCATCACCTGATAAGAAAACTCTCTTCACACAGGATCCCAAACGGGTGATTCGGTGGAGCTATGGAGTGAAAGATGCCACTGCCGAATCAGTGAACCTGCTTGAGACCGGCTACTTCCTCGGACAATCCTTTGCCGGATTGGACTTTTCAGGCGATGCCCAGCTGCTGGCAACCCGGGTTGGTGTGTCGGTCTATCTGTTCGACACTTTCAATGCCCTCCTCTGGAAAACGCTGCATACCCCCGGCCCTGGCCCATTCGCGATATCGCCAAACCGGCAATTCTTGGCCAGTGCGGATTGGAAGGTGCGGCTCTGGGATCTCAACAACCTCAGCCAGATCAATGAAGAGGCCCGATCGGTTGCCGCCGTTGATTTCCGCGGGAACACAAACTTCGTCGGTGCGGTTCAGGCCGATAATTTCATCGGTGTCTGGAACGCACAGGGGAAGCTCCGAATCGGGATGCAGACCACTCATGGCCCAATCAAACTCTATGTCAACTCGACCGGAACACGCTGTGCTGCCATCACCCTGCATGTTGAATGCGGCGCTTTCGGGGATTGCGAATATTATTATTACCTCGAGATATTCGATATTTCCAACCTGGCAATCGAACCTCCACGAGTCGGCCCACCGGTCTTCCTCCTTCAGACCAAAACCGATCTGTTCGGAGGGGGCGAGGGTGAGGTCAACTCCAGTGTGGCTATTTCGGATGATGCGGGCCTTGCCCTGGTGGGTTCGGAAGGAGATCGCCCGGTCCGGCTGATCAGCACTGCTGATGGCTCTTCGATCCGTGAGTTTCATCCACCAAGCGGCTCAGGCACCGACAACATCGGTGCCGGCGCAGTGGCTTTTGCCGAACAGGATAAATCGGTTTTGATTGGCTGGCGGGAAGGATATGCCGAAATGCATCGGCGCCTTGCTCCGGTACGAATCGAAGTCCTTGTTTCTCGATTGGCGGGCGGCAAGTCAGTCGAAAAAGTCGTCATAAACAATGGGACCTTGTACGTCAAAACGGGTGAGGTCCTTGCCTCGGAAACTCTTGCACAGTACAAGAATGGTTCAGAGCTGAATGTCACTTCCATTACCTCCCTGCAATCAACGAATCCATCCGTCGCGCAGATTCAGGGCCGCAAGATTGCCATTCCAGCCAATGCTCCCCTGGGTGGGCAGGCGAATGTTTCTTTCAGCTACAATGACCTGGGGACTGTTCTCGAAACCACTGTCAAACTTGTTGTCGGCGAAAATCAGGTGTCCAGAGGTGATACCAATGGCGACTTCACCCTGGACTACCTCGATCTCATTGAGTTCTCATGCTGGTGGATGCAGAACGAGAACAAGTCCAATGCCGGCTGTGACAAAGTGGATGACAGCAAGATAGACGCACGCGACCTTCATTACCTTATCAAGGCCTGGCTTGATAAGTGAACGTCTGAAAAATCCAGGGCATTGACTCGGGAAACCTCCCCCGGACAGGGAATGGGGGAGATTTTCTGGTGTCTCATCATTGACTTCTCTCCTTTTCACCCGGAAAATCAGAAACGTATGAAATACATCGCCTGCCTGGTGGCATTGTCGGTTATCAGCCTCTCCCTGCATGTCTCAGTGGATCATGCCCTGGTCGACTTCTGCCATTCCAGTTCGAGCCATAACCACGAGGAATCCTGCTGCAACCCTCTGCGGAGCCATGGCCTCTGCCACATGACTGCACATGCACATCCGCCTGGCGAGGATGCCCATCAGGGCCACTGCCATGTGGTCCATGGCTTCTGCCTGCGCGCTTCATCACAGAATCACCCTCTCTCCCTCAGCCTTGCCCATTCCGTACTGGTGGCACAAACCCTGGATCTCTGTGGCGGTCAGGGTTTTCTGTATGGAGATGTCCTGGTTTCTCCCTGTTTGAGAAAAGACCGTTACCTCACTTACCAGACCCTTCTGATCTGAACCAGCCCGGTGTTCTCCTCTCCGCATCGCGGGGAAGCAACAGTCAATTCCATACAATCCAGTGATCCAACGGTGAATCAGCACCGGCTCACTTGATTTCACCCGGCAGCAGGCGGCCGCTCCATTCAATGCGGTGCATTGCTGCTGTCAGGTGGACCAACTCAAATGATTCAGGAAACAAAGGATGACCACCAAATATTATCGGATTCATACTGAGGGATGGGCAGGCTCCATTTCCCGCCGCCGCTTTTTTCTGGCAGCCCTTTTTGTGGCGTTTCTCGCTCTTGCCGGGCCGCTGGGCGGATGGCTTGATTCACACTTTCTCTCATGGCAGTTCCCTGCTTCCCGCATTGAGGCGGCGTATGCGCATGAAGGCCATGATCACAGCCACGATGAAGACGGCCATGCTCACGATGCAGATGCAGAGGCCGCGGAAGCCGGCCATGTCCATTCCCCTTCCGAAACTCAACAGCCGGGGACGGATGCTGCACACGACCATGACGTCCATTCCCACGATCACAGCCATGCAGGTGAAGAAGCTCATGACCACGGCCATGAGAATGAGGCAGGTCATGACCATGACCATCCGCCCTCAGGTTCTAAGCCAGAAGAGCACGACCATGATCATGAGGAGGGTGTTGTAGAAGTTCCGGCACATCTTGTGTCCGCCCTGGGGATTAAAACTGAATCCGTGCAGAAACAGGATCTCGTGCAGACCCTGGACCTCTATGGGTGGATTCGCCCCCGTCCGCAGGATCGGACTGACATCCATTCACCCCTGGAAGGGACAGTCGAGGCCATCCATGCCTGGCCGGGGGACTTCGTCAAGAGTGGATCACCGGTCCTGGAGCTGAGCATTCCTGGCTGGTTCGACTGGCAGAAAGATGTGCTGCACCTCGCTCATACTCGGGAGCGTGTCACCGACTTGCGGGGTTATGGTGTCCGTGAAGGCCATGCGGAAATTGTTCAGCTGCTTGGAGAAATCCAGGTGGCCCATGCCGATTCACAGCGGCTTGAAAAGCAGCATGCATTGCTTTCAGAAGCTGGCTCGCAGGCAGTTTCCCGCAAGGAACTTGAAACAAACCTGGGCAGCCTCAATCTCGCTCGCATCACCCTCCATGCGAAAGAATCTCTGGCTCGCAGTTATGGCATTCCTGAGGCGGTTCTTGAATCCATCAAAGCGGGCGGCTCTATCGAGGATATTTCACCCGAAGTCATCCCGCCGAAAACCAGGACTTCCATACGGGAGGCGGACTTCGACCTCGAGGAGGCTTTTCACTACTGCCGCCTGGCCGAAGCCAAGCTGCTTTCGGTCGGCTTCCCGGTGGAAAAACTGGAACTTCTCAGGAAAGGCGATCTGAGAGGGATTGCACAGACACTGGTCGTCAGCAGCCCGGCCGATGGCCTGGTCTCCCGTTTGAATGTCACTGTCAAGATGGCGGTTTCTCCCGAAAAAGACCTGATCGAGATCATAGACTACCATACGGTCCTGATTGAAACTGAGGTTCCTGAGGTGGATATCCAGCGTGTCCTGAATCGATATGGCGATCAGGTTGCAGTCCGGTTCCCCGGCCTTCCGGATGTTTCTTCCGAAGCTCGAGTGCTGTATTTCGATACCTCGGTTCATCCCGATATCCGCAAAGCGCATCTGGTGCTGGAGCTCGACAACCTCCCCGGCCTGCTGTTGCGCGACCAGATGGCTGCCAGTGTGGGGGTGCCTTTGGCTGTGCGTGAGAATGCCTTGAGTGTTCCACGAAAAAGCATTCTGACCGATGGATTCGAGAAGATCGTCTTTGTTGAAGAACATGGCCATTTCCATCGCACTCCTATCACGACCGGAATTGCAAACCTGGACCGGACCGAAGTTCTTTCCGGCCTCGAGAATGGCAGCCGTGTGGTCACAGATGGGGCCAGAGTCCTTTTCCTGGCCTTGAAAGCACCCAAGGGGATGGGTGACCCCCATGCCGGGCACAGCCATTAAGGAGCGAATGCAATGTTAAAAAAACTGGTCGCAGCCGCTCTGAATTTTCGCATCTATTTGATTATCGGGGCTTTGATCCTCTCTGGGTATGGCCTCATTACCGCCCACAAACTGCCGATCGATGTCTTCCCTGATATGAACCGCCCCAATGTCACGATCCTCTCCGAGGTCCATGGTTATGCCCCCGAGGAAATCGAAAAGCTGGTGACCTTTCACATCGAATCCGCCATGAATGGCGCTCCTGGAGTTGTCCGGGTCCGCTCGATTTCATCGGTGGGGCTGTCCATGGTGATGGTTGAATTTGATTGGGGGCTGGATGTTTACAAGTGCCGCCAGATTGTTCAGGAGAGGCTTCAGATGGCCCAGGAAAAACTTCCTGAAAGCATCACGCCCACCCTGGCTCCGGCTTCCTCTGTTACCGGTGAGATCATTCGCATCGCATTAACCTCGGATGGAAAAGTCACTCCGGTCGAACTCCGATCCTTTGCGGATTGGGAGATTCGCCCCAGATTGCTGACTGTCCAGGGGGTTGCGCAGGTCTTCACCATCGGTGGCGAGGCGCGTGAATACCAGATCCTTGTCGATTCAGCCGCCATGGCCAGGTATTCCGTGTCGATCAATGACCTCGAAGAAACCCTCCGTGGAGCCACTTTGAACACTCCCGGCGGATTCATCTTCCGTGAGGGAACCGAATTGCTCATCCGCAACATCGGGCGTCCGGAGCAGATTGCAGAAATCAAAGACCTGGTCATCAAGACCGGGGGGCATGGTTCTGTGCGCCTGAATGACATTGCCGATATTGTGGAAGGGAAAAAGATCCCGCGTGGGACTGCCGGGCTGAACGAGCAGGATGCGGTCATTATCAACGTCCTCAAACAACCCGAGGCCAACACCCTGGTTTTGACTCAAAAACTCGATGAGGAAATTCAGGCGATCAAAAAGTCTCTCCCCAAAGGCATGACACTGAATGACCAGGTGTATCGCCAGGCGCGTTTCATCGAGGTGGCTGTCCATAATGTGATTGAAGCGGTCCGGGATGGATCGATCCTCGTGATCATTATCATTCTGGTCTTCCTGATGAACCTGCGGATGTCATTCATCATTCTGACTTCGATCCCGCTTTCCGTGATCAGCACCCTGATTGTCTTCAGCTGGTTCGGATTGAGTGTGAATACCATGACGCTGGGGGGGATTGCTGTTGCGGTCGGCGAGCTGGTGGACAGCGCGATTGTCGGCGCCGAGAACATCTATCGCCGGCTGAGGGAAAATTCCAGCAGGCCGCCGGAGGAACAGAAACCCCTCTTCAATCTGCTGTCGGATGCGACTGCGGAGGTCTTCGGCGGCATTGTGCTGGGGACCCTGATCGCCCTGCTGGTGGTTTTTCCCCTGTTTGCGCTGCCAGGCATTGTCGGAAAAATTTTCAGCCCGATCGGGATTGCCTATCTGGTTTCCAATTTTACCTCGATGCTTGTTTCCATCACCGTCACTCCGGTTTTGTGCTCCTATTTTCTCAAAGGCCGCCTGCCGGAGTATGGCCGGGATGGCTTTGTGGTTCGCGGACTGAAGCGCATGATTGAGCCGGTGGTGCTCAGTTCGGTCCGCTTTCCTCTGGTTGTTCTCCTTGTGGGTGGATTGCTGGCCGGCTGGGCGCTCTGGAAAGCGACACGTGTGGGACTGGATCTTCTGCCTGAATTCAATGAGGGTTCGGTTTTTGTGATCGTGATGTCCCCGCCGGGAACCGACTTGGCCACCTCTTCACGGCTTGCCAAGGCAACTGCAGTCGCCATGCAGTCGGTTCCGGAAATTGCCGAGAGCGTGACCGGCCATCGATCCGGGAGGTCTGAAGGGGATGAGCATGCCCATGCCATCAGCCAGTCGGATGTCGAAACCGAGATCGTCACCCCCGAAGGGAAGAAACCCAGGACACTGGATGAAATACAGGATGATGTCCGAGCTGCGATCGGCCGAGTCCCCGGGGCGATTACCGAACTCTCTCAGCCGATCTCCCACCTGATCAGCCACCTGATCGGCGGGGCGAGATCCGAAGTCATCGTCAAAATCTATGGCCCCGACCTCGATGTTCTGCAGCAGATCGGAAACAGGTTTCATGAAACTATCCGGACTGTGCGCGGAGTCGTCGATGACTATGTCGAGCAGCAGATGCTTATTCCGCAAATCCGGATTGTTCCGAATTACCTCGAACTGTCGAGGTATGGCCTCCACAAAGGGGATGTTCTCAAAGCCTTGGAAATCGTCCTTCAAGGTGAAGTGCTCTCCCAGGTTCAATCCGGGGAAAGGTATTTCGACCTGACTCTCAGAGGCGGCGACTCGCTGCGGGAGACGGAAGAAAGCATCAGCAATTACCTTCTCACCACCCCCTCGGGTTCGCAGATTCCACTCAAAGCGGTTGCGGATATTGTCGAGGATGTCGGCCCGAATGTGATCAACCATGAAAATGCACGGCGCAGGCTGTATGTGCTCTGTAATGTTTCTGGGAGGGATCTCGGCAGCACGGTCGAGGAGATCACCTCGAAGCTCAGCCAGGAAAAACTCCCCGAAGGGTACAGCTGGGTGATGGGTGGGCAGTATGAACAGCTTCTTGAATCCGGCAGGGTGATGACCCTCCTGTTCCTGATCACACTGCTGCTCATGTTCGCTGTTCTGGCAGCAGAGTTCCGCTCGATGCCCCTGGCGGTTATCATCATGCTCAACATCCCTCAGGCGGTGATCGGTGCGGTCATTGCATTGATAGTGACCCGCACCAGCCTGAATATGGGGGCTGTGGTTGGATTTGTGGCCTTATCCGGGATCGCCGCGCGAAATGGGATCCTCCTGATTTCCCACTGGGTCACACTGATCGGTGAAGAAGGCCATCCTTTCAGCGCGGAGACGCTCCTTCTGGGTTGCAAGGAAAGATTGACACCTGTTTTGATGACCGCCCTCACGACCACTCTGGGATTGATTCCGCTTGTTCTCGCCAAAGGACAGACTGGAAAAGAGATCCTGTATCCGGTGGCAGTTGTGATTTTTGGCGGACTGATATCATCCACCCTGCTCGATTTTACAGTCACTCCGGCAGCCGCCAGGCTGTATGGGCGCAAAGGTATTTTGCGCCTGGCAGGCAAAGAAGAAGCCTGAGCCGGGTTGCTCCACGGAAGTGCGGGGGAGTTGGATCGAACTCTCCCGCACCTGGCAGGGTTCACTCAGAGCCGCTTCCTGGAGAGGAAGCTGATCGAATGCAGGGGGCTTTTGACAGAACTTCAACGGGGCGGCTGCAGATATTCCTTCAGCAGGTGCTGAACAAGGGGAGCGGCCTGCTGGAGCCAGGCCGGCCACTGCTCAATGCCGCTCTGTTTCCAGATGGTTCGCGCCAGCGCCAGCGATTCATGGTAATCCCCGAGTTCTTCCAGATCATACAGGTTGACCAGTGTCGCCATGGCGCGCGCCAGTTCCAGAAGTGGCACAGTAGGGGAACTCTCCTCGATTTCAGCCACCGCCTGATCCAGGCGGTCGCGCTTTTCCTCGGAATCGATAATGTCATGGCAGTGCAATCGATGTGAGGTTTCCGGCAGCCTGCCTGGAAAGTTCCAGCCGGCCATTTCCTCCATCAAAGTGCGAATCGCACCGGCACCCAGCTCGAACTGCGCCTCCAGCAGCGCACAACACCTCTTCCAGGAGGCTTCGATTGACCCTTCCCAGAGCATGTAGCCAACAGTCGCTGGCGCAAACCCGAACCTTTCCAGGTGGGATTGCGCCGGGACACAGCACAGGGATGCAGCGATCCCGTTATAGCCCGCTTCGATCGCATGTGAAACCCGTCGGCACTGGTTGAGGCACAGCAGAGGATCGAGCACCCCGGCCATCTGCGAATCCCAGCCCGAATTGAGAAACAGCAGCGATTGGCCGCGAAGCGGGGGCGGCAAAGGCCGGTCGATTTCCGAATGGAGTGGAAGCGAATCATCGACCGCTGAAAACAAAACCCGTGGGCAATGTCCAGCGGAGATGGGAACACCCAGGCGGGTTTCGAGGGTGATGCTGGTGTCCTGAAGGAGGATTTTTTCGAGGAAACCGGCAAGAACTTTTTCCCCGGGTCCTGTCGGCCAGACAGAAAACCGGACATTGGGGTTGCCAATGTCGCGCCACACCTGAAGCAGGGCCTCCTGCAGCTTGCGGATCTGAACCGGCGAAAATGAGGTCCAGTCCTCATTGGGTGGCTGCCCGAGCACCTCCTGCAGCCAGGGGAGGCAATATCCACCGACAATCAGATCGATATCGAGATCGGCCACCAAGGCCAGGCTCTCATCCGGGAACTGGCCTTCCGGATCTGCAAACCGGGAGGGGTTGCTCGGAAAAAGTGTGTTGTAACGATGATGCGCGAGCCAGCGGATCATCTCCGGAGTGATCTCCACCTGCTCGCAATAAAAAGCGCGAAGTTGAATTGCGGGGGTGTGCACGAAGCTCCCCACTGGAAAAGTCCAGGAAGTTGCGGCCGGTTCAAGGGTCATCTGTGGAGTTGGCCAGCTCCATCCCATCTGTTCCATCAGGTTCCAGACTGCATAAAACAGGCCTCGGCGTGTGCCGCTCTGAAGGCCGATCCCATTCAGGGCAGTAGCCTGAACGAACTCATCCCCTTCGAGTTTCTTGCCGGCGGATAGGGCCTCCTGGCCTGTGGATGTGGCCTGCAGATGGATCTCAAAAGGGCCGAGATCCGGATCGATTCGGACTTCTGAGCCGATTCCGACGGATTGGAGACTGGCTCTCAATTCTCCGGCTGGGGACCCCGCGGAGACATGGGAGCGCTCAGAGACTGTGATGAGGAGAGTGTCACCCCTGCCAAAAACCAATTCCAGCATAGGCCCATTGTAGGAAACCGCGCTTTTTCTGTCGACTGTCACTGTGCCTTCGGCCCCAATTGATTCGCCCCCGGTTCTGAGGGAAGCTTCTCATTCAATTGCAGTCAACAGACTGCGGAGGGGCTGGAGCCTGTCGGCTCCTTTATTTCATCTGGATTGAGGTTCTAGAACCATGTCGAAAACTCTCAAGGTTGGTGTGATCGGTGTAGGGGGCATTGCCCATACCCATTTCCCGGGATGGCAGGAAAGCCCGCATACTGAGATTGTGGCTCTATCCGATGTCTCGGCGGAAGCGCTCAAATCTGCCGGTGAGAAAACCGGCGCCACAAAACTGTTCGAAAAAGGGGAAGATCTGATCGCCTGCAAAGAGATCGATGTGGTCGATATCTGCACACCGAACATGTACCACACACCATTGACAGTCGCTGCGCTGGAGGCGGGAAAGCATGTCATCTGCGAAAAACCCCTGGCGCCACAGCCCGATGACATCCGTAAAATGATCGCGGCGCGGGATAAAAGCGGAAAGATGCTGATGACCGCCCAGCATTTCCGCTTCGAAGGCAGCTCGAAAGCCCTCAAAGCGGAAGTCGACAAAGGGGTTCTCGGGAATGTCTACCATGCGCGCTGCTGGATGCTCAGGCGTTCCGGCGCACCCACACGGCCCGGCTTTATCCAGAAGAAACACAGCGGGGGCGGACCCTGCATCGATATCGGTGTCCACATCCTCGACCTGACCCTGTGGATGATGGGCCAGCCCAAACCGGTGACTGTCACCGGTGTGACCCAGGACAAACTGCGCCGGCTCCCGGGCGCATTCAGCAACTGGGGCGGCCCGATTCCGGCGGACTGGGATGTCGAGGAATTCGCTTCGGCGTTTGTACGGTTCGAGAATGGCGCGACCCTGGTTCTCGAGGTTTCATGGCTGCTCAACCACCCCAAAACCCATGGTGAGGACATGCAGATGTGGCTCTATGGAGACAAGGGCGGGGCACACTGGCCGCAGAATGTGATTCTGACAACCGATAATGCCACATGCCAGCACTTTGACACTCAGCTGCAGAATGCTGAATCCGGCGAGCCTCATGCCAAAGAGTGCATGGCATTCGCCGAAGCGATCATCAAGGGCGAACCTTCTCCGGTTCCTGCTGAACAGTCACTGGATGTGATCGCGATTCTGGATGCGCTTTACAAAAGCGCGCAGGCCGGCAGGGAAGTCTGCCTCAAATAAGTCCCTCAAAAAAATAAATCCCCCCATCGCCGGCCAGGCTGGTGGGGGGATTCGATTCCTTCGATCGGCTGAGTGGCTTCTGATTCCTCTATTCGTCGGAGGAGGTGCTGCCTTCTTCCTTGCCGCCCTTTTTGGCCGGTTCGGCGATGCGGCCAAACTCGAGGCGCTGCCCGGCCTTCATTTCGAATTCCAGTATCCGCCCTTTTTTGTTGGTCAGTGTCCGCGAATCGACTTTGGATTTGAGGCGGATCTTGTATGTCAGCCTTTGCTGGTCGAAGGGGGAATACAGGCGAAGAATCCCTGTCCGGGTGGCTTCAATCAGCAGCCCATCGACTTTGCCATCCTCCATGGTGGCGGCTACCAGGTGCCCTCCAGGTGTGCGCCATCCCCAGAACTGAGCATTCGAATTCTTTCCCAGCCCGGGAAATATGCGCAATACCCCCTGGTTCCATTGCATGAACATCTCGCACACCGCTGCGGAAAATCCAAGATTGGCATCCACCTGGAAAATATCACTCGCCTTGTCCGAGTCTTTCGGGTGGTGGCTGTTCAATCCATTCGGCCGTGTGAAGCGCTGGATGAATTCCTCGAGGCATTGGATGGCACGGGGAAAAACACCCAGGCGGGAATAAATGGCCGACAGCCAGATCCAGGTGAATCCTCCAAATTTGTCGAAGCCCGCCTCTTCAGTCCCCTTGAGGGTATCGAGAGCGGTCTGCAGGTCAGTCTTGCTGGAACTCAGGGAAACTTCTCCCAGTGGGTAGATCGCCATCAGCTTTGACAGATACCGGTGGGATTCCTTCCAGTCGATGTTCTTGCCATCCAGCCAACGGCCATTCTGGCAGGGATAATCCGGAAGATGATCGAGGATATACTGCCAGCGCTCCAGGCGGCGTGGGTCTTCACGTATCTCCGAGTGTCTCGAGATATCAATCAACTTGCGGAACAAGGCACGGAACAGGGCGATGTCGATTGTCGGATTCTCCACCCAGGCCTGTGGGGTGCCTTTCCCGAGGTTGGGGCAGAAAGAGGGATAGACCTCCAGTTTTTCGATGCCATTCTGAAACAGCCAGTTTTCCAGAAATTCGGCACACTCCAGAGCAAAGTTGTAGCCAATGGTGGTCAGATAGATCGAGTCGCTGGTATGCTCCCAGAACCGGAGGAAATCATAAGCGACCCAGGCGGTTCCTCCCGGCCACAGCTTGGCGGGCAGCCAGGTGGAAATTTCCTGCCCGCGCGGCCCCATGCACAATGGAACTTTAATCCCTCCCCATCCCCAGTGGCGGGCGGTATCTGTCCTCATCTGATCACGAAGCTCCAGAGCGAATAAGCGCACAAATGGCTCCACCATATCCAGGCGATTTGTGCAGAATGCCCCCCAGCTGTTCATCTGCAGGTGCAGGTCGGTCCGGTACCCCCCATGCCAGGGAGCGAAGGCATGGCCATTCCATAACCCCTGCAGGCCTGCCGCCTGTTTCCCGACAGCCGAGCAGGCTCCCAGCAGGTACTGGCTCAGGTACCAGTGTCTCTCGATTTCCGGCTTTTCAGCCCAGCTGAAGCCCGAACGGAACCAGTATTTCTCCATCGCCTGCTGGTTTCGGCGGATCGCGCCACGATACCTCTGGGGTTTTTCGACATTCAAAGTGGCTCGAACACGGTCTTCCGGCGAGGCGGTTGTCTCCGAACAGGCCACCACCACCCGCAGCTCCAGGGAGGTGTCATCGATATCATCGAAAATGATTGAAGTTTCAGAGGAATCCTGGCTCGCCAGCCGGGAAGGAATGTCACTTTCCAGCCCGATGACATAAGTCAGGTTATCTGGAAAGGTGCATTGCAGCTGCAGCAAGGTTCCTCGATGCCGGAATATCGGATCCGGCAGGTGCTGCACATGATCTTTCAGCAGACGGGCACGCAGGCTTCTCAGGGGGCGTTCCGATTCAATCCGGATGCGCAATACATTCTGATCCGCCGCCAGAAAGGTCTGCACCACATAATGGGTCAATTTCAATGGGCTGCATAAAAAATCGGAATCAAATTCGGTGGTAACCTCGCCTGTCAGCATTGAAAAAGTCTGCTGGAAATTACGGAAAGTGCATTCTCCGATCGGCTCCAGAGCCAGCCAGGCAGCCGGCTGCAGGGAAGGGTAATGCCGGGGAAGCAGGTTCCTCCCCCTTTCTTCTACTTTATTGAGTGATTTCCAGTCCTGCTCCTGCACCCATGTGGCAATCTGCCGAAAAGGGACAGGAGGGAGATTGGAATCGTTTCCCGGTGCGCGATGATCCCAGATATCCCCTTTGTTCAATAACCAGGTCAAACGATTCGGGGTGCCATAAAACATCGCCGCCATATCGCCATTCCCGAGCGGGATTCCATCCATCCATGTGAGCCGTGGCTCGTGATTCACCCAGTCATGTCGTGCGATGACTTCGCGTGGATCCTGGATTTTGGAGAGTTTCTTCCAGTCCAGGCTGCGTGTTGCAGTTCGATAGTCCAGATTCAATGCAGGCATGCCAACTTCCTCATTCCCAGTGGAACACTCGGGAAATTTTCCCGTCCAGCTTAAACAGACAATAGCCTGATACTATACTACTCTTTGAGTTACGTGTCAAAAATTGAGGAAATACTTTAGAGTTATTGGCGTAACATATTATCACAGAGGGTGTTGAACAATAATTTTTTTGACCACCTCCCCGCCTCCTGATGGAGAAAACCGTTTTTTTTTCCATTTCAGACGGCTGTTTTTTGAACCAGTTTGCATATCGGACCCTCTCAATGCAGACCGAAAAGGTTCCTCTTTTTCACTTTCAGGGGAACATGGTTTTCTTGTAATACATGATGAATGAGGCATCCAGCCATGGGAGAAAAAGCAATGCGGATCACCTTCTTTTCATTCCTTCTGGCAACAGTTTCTTCGGGCGCGGTCGATTTTGCTTCGGTGCAGCAGATCGGCGAATGGCTCCACCACCCGGTTCTGGGGGATCCCTCCTTTGATTCTTTTCAACGGCTTCCCGGAAATCCGGTATATCGTGGAACTCCCCCTTTCGAATGGCCGGTCAATGGCTTCCTCTTCGAGGATCCGGTCAGTCAGGATTGGTTTCTCTATATCGGCTTATATGCCAAAGGGTATGCCATGGGGCCGGGCCGGGGGATGGATTGTGTGGTTTACCGGTCGAACGACCGGGGCGGTACCTGGGAGAAGGCTGGCCCGGTCTTCCCGGAAGCTCCTTTCCGTTTTCAGGGAGCCTCCTCGAATGTCGGATATGCCCCCGATGTTTCTGTAGTTTTCGATGGAGGGCGTTATCACATGATTTATGACTGGGCCAGTGAGGATTCCACCTGGGAAACCATGACAGTGCCCAAAGGGGGAGCGGATAATGGCATTGGTTATGCCTGGTCGGAAAAACCTGAAGGCCCCTATATTCGAACTCCCATCCCCATCTATTCCAATGCTTCTCAAGTGCTTCGGCTGGGGAAATATCGACGCGCCTATGCGGCTACACTCATCCGGCGCACCCAGGACTGGATGGTTCTGGCGATGATGGATTCCGGCCCTTCTTTCAGCTGGGCGCTTTTCGGGATGACTTCCGATAAACCGGAAGGGCCTTATTCTGAGCCGACAGCCCTGCTGTGTGTCGAGAGCACTCGATATCATCCTCCCCTGCTGGAATTTTTCCCCGCTTTCACACATGAAGGCTGGATCTATGCCCCCGCCACCTCGGTGGCTGCCAATCGGAATTTCCAGGCCATTTTTCGCGCTCCTCTCGACCAGGCGCATCACTCTGAAGCCTGGGAAATCCACCAGGCGGGTTCGGTCTGGCACTCCGAGCCAGTCGAAAATGAATATTCCGGAATCTGGGGGCAGACCTTTTCCGGCTCAGTGGGAAATGACGGGCAGTTCACAGTTATGTTTCCCAGCCGGGATCCGCAGGGCATGGGCACCATCAACCTGGCTAAGCGTCCATGGGCCCAGCCCCTGCGTGGCCAGGGGTTTATCCTGAGCGGGCACAAAGGGCCGAGCCTCTCTCTCCTGCGGCAGGCGCATTCCTCCTTTGCCCTCGAAGTGGAAATGACCCTGCATGGAAAAGCGACCCTGGTCTGGGATTATCAGGGATTTCTCGGGCCTGATGCCGCAGCCGCGGATTCGGTTCCTCACCCGCTGTCTCTGTCTGCTTTCAGCGGCCTGGTGCTCTCATCGACCGGCTGGAAATTGATCGAAGTCCCGGATCCCCTCCACACGAAGGTGATAGCAGAGGGTCCATCCGGGAAAAATCCACTGTTGAAGTTCCGCCTGGAAATCGATGCCAGTGGGAATCTTGCCTTTTCCGGTGAGAATGGAGCCGGCTGGAAAGGTCCTGTCACAGTTCCCGCGGGCCGCATCGGATGGCTGGTCGACAAAAACAGCCACCTCGAAGTCCACCATTTCAATCTTTCAGGAGCCACCTGCTCCAGGCCGATACGCTATCTTCCCCTCGAGGGAGTTCTGGGTGCCGGTGCGGCCAATAAGGAATGGCAGGAATCCCCGGATGCATCCTTTGCCAGTGGAGCGGGCATGATTTCACTCACTCCTCAGTCCAAAGCGAAATGGAATGTGTCTGGCAAGGCATTCACCCTGATGGCTCCACGCGGTCCTGAATATGGAACCGCCGAGGTTTTTCTGGATGGAACACCTCAGGGAGAGGTTGCTTTCCATGCCAATGAAAAATCCTCATCGGGTCCAGTCCTTCACCTGGAAGCCAGCCTTCCTGGACCTCATGCTGTCCTGATTCGTGTGAAGGAAGGCAGGATCCCGTTGGACTGCCTCGAAGTGGACTGGTGACCTGGGCTTGATCCCAGGTGGATCAGTACAGCCTCCAGTCTGTGACCGAAACATTCTGCCTTCGGACTCTGATCGCCAGGTCTCTCTGAAAGTCGGGAAGGGCGATTCTCAACCCCTGTCCCGCGCTGGCGCTGGCGGACTGGCTCCCCTGAAAATTTCCGGTCCATGGATCGAAAAAGTCGATTTCGTATTGATCATCCAGAAGGGAAGGCAGTGTCACCTCGACCCCGCTGAGGGTCCGCTCTGGGGAAAAGTTTCCGGGGCCGGCACCGGAACCGAATGTATTCAATTTGTCACGCACCCATAACCTTGCCGCCTGGCTGGAGGCGGCCCCGAAAGCGATGATTGTGGATGGAATCGAAAGGCTCAAAGGCAGAAACTCCGGATCCTCGATGTCCTCCCCTTCGAAGAATATTTTGATGGGAGGGTAATGAATGCCATGGAGCGGGAAATTGGGCGCATTCCGGTTGCGGCTGGCATCCGGCTCGAGGTAACAGCCCCACCACCAGATGGCCGCCATGGAGTTTGTCATGGCTGTGGCCCACAGGGAGTTATGCAGATGAGTTCCCTGCAGCATGTGGTCTCTTTCCGCGGTGGTTCCAGAAAAAGCGCCTGGATTGAAATTGCATTCCTCCGCCCCGGCTGCGCCGATTCCGAATTCAGCGGCGTAAGCAGGTTTTCCAAATGAAGTTTGGAGGCTGCGAATCCGGGCATTGAGATGAATATCCCGTTCTGAAGCAGGCGCGGAATAATCATGAATCTGAGTCAGATCGATATCCGGTAGCTCCCAGATCCCCTGGAATCCGCTCTCATCGCTGCTGGTGGTGACCAGATGCTGAAAGGGATCGAGGGTTTTGATCCAGGAAGCCATCACCTGATGCCAGCTGGCAATGGCGCTGCGCATCGATTGGCTGTTGAACCAGTTCATTCCATTGCGGCCGGTGAACTGGACCTCATTGAAAAGCTCCCAGGCCGAAAGGTTGGTGTAAGCCCCATAGCGCGCCACAATATACCGGAGCCGCCGCTGGTGCATTTCGATTGCAGAGGCACTGGTGAAGAATTGCTCGGGATTGCCCGAGGGAACCATGCCGCCATTCGTGGAGTTATACGGGTTTTCATTCCAGCGTGCATTCACCCAGCTGCTGAACTGCCCATGATCGTTGATCACCAGCTGAACTGTGATTCCCAGGCTCTCGGCGATCTCGATGATCTTCTCGATCCGGCAGGCGGCCTTGAGCGAATACACCCCCACTCCTCCATAAAAACCCGACCAGTGTGAGGCGGACCATTCAATGGCGCTTCGCTCGAAGTCGGTCATCCAGATCCGGGTCCAGTTTCCGCCAGCTGCCTGAAGCGACTGAAGCAGGCGTGTGTAATAGGCGGTCCCATTCAGGTTGGGCGGGTTTCCATCACCAAAGGCGATGTTGTGCCCGATCGGGAAAAAGGTTCCCCCCTGTTCATATTCCAGAAGATATGGGTGGGAGGTGTGGAGGCGGATGAAGCCCTTCCTTTCCGAGGGAGTGACTGTAAAAGAGGCTGTCGCGCTCCAGACCTCTCCGGACTGGTCTCGTGCATGGAGCCGCCAGGTGTGCAGGCCGGTTTCGGATGGAGCGAACCGGACTTTCCAGTAAGGCGAACCCACCGGGGTGTAGTTCTCGAAGGAGGGGTTGGTGATTGTAAAATCCTGTGTGTAGAACCCCGGCACATGTGCAGTCTTTCCGGAGGGGGTCTGAATCTCCGCGCTGATGTCGATGATATCCGGGTTGAATGGGCTGGCCCCTTCAAAGACACGGTTCACTCCGAATGAGACCTCAAATCGTGCGTAACGTTCGATGGTTTCTCCTGATGGCTGGATGTTTTCAATCTGGAGTGGGGGGAGATCCTCTTTCTCCTGCAATGAATCGATCTGGACCTTGGCAGTGGAATTGGCCTGGTTGGAAAGCTGAATTCCGATGGCGCGCACCTGGCTGGATTGGGGTTCATCGGGCATGGTGAAGATCACCTCCTTCAGACTGTTATCTTCTGGAATGGCCTGAGTGTCTCCCCAGGAGCGCTGCAGGTTTTCAGTGGTTTCGATGAATGGGCGCACCAGGAGCCTACGGTTCGAAGCCAGATGGAAAGCCAGCTGGGTGATGCCTTCCAGCGAAAAATCCTCCCGGCTGATGTCGGTGGATATCACACTCGTGGTTCCCGCGGGAAGATTCACCACCAGCACCCCATCGCCATCTCCCAGCGAAGAGGCTTGCCTCTCGAGTCCATTGCCGGGCGGAGGAGCTTCCAGGGGCAGGCTGTTCCCGGCCAGCGAGCCGCTTCGGAGGATCCAGTATTCAGTCCCGAATGGATGGGGCAGGGAGAACCGGCTTGGAAGGGGAGCTCCGATCACACCCGCACGGTTGACTCGAACATCTGTGTTCTGCCCGGAATTGTATACTCGAATTCCAAAGGCCTGGATGGCTGATTTGTCGGTGTTGTTGATCTCCAGCGATGCCACAACCCGGGTGGGTTGGCCGGCCGGGACAGCGACAGCCGATCCCTGGTTGAAATTGTAGGAAGGCCCGCTCTGGTGGAAAACCTGCACTGTCACTGCATGAGAGGCGGTGAGCTCGACAAATACTGTGTTCCAGCGTGAGAGGTTTCTCGAACTGAATCCGGTCGAAACCGCTGTGTCCCGGGAGGATTTCAATGTGAATGCGAGGTCGCCATTCGAAGCGGAAAGCCCGGTGCCATTCTGTCCGCCGGTGTGGCCTTCGATGGCATCCCCATTGAAATTGGTAATCCAGCCTTCGGTGCTGCTCAGAAATTCATGAATATCAGCAGTGGCTTCGCCGTGGCACCCCGCCAGCGGAACACACAGCAGCATCCCGATCAGAAAAAAATGCCGGATGGTTATCATAATTGCAGAAAGTTTATCAAAAATCCGGAGAGAAGGGGCGGCGGCAAGGCCCACTCCCCCCTTTCCTTGGAAAAGGGGGAGTGGAAGGGTTTGAATTAATAAAGCGACCAATTCTGAACATCGGTGGGTTGGTCGTTATGTCCGCGTATGTGGTCCACCTGGATGGTCAAGTCAGTGGGATGGCCGTAAAAGTTGATTCCAATTCTTTCCACATTATCCACAAAATTCAAGCCAGTCAGTTCTCCGGTGAGCTTGTGCCACTGCCCATCGGCCGGGAGGTTGACCGGCTGCCCGCCCAGGTTCTGATAATTGTATCCACCCGATTGAATGAACAGGGCTGCCCCGATTGATTCTCCATCGGGACCGGTGGCACGGCACATCCAGTCGATAAACTGGTAATTGCTGATGTCGGTTGGACGGCTGTAGTAGTCATTCGGGACTTCGCTGAATTTTCCCGCTCCATTGCCAATCGAAAGAGCACCGCCGATTCCATTTCCTCCGGAGGTGATGCCTCCCAGAGACACAAATTCGAGCGCTCCATCCACACCTGCAGCGGGATTGATGCTCAAACCGGCCTGAGACTGGACATTCCCGTTCCCCTGAATCGCATCACCATTGAAATTGACAAACACGGATTGAAAACCATTATCCGGGCTTTGCGGGGTGAATCGGGCAATGTAGCGTTCGGTCAGCGATGGCCCGAGGGACCGGACTTCCTCCAGGGACCACTGGGCCTGTGCGGTGTGGGCGCGAATATTGATCCCCCAGGATGTCACCCAGGCGATTTCGGTTGGAAGCAGCACCGATAATGGGACTGTAATGCTCTGCGGCACACCTGAAACGAACTGCACATCATGCCCGATCAGCGCGGAGGATCCTTTATAGGTGTATCCGACACCGCACTGCATGAAAAATTCGACATTGATGGTCGGGTCATCGCCGGTGTACATCACATTGACAAACTCCACTGCTGACAGCCCGGTCAGGTCCACGCCTCCCGCTTGGGGCTGAAAGATGGCGTTGAGGTTGTTGAAATTATCGCGAATGGCTCCACCGCTTCCATCTGTTTCCCAGGTCAGGCGGCCATTTTCATCGTAATTGATATTCAGGATGGTGCCGAATCCCTGTTCCCAGCCTTCATCTGTCCCATCGAAGGTGTTGAGAACATGGGGGGACTGGGCCAGAGCACTTCCCACCCACAGCACCAGTGCCAGGCTTAAAAAATGATTCAACCGCAGCATCATTTGCATTCCTCCTGTTTGTGCATCTTCCGGGCCGGAATCGCCGCACTCCGCAGGCTTTCCGATACGCAATTTACTAGACTCTCCAGGACCTGTCAACGAAAAAGAAATCATAATATTATGCTTTGATCTGGGACTGGCTGCTCTCCGAATCGTTCGGGATTCGATCCTGTGAATTCGGTTTTCTCTCGATAATGCCTTGCAGAGACTGTATTCCCGGGATTCCGGTTTCAGTTCAATTCAAGATTGATCTCCACAAAGGCTGGTGAATATACTATCCTGCCGAGTGTGGCAGCAGTATTTTGGCAACCAGCACAACAACCCTGGAAGGTGATACATGGCGGTGGACAGGATGATGATCGATTATTCTGAGCAGTTCAATCAACCTGTTTCGAAAGACAGCCCGGTGCCTCTCTATGCGCAGGTGCAGGAAATCCTGAGCAATTTCATCCTTGAAAAAGCCCTGCCGGAAGGAACGGAATTTCCCACTGAAGCTCAATTGTGCGATATCTTCCAGGTCAGCCGCATCACCACCAAACGTGCGCTGGATGAGCTGGTCCGCGAAGGAATGATCCGCCGTGTTAAAGGAGTGGGCAATTTTGTCGCTTCACCCACTGAAGAAGTCGAGGTCGAATCCCGCAACTATGGCCTGGTGGCCGACAGCTCTTTTGATCTGTTCTCGAACAACTTCTACTCCAAGGTTTTTCAGGGCATCTATGAAAGCGTGACGGATGAAGGCGGCAGCCTGGTATTCGCACTTTCGGATCGGAATGTCACCGACCGGAACCATTTCTCGGGGGTGATCCGTGCACGATCCATCTCGGCCTTGATCGCGCTTGGCTCCCTCCATGAGGACACCCTGGCCCTGCTCAGGGACCAGAAAATACCGACTGTCCTGGTGGATGATGACTGCCCCGGCTTCAACCGTGTGGTGACTGACAATGTCAATGGAGCCGAAGCCGCAGTCGGATACCTGGTCCGCCATGGCCATGAAAAAATCGGCCTGATGACCAGCGATAGAACCACCAGCTTCCGCCAGCGGACTCAGGGTTTTATCCGTGCCATGAAAAAAGCGGGCCTTTCCTGTGAACCCGAATGGATCAAATCGGTGGATGGGTTTGCCCTGGAGGCCGGTTTCCAGGAATTCCTGGAGGTCCTGTCCCTCCCTGAGGCTCTGCGCCCCACCGCTCTCTTTGCGGTCAATGACCACTATGCCATGAATGGAGTTCGTGCCGCCCAGCATCTCGGGCTTCAGGTTCCCCAGGATGTCTCCATCATGGGCTTTGATGATACCCCCTATGCCACCATGTCGAATCCCAACCTGACCACAGTCCGGGTCCAGATGCACCGTATGGGCGAACTGGCTGTTGCCACCCTGCGCCGGATGATGGAATCGCGCCGCTCCGAAGTGGAGTGCCTGATCCTGTCGACTGAGGTCATCCAGAGGGATTCGGTCGCTTCATGTGTTCCGGTTGAAACTCTGGTCTGACTCAAACCACGGATTGTCCGGTCCGGGTGATTGACAATCCTCCCCTCGAGAAGGAAATCTACTCTCCATGAAATTTGCCAAACCAAAGAAGTTATCCGAAATAGCCCAGAAGACCGGCGCGCAGCTCAATTCTCCCGAGGCGGGAGAGGTTCTGGTTTCAGGAATCAACACCGCCGATACAGCCGAAAGTGGCGATCTGGTCTGGGCGGAATCCAAAGAAGCGGTTGAAGGCCTGACAGGCAGCCCGGCCGCCGCAGCGATACTCCCTCCGGCTTCGAAAGGAATCGCATTTCCAGCCCTGGTTCACCCGCTGCCAAAATTGATCTTCGGAATGCTGATCGAAGAATTCATCCCGGTGGGTTTGGGAGATCCCTCGACAAGCCGCATCCATCCGGCCGCTGAAATCGATCCTCGCGCTGTGATCGGTGGAAATGTGACGATCGGGGCGCACACGAGGGTTCAGGCCGGTGCGGTGATCGGAAATGGATGTGAGATCGGAGAGAACTGCATGGTGGCATACAATGCGGTTCTGAACTGGGGCACACGCCTCGGAAATCGTGCCATCATCCATGCGAATGCGGTTCTCGGCACCGATGGCTTTGGTTATGTCCAGAAGCCGGTGGATGGGGATCCCACCACCTGGGAGAGCCTCAAGGTCCCTCATGCCGGCTGTGTGATTGTCGAGGATGATGTGGAAATCGGGGCCTGTGTGTGCATCGACCGGGGACTGCTCCAGCCGACAGTCATCGGGAAGGGAACCAAGATCGACAACCTGGTCCAGATCGGCCATAACTGCCGGATCGGACCTCACAACATCATTGTGGGGCAGGTCGGTTTTTCAGGCAGCATTACCACCGGCAAGAATGTGATTGCCGCCGGGCAGGCAGGTGTCGCAGACCATTCAGACATCGGGGATCGAGCCATACTCATGGCCGGAGTCAAACTGGCTGGAAAAATACCTGCTGACAGCAAGCTGATCGGGTACCCTCCGATGGAAAGAAGCCTGTTTTTCCGCTGGGCAACCACCCTTCAGGATATTGTCCTGGTCCCCAAAATTCTTCGTGCCGCCATTGAATCTGATAATTTCGATGCCTTCCGGCAGCGCCTTGCAGAGACCAAAATGCCGGAACGCTGGTTTCGGCTGCTGGGTGGCATGAAATAGCCTGCTGGCTGGCTGCTGCTGCAGCGCTCGAGGTTCCCAGATCCGCGTCATTCCCATGAAAATGGGAATCCACAGGAGGGGCGGAAAGCCCTCAGAATTTCGTGAAGATCCATCGGTGAGAGGTGAAACGGCTCTCGCCAACTTGGATTCCCGCTTCCGCGGGAAAGACGGTAGTGGGTTGTCTGCCGGTTGTTTGAGTCGCCAGCAGGTTAAATTCAACGGAGACCTCCTTCCGGGAAAATGGTTAGCGCAGGTGGACCTGCTGGCTGTCTTTTCTATGGTTTCGGAGATTGGGTTCCGGCACGATCCCGGAGCCTCTGAAGGGCATCGCGGTATTCGCCATTCCGGGGAGCAGCAGCCTGTGCCTGCTCGAACTGCTCGAGGGCTGCTTGAAGATTGCCTGCCAGTTCCAGATCCTTGCCATACAGAAAATGTGTTTGTGCCCTTTCGGGCTGGATGCGGGCTGATTCTGTCGGAGCCAGAACCAGGGATTCCTCGAAGTGCTGCAAGGCCTCTGCATAATCACCTGTTTGGCGTAAGGATATGGCCAGATTAAAGTGCAGAGGTGCATAGGGTGCTGCTTTCTGAATGCCCTCCCGAAACACCTCCAGAGACTCTGCCCACCTCCCCGCTTCCTGAAGCGCTGATCCGTAATCATTGTAGAGGTCGGCCTGCCCGGGCTTCTGCTCCAGGCAATCCTTGAACTGGGCGATGGCCTCCTCGATCTTCCCATCAGCCGCCAGCGCGATTGCCAGATTGCGATGCGCATTGGTGAATCCGGGATCGATCAGCACCGCTGTGCGCAGATGCTCAAGGGCTTTTGCACGATTCCCCATCTGTGCATGGGCATTTGCCAGCCCGAAATGAAAGCGTGCCTCCCCGGGCAGGATGCGGAGCCCCTCCTGGTAAGTCCCGACCGCCTCATCAAAACGCCGGGCCTGAAGCAGCGCCTGTCCGAGATGATCCCGTGGATAATAGGCATCGGGATTCAATAAAACATTGTGTGACCAGAAAGTGACATTGTCCTTGTAGATGCGGCACTGGTTCCAGGTCAATCCCAGCAGAATCACACACAGGAGTGTGATGCCGGCCTGCCCAGCCTTCTGGATCCGCAGCGGCGCATTTTTGAGATACCCCGCACCCAGCACAGCCGCTCCTGTGAGCGGCAGCGCAGAGGCCAGGTATTGAAAGTGGTCCGCGACAAATGAAAAGCGCTGGAATGAAAAAGGGATGAATCCCAGGGAGGGCAGCAGAATCACGATGAATCCAAAAATGACAAACCGCAGGCCTCGAACCAGGGGGCTATGGAACCAGCAGAGAGCACCCAGACAGCCGGCAAGGCCGGCCAGAGGGAGCCAGTCCAGCAGGTTGGAAGGGGCGATCGTCCAATGGGGATAAATCGGCATCAGCTGAAATGGCCAAACCAGTTTGAAGAGATAGAACCAGACCGCATGGGCCGCGATCAATGTCCGCTGCAGCAGGGTCTCGCTGTATTCTTCTCCAACCGGTAAAGCCACTGTCTGTTCCACATGCCAGTAAATTCCGCCGACCAAAACAGCTGCCAGAAGGAATGGGATTGTCTGCACAAAGGCCTTGAGTCTTTCATTTCCTTTCCAGGCTTCGAGCAGAAACAGAAAAAAGGGCACCATGCAGACCGAGCTTTTTGCCAGCATGGCCAGAGTAAAAGCGCCCAGGGAAATGGCATAGAAAAACCCCCGGCGCGGTTCCTCGCCTGGCCGCTGATATTTATTACATCGTTATTTGAGTAGACATTACTGTCAGCCTGGGCAGTGCCGTAGTATTCTGAGAGGGTAATACCCGACTGCATGGTGCCGGTTAATGGTATCGTGCCGTTAAGCGCAGCGCCGGTCAATTGATAACTGAACTGATCCACAACGCCTGTAAACGTAATAATCGCCCCCTCTTCGAGAT